>Ga0157364_1002852_pt1 | contig 16470 bp, 9 predicted proteins | sample AttsexASBM2_FD_111476 | JGI IMG/M metagenome (GOLD analysis project Ga0157364, IMG submission 111476) | Fungus gardens microbial communities from leaf cutter ant in Ribeirão Preto, State of São Paulo, Brazil - Atta sexdens ASBM2 | ecosystem: Host-associated > Fungi > Mycelium > Unclassified ...
ATCTTTTGTAAAATAAAATGGTAGATAAATTAGGAGCGCAATATTACTGATTATCGATAATAATGTTTATACAGGGAAAATCAGAGTCGTTAAATCAACTTTTATTCTATGAGAAAATTATCGACTTTATATCTAATTGGATTATAACGTCTGTAATCGATAATTTTAAATTCGATTAATTTTTTTCCAAAGGCCCGTTATATTTATCTAACGATTTTAAATTTAGATAATAATACAAAAATATTTAATATCTGTGAGAATTTTTCTTGTGAGAAATTTAAATAAAGAAATATAAATAAAGGCAATGACTGGAACATCATATGAACGGTACATTTTTATTTCAATACAAAAATATATTTGAAGTGCAGAATTTCAAAATGTATATATATTTTATATAAAGCTTTATTCGAAATATTAAAATATTGACTAAATATTTTATGATTAATATTTATGATAAATATAAATAAATATTTCTAATAAGTATTTTTTTACTTGGATTATAATGTCTCAGTAAGTATTTTCATAGCATTTACTATAACATTTACAATAAATATTTCATAACATTTATAATAAATGTTAATGTCTGTGTAATCTAAGCTCACAAAAATATTTACAAAATATTTAAAATAAATCTTATAAATATTTTGTAAATGTTATGTATTGTCTGAGTTAACCTGCTTGTTGACGTAAATAATGTTGCTAGCTGCTTTATCCTATATTTTACTAACTTATGTTAGTATATTTGTTTTTTAAATTTTACTTTATTTTTTTAATTAGCGATTTAATTTATTTCATATTACTAGTTTGTTAGACAAATATTAACATATAATTTCTATTGCGAAAAAAATTTTAATTTATATATATTTATATTATTTCGAAAGCATAATACAAACTCGCATAACATAATATATACGGATTATAATTATTTTAATAATACTTATCCACGCAGCGTTTACTCAGCGAGCAGACTACTTTACCGGCTCGAACGTGTTCAATCGATGCTTTGGAATCTTTGTATCTTATGCGTGATTCTCATCAGTTTAGATGACATTGGCGGGAATTCTCCACATTTCTCTGGCTTTGGTTCTCTACGTATAGGTTAAGTTTTTTTCAAATGCCCGTTATATCTGCCTAACGATATTTAGATAATAATATAAAAATATTTAATACCTGATCTGTGCTCTTGTGAGAAATTCAAATAAAGACTTAACTGGCAATGGCTGGAACATTATGCGAACGGTATATTTTTATTTCAATAGAAAAATATATTTATTCCTGTAATAAGTATATAATATAGGAATAGATATATTTAGATGTATGTATTCATAATTCGATTATTATTGGTTTTATCAATATATAGAGACAGTTCTAAAAGAATGACGTACATTGATTGGGACGAATATTTCATGGCCATTGCATTCCTTTCTGCTAAACGGAGCAAAGATCCTTGCACTCAGGTCGGTGCATGTATCGTTAATAATGACAAGAGAATCGTCGGTATCGGATACAATGGGATGCCCACAGGATGTAGTGATGATGAGTTCCCTTGGAAAAGGGGTCCCCACACTAGTTTAGAATCGAAATATCTTTATGGTAATAATACATATAATAAACAATTTTTTTACAAATGTATAAAACAGTAATTTCCATAGACAACATGAAGTCTAAAATCGGAACATATGACATAGACGATTCTCGCAAAAATGTTTTTAAAATATTTCTAAAACGTCTTATATCCCAATTTTAAACTTTGTGTTGCCTAGGATTATTTCGTTATCAAAAGCACTAATCAATCTATTGACGTTGAGTTGTAGTGTGTCATGCGGAAGTTAATGCAGTTCTAAATAAAAATTCGAGCAACGTTAAAGACTGCACAATATATGTTGCTTTATTTCCGTGCAACCAGTGCGCGAAAGTAATAATACAGTCCGGCATAAAAACTGTGATTTACATGTCCGATAAATACGCTTATAAAGTCGAGACAATAGCCGCGAAAAGAATGTTTGATGCTGCGGGTGTAATGTATAGGTGCTTATTCTTTGAAATTGTTGCATCAATTTATTACTGTGATAGTAAAGATCTTACGACATATTTTTTTTTAATTTTGTTTTAGGCAGTACATCCCAAAGAATCAAAAAATAGAAATTAATTTCAGCGATATTAATTGGACTGAGATGAACCAATTACCGCAAACTCCGACCAAACAAGAAGATTAAGAAATGAGAATCAATATCACTATTGTTGTATCTTACATGAATAAATTTAATTTAATGGATATGTGTGTGTGTATCTTATTTATTATTTTTTTATAGAATAAATATCTTAAAAGATTATTAAGTATATATAAAAATATTTATTTAGCAGAAAATAATTAATAAATTAATAAAAATTGAGAGGTATTTTGTTTCTATCATTGTGGTAGCAATAAAAAAATTGTTGTCTCTTTTCATGTGTTTCTATTCATTTATTTATTTTTTCACTTGACATTTCATAGAATGAATCCTTTTCAAATAATGTTAACCTTCAGATAGCACGTGAAAATACAACTTATGATTGTATTGCTGGATATTGATTTTGGTTTTTTGTTTTTTGAAAGTTTAGAGAGAGACACTAATATTTACATATAAAAGTATTAATTAAGAGTAGGTACAAATGCAGGCTAAGCAAACCTGCCTCTTTCCTCAATCTTCATGTGATAATCCCGTTTTCTAATATTGATTAACCAAGTGATGTGAAAAAAATAAATAAAACAATGTACAGAAAGCAAAACAATTGCAATAAGACTAAGATAGATTTAAGTATATGACACAACTCTCTGTTTATGCGTGTTATCAGCTGTACAAATGTAAACAGTGACACAATGTTCTTATGGCATAATAGAAATATGTAACAATGTTTATTTTCTCTTCGAATTAAGCGGAGTAAAGGTAGATCAGTTTTACATGATATAATGTTTCCATGATGATGCAATATAATAATAAAAGGAAACGATTAAACAATAAAGACGTTTGATACATATATATATGTATATGCGCGTGTGTTAATACGTGTTTTATGTACATACTATACATATTCAAATTCATTCAATTAAAATGCTATTTCACTTATTTCCTCAGTTATGAATATGTGAGGATGTTAGAGACAATGAGCATGATTATACATTGCGGAATTTGAATTCATCACATAGAAGTTATTTTACATATTGTAGAAAATTGAAATTATAGCATAGAATATTATGTTATAATCGTATATTAATATAGTATAAATCAATAAATAAGATTTAGAATGTCGAATCGCTTATCGAAATAAAATATTGGCATTACACGATTCACATGAATACTCTTTCACTTTTGTTATATATTTGATGCACGTTAGAGTGAGCAAGTGAATTGTTACAACTATTCACATTAATTACATCATCTTTAAATGTTGATAGAAATTCGAAAATTCGTAGATCTTTGTAATTACTGTGAAATAATATAAAATGCCAAAAATTTGATTATATCATAGTAGTGTTCAAATCATATCTGTACACAAAATTATTTAATTACATAAGATATTTCTTTAGAATAGAATTATATTAATTCTGTGTGATGAATTCCAATTATAGAAATGGAAGAAGATATGGTTTAGAGAAAAACCCAAGCTAACTTGCAAACACTTGTCGTGCAATATCGTGTTGGGGATTGAAAGGCGAATCTAGATTCAGTTCTCGATAAATTTGAATGCAACTCGCAATTAGCATTATTTATTTTCTATCTTTTTGATGTCTGTCTATATATGCGCGTGATAAAAGTTTTTATATCGAGGTAATAACCTTCGATAAAGATTGGAGCAATTAATATGTGATGAACACATGAAAATTACGTACAGAGTTCATTCGTACTTTTATACAAAAGATATTCAAATGAAGAATAAAAAATTTAACAATATTAGATTCTTCAGTAGATTCTTCAGTAGGTCATGAAGTCGAATAATTGCTTTTAATAAATTAAATAGAAATATACACAATAATGTAATATTGGGTTGTCCGGAAAGTTCGTGCCGATTAACCTATATAATTTAATAAATGTATACTAAAATTTTAATTTTCTGCGTTTCAATTTTCCTTCAACATTGGCACGAACTTTCCGGACAACCCAATAGTTCATATTGTTTCAGGAATCAACCTAATATTTACCGGTTTCTTCTTTTATCAGCTCTAGAGTAATTTCATCGCATTCAAACAAAAGCGATTACATTAAATTTTTTCTTAATCTCACAATTCTATAATTTCGAGAAAGTATTTCCATGCATTTACGGAAGGAATAATAAAAAAAATGATTTGAGGACAACCGATCTTACTTTGTTAAATTATTCCATCGACTCACCACTCGTCATTTTGTGATAATATATTTTACGCGGATGATTGGGGAGGTAAATATATATTATAACTAATACAATCAAAACGTAGATATCTACTATATGTTTATGATTATTGTTATGACGTTTGAGTAGGTGATAAACATTCAATATTAATCGGCGGCGAACTCATTTGTCGCTCATTCGAAAGAAAGTCATAAGACATTATACACTTATTGATATAGTACCTGAAATATGTACAAATATTATTTAATAGCTCGATAGTATCTATGTCATCTCGTACCGAAAAAAATTTTTTTATGGGAAAACTGAAAACTTATAAATATGCAGCGTTATTTTCGGAATTCAAACGAGGTATTTATAACATCCTTTGACTTGTACCGATAGGCTTTTAAAAACCTTGTATTTATTAAAATTTCCGCAATCCGTCGATGTACATACGTACGATGATATTTGCTATTAACACACTAACGGCCTTTCGATTTATGATATACTTTGGTAGTTTGCGTATACAAAACGCAGTTTATCGTTCCTATAGTAACTTTCACAGAGACTTTCGCAAACGGACACTACTTCCTTATTGACTTCTCGATGGAATATCAGGGCTCCAATCCAAACGTAGATCATTACCCTGGGCAAAAAACGCAGAAATAAAATGTGTCTAGAAAAAAAAAGCATTAGAATCATTTTGTTCATTGAAATCAACAGTTCACGGATGAGGCGAACCAGAAGTTAGTACACGATGTGGGAACGGAGTCCATCCAAAATGCGACGACGGACATGCACGGTACAGTACTTGGTGCTTCGATGATCATCTAGCGTTTTGCAGCCTCTACATAGTAGAGTATTATGTAGGCATCGCTGGAAATTGTACACCTTAAGTCGAGTAGAAATATTCGCTTTAGAGCGCGCGTATGTATGTATACAAGTCTTGTCTTTTTGTACCAATGTGTTAACTCGCACGTGTTATTTTACACACTGCACGTCCCGTACCACAAAACAGTCCGCACTTTCATCGATTATTCCCCTCCCATCCCCGATCCTCATCCCACTCCTCGTATTTAGCGTCGCTGCTCACGATAAGCGGAACGTGTCAAATTAATCGATCTCGATTGTTAACTAATATTTAGCTAAGTCGTCCTCTCTTTTTTCTCTTATTTTCCTTCCTGTAAAATTCCTGGACCGTTCCAGAATCTATAGGCGATCCGCACCTCGTTGCATTATAATTTATTAGGATTGTTTTATCCAGCATTGTCTCAGCACTGTTCGCACTACGTGAAATATTCGAAGAACAGTTCGTATGTAACACATGCTTTACTCGATTAATTATCTTGCCAATTTCGTTTCGTCTTTTTACCACGGCACCAAAAACGTGATTTTTAACGTCCTCTAGCGCAGATCAGAAGAACGCTTCCCCGGCTCTCCATGGACTTGTCTAATTACGATAATAGATTCAGTGACGCTGCAATAGCGCGTACCTGGATCAGTTTTTGATTGAATTCTCTTTCTCTTGATGATTGTTGGTTTTCGGTTCGGGCGGCCGAAACGCGGTAGCGAATGGGAATCGCACGTGGCATTTCGTCATGTAATCGGCTATCGTATCGTCACAGTGTCCGAAGTCGCCGTTGCGCAATGCATCAAGCACTTTCGTGCAGTTCTGTAGCGTCATGCCTTCGAGTTCCTCGATGCTTGTCACAAGGGATAGCGCCTTCATCTGCGCGGACGGGTCCAGAACGTACAACATCCTTGCGCCTTGCAGCAGATGCGGCAATGAATTTCTGTTTTTCTTTAAGTATTCGGCATTTAGTTGAGCTGCCTTCGTACTGGAAAAGATTCCGGCGGTCTGACGCTTCACTACCTCGCCTACTGCTCCTTCCAACGGTGATTTACTGGTGTGTAACAGAAAACGCACTAAACACGTATGTAAGTCTGGATTATTCATGTCCAACCTATGAGCGCGTTTTATCGAGCGTAGCATGAGAAGAGTACGACCTGTAAGAGAAATAGATATTTATTATCTCGCGCCAATTTATTGTTAGTCAGTCTCATAAAATAATTTTCATCAATTGCAACTTGATTTATGTGTGTGCGCTATTAAATATATTTCTAGTACCTTTCCGAATATATATCTCGAAAGCCATGAGATGCGTCTCTATCCGATTCGACGCCAATTCCTGCAAGGGCTGTAAAAACTTTATTGCTTGTTCCAATGGATCTTCAACCTGAAAAAATATATTTAATTACTGTTAAAGAAATTATACGAGATATTTAAAAAGTCGAGACTCCAGAATATCTCGAAAGATATAAATTTTATTAAAAAATGTTTCAAACAAAAGTTATAAGATTTAAAAAGATCTATTTACTGATTTTATCAGTTTTATTTTGCATGACGTTACCAAGATCAGAACAAGAATTTTTTTTAATTTTGTGACTAGTGTACTCTTTTATGTCTCTTATTATATTTAGCATAAAAAATATTTAAAATATATTCAACGTCAACGCTTTAAATAATAAGGCAAAATGATTTAAAAGACAATATTCTTCTTTCATCTCACTGTTTAAACTAACCCTTTCCAGTTTTTCCGGAATTAATTCGTCTAGTGTGGGCTGTTCAAGATCAGAGTCATTCTGCTGCCGAGATTTGTTATGTTGCTCTCTTTTCTCTTGAGCCTGGGCGGCTTGCTGTCGTTCGAGTTCGGCCTTTCTGCGCTGTTTCCTCTGTTTGTTTCTTAGTTTCTTCAATTCAGATGGCGCCAAGTTTTCTGTAACATACAGCAAAAATAAGGAACGTCTTTTAATCTTCAACGCATATAAAGATAATCAATATGTATATACATGTAGTAATCTTGCAATCGAAGAATAAAAAAAGCACACAGAAAAATCATTTTGCCCGTTCAGCAAATATGATGTAAAATGAATCTTGTTTGCAGTCATATTTGTTATTATTTTAATTTAAACAAAAATGGTTTACAGTAACAATGATTAAACTTCGTGATTCAATAAACGATTACTCAATAGTATCGCATATAAATGCGGCAAGCTGCGTTTTGAATTTTTTTCATTGTTACGCAAGTTTTTCTCTCGTTTTCTTAAAGCGATTGAGACCAGTTTCGACATAATTTCCGCTGCGACTTCCACAAATATCACCATAATCTTTTCGCAGTTCTTACTGACGTACTTGCCAAGGTTGCACGGTACTCTCTGATACGATGGATAAAACATACAGTCCGGTTTCGCAGTAAGTTTTTCCACTTTTCCTCGCCTTCGTTCGTGGCCAGACCTACTAAAAGTTGTTTAGTAGGTCTGGCATGCGTGCACGTGCCTCGCGTGCTCGTTAGTCACGTGCACGCCCGGCGGGTATCGTGCGACGGTGGCAGAAGTAGAAAGGAGCTTTGCCACGTGAATGCTCGTCAAAAACCGTAAATATCTAGAGCGTTCTGCGAAAATACAGATTAACTGTGAAATCGCAAGAAATCATACACGAGTCTTGTCAGTCGTAAGTAGACGTCAGTAATCGTACGGCAACGTAATGACAGAATACACTAAAAAAAGTCCGAGATATGACGCAGCACCGACCTGAATCTTTATTAATTCACTAAATCCTCTTACACCGGGAATAGTCACTTGCGGCATTTTTACTCCACAGCGGAGAACAAATTGTTGTAAAATATTGTTTTGTATGGATATTATTTAGTACATTTTTTCTTCTTTTTAATAATTATTCTTTACGAATCTTTAAGCATGCAATTCCATCGAAAACTTGCAATACAAATCATTATACATTATACAAAATATTAATTAATTGTTTAGAAATATCGTAAAAAGCTTATTACGATAGTATTTCTAAACAAAACCCAGCAAATAGATTTAGATAGAATTAACGTACTTATATACTTCTTTTAATATTCATTTAATTTTTTTTTCAGAAAATTATGATTACATCTATATGTATGATATTATTAAATACCAATAAATCAAAAAACAATAATATACAATAATATATAACATGTCGTTAATAATGTTGTTAATAAAGTCATTTTAATTTAGAGTATAAAAACGTCTAAAAAAAATCGTTCATAAAAAAAAAAATCATCCTTCCAGACTTAATTAAATCTTTTTCTGCGTAATAAGTACGTTAAAATAGATTTCTTGAAAATTATTCTACATTTTCTACGATTCTACATTTCTTAGAAGATTGTTTTAGTGAAATCCTTTCGCGTGCAATAAATAGAATGACTAACGTACCTCATTAAAAATTATAATGTGGTTTAATTCACATAAAACATTCTCTTAGTATTAAAAAAATATTTATGAATATTCACATATATTTTTAATATCACAGAATAATATAATTTTCAGAATTTTTTAATAAGTTAATATTGTATAAGTTAGTAATCTACAAAATAGAAAAGTTATACTTAGGTAATAAATTTTTCGATATATATCTTAATATTTTTATCGATCAATTGCCTTGAAAGATCAGTTGATTAATGAATTTTCGCTACGCAAAAAAGTGGGGCATAAAGTTTCGATTGTTGCGCTAATCTTCGAAGTTAGCCTACTCAGTGGGCATCCACTCTTTAATTACCGCCGTATTAATTTGGCATTATAGTGCGAAAATCACGAGCGCTTTCCAATTATGTAAGAGCCAGTCAATGCGTTATTAAAACGCGGTAGACCGTTGTGTTCGTTGCTATGCTCCGTAAATTCGCAAGTCGTGTAGGCGTTACCGCAGAGAGGATTCACTCAATTCCTTGAAAAACGATTCCACCGTATTTCTTATATAAGAATTATTTTACGTGTTATTTTGGCGTCAAATGCATACGTTGCAGTCTACGATTTCAAATTCGATGCATGTCGTCTGCGATGTCATTCGTATAATTAACATACTCATTTGCTACAACAACATAACTTAAAAAATAAAGATTTCCAGAAAATTAATTTCAATCATTAAATCAATTCAATATTTCAATCATTAAAATGTTATAATATTAATTTGGAAATATAATATTAATTTTTATTATATAATATTAATTTTTGTATAATAATTGATTGTAGAGGAATAAAAATATTTTTTTTTTAATAAATATTTTCGTTCTTTTTCTGTAATTAAAAATGATATTTGAATTACGTCGTTATTGTAGTAAATGAGCGATATAAGCAGAAATTATTTTACTTTTTTTTCATATCAATCATATTCTCTTGTGTCATTTCAATATTATTATTGTGGCGTAATTTTCCGACAAAAATGGTAAAGTTATCAAAGGATCACGTTCAAACGTGATTCATTATAATTGGTACCAATCCAAGAGGTTCTAGTTATAATGCTGGGCGACTGCGGAAACTTTCACTATTAATTGGGCATCGGTATGCAAGGATTAGTGACGAGGATTTTTCATCCTTGATAAAGTAAAGGAGGACCTTGAGCGCGCTCAGGAATGTAGAGCAACAGGCGGCACCAACGTGCAAGCTTATGTAAATTGCATCCCTCTACGCACACGTAATTACGTGCGTTAATCCATCAAATTTGCAACATTGTTGTGTGAATTTAAAAATAATTTTCAACAACAAATCAAAAAACCAATTATTCTCGTGGATCGATCAGGACCCCGCGAATTATCGTGATTTCCTTCCGTGAAACACAATGGTCCCGTGCTGTCGAGGATCATGGCATTCGTATGCAAATTACCTTGTCATTTCTCCGATGTTACTCATTCAGTAACTTGCGCGTAGCGAATTTCGCAGTAATTTCAGTCACGTTAGAAAGCGCGATGCAGGGCGATGCACTTGGAAATCAGTGGCCGAACTTGCCTCTGATTTATGCGCGACATAATAACGCGCCTTCGTTCGGACGGCACATTCTGCGAAATTAAATCGGTTCCTTGGTCGTCTTCGAACAACGCGCGACCGCGCCTTGTTATGTCTCACGAGTGATGTATTCCCACGCGATTATTAGAACAATTCATGTGAACAATATATATATATATATGCGACAGACCCAAGTGGGCACGTGATAAGTCTAAAAAATGAGAAAAGTTTCTTTTGCCCAGGTCGCAGTTTTCTATATGCAAAAAGTCTCAAATTTGTAGAAATTCAAAAGACACAGGAATCTGTCAAAAGTAGAAAATCTTTCAAAAATAGTATTTTAAGCTTTAAACCCTTTTTTACATTTAAATTTCGTTCAGTTCTTTTAACAAAGTTACAGCTACTTGAATTTTGAGATTTTTAGCGTTATTTTTATTTCAGTCCAATGGATTAAATTTAATCTCAATTCCATTTATTCTTCAATTTTTCTAATTTTTAGAACTAGAAGATAAAGAGTTAGTTGAACCGAAATAAAAGTTAAACATTGATGGAAACAAACATTAATTGGAATTCCGATTCAATTTGTATAAAAATACAAATCAGACACTTATAGTTAAATTTATTGAACATTCTAGTCAAGATAATCAAAAATTCAATTACGATAATCAGAATTTTTATTGGTATGAACAGAATGCATTTTATACCTCTTATTGATACAACCAAAATATTTTTCTCACGATCAATATAACATCCTCTTAAATAACAGGTTTAAAAAATAATAAAACACTTTAATTTTTTTATCAAATAGAAATAATCCTTGAGAAAAATGCGGGAAACATTTAACTCATTTATATGTAATAACGCGTTACAAACATCGATGATTTTCCTATGACACCTACAGAGTGATTTATGTAATCCATTGCAACCTTCCCAATGCGTTGCAACTTAGCCCATATCCCGTCATGCCGTGATGAATGGATCGTGCTGAATTCATATCTATCTGGGATATATTCGCGCGGCATGCGAATTATACATTTTTCATCATCTATGCATCGAATCTATGCTCTGATCCGTGGAGGCCGCGTGCAGAAATATCGCCTATTTTTTCTGTTTACAGCGATCCATGATCCACGCAGTTATTATCATCTCGCGTGTGGGCGAGATGAATCGCTGGCGTGTTTTAACAGAAGCATGATTTCTGAGCCGAGGTCGCGTTCGACACGAGAGATGCACGACTTCGTGTGCAACAAGTTCAGTCGGATTTACCGCGTAAAATAATCGCGATTATGCAAGGGTTGCAGAAATTACGGGGGCGACGAGGACGGCACGCGGGAAAGGATGCCACGCTTCAAACGCCCCGTCATTAGAATGCAAAGTCAAAGAAAAGGCACGCGAGTGACGTCTGTCACTGTCCTCCTGATTGAGCACGCAGGAAACTCGGAGATTTTAATTTCGCAAAGTAAGTTTCTTCCTCGCGCCTCTCTTGCGAAGAAGGCCTTCCTTTCGCGACGTGTCTTAGGCGTCATTGAATTAGAATGATTCACTTAAAACGTGGTAATGATTCTGCGACAAACGCAATGAAGAGAAACTCAACGAAGCAATTACGCTAACATAATTGCTACTCTTGTTAATCCTATTTTGTTATGTTATCTTGTATTATGCTAAAAAATTAACGTTTGCAAATATATAATGTGTTAATGAACACAATTATAGGACTATACAATACAAAGGACTATACAAAAAATAATATACAAATATAATATACAAATGTAATGAGATACGCAATATTGGTGAAATAATTGAAATCAATTCAATTTTTGTCAGGCTTTTATGTCAATTCTCGATATTTATGAATTAATTGTGAATTAAAGCTTCTCATTGTAATGTGACGTCAAAAGCAAGAAAAATACATTTAAAAAAATTCTTACAAGTATATAAAAATGTGAGTATTTTAATAAAACAACACTTACAATTGACAGAATAGACAGAATTGACAGAACATTTGTAAGATATATTAAAAACTCCTTGTATTCCATTAATCAATGAATAACTGTATATTTGAAATTAAATTATATCTAAGAGAAACTAAAAAACAAATTACATGATTGCTGTCGAATTGAAATAAATATGATTTTATTCTATTCCAAAATAAAAGGAAAATTTTGATATTTTTTACAAGTGTATTCTATCAAATACAAATATTGTTTTATTAAAAAATACTTCAATTTAATGTATTTTGTAAGAATTTTTATTTTTTTGCTTTCGACATCATCAATTTGAAGAGCTACGATGAATAGAGCTCAGATGTCTCAAATGTGAATTAATTGGATCGCTGTAAGAAAAAATTCAAGCAGATTTCGTGTTACGTGGTCTTGGTCGATGCGGTTTTTTTTTTTTGAGGAAGTCAGCGACTAGAAATTCAAGAAGTGAATCCAAGAAACCGTTTCCACGACATCGCGACATGAATTGCGATTATGCGCAGTGATTTAATCCAGTTCCGCGTTTAGTTCCCGCACGGCGTACACATCGCGGCACAGATCGCCCGCAAAAAATCTATCCTTTAATTGCGGATAGATTACATTCTTCCGATACCGACATAATAAACGCGCGTAACGGGGAGTATAATCAACGGTCGATTAATTACACCGGCTACTGCAAATGTTACGCAGCTGTTACCTTGCCGAGCGCAATCAGTTCCGTTAAATGAGTAAAATACGATAATTGGTGAAGCATGATTTCTTTTACACCATATGACATAGAGCATAATCAACCTATTTACGAGATATACGAATATTTCATACTGGATAATGTCAGAATAACCGACGATGATGCCAGCAACGGCCGTAAATAATCGCAAGAAAAGGAGTCATTAGCGTAATCGCCGTTTCAGCCCCGTATCTTGCCCTGACGAATAGTCGACCTCCGCAAATACAAACTCTCCGTTACAACGGTTTGCTTTTATAACATAGAGAAGTGTTTATATTAGAGATCAGCAGAAAAGTAGTACGCTCGCTCGATGAGACGCTTTGATTCTCCTGATAATCACCGGTCGCGAACTCGTTAATGCTCTCTTACGTCATCCTAATGAATAGGAAAGGATGATGTGCCACGCATGTCAATGTCGTTACAATTCAGTCAAAGCCAGTTTATGAATACGAAAATACTACTTTACACCAAAAAGTCCAATTGTCAGCGACTATTACCGTTATATGTTTATAACACCAATTGTGCAATAACGAATGAATATTATTTTGCGAGAGACAAACTTGTTTGTTTCCTGCTAAATTCTCAAGAAATTCCTAGACAATATGAATATCCAAAAATAATCCAAAAAAAGAACATAAGACATCTTGAGAACATCTTTATGACATGATTCCTCAAAGCGGAAATATCAAGAAGAAGAGTTACTTCTTCACAAAATTATTCTCCTATTCTGTAAATTCTGTATAAAATGTTCATTTATATTTCAGACAGTTGAAATATCTTGATTCGATCTTGAATCATTCCGCTTCTCGACGCGTTTAAAGAATCTTTGCGAAACACTAACAATTCGCACGGGAACGAAGTGGAAAGTAATAGCAATATCTCTAGTTTGTAATAAAAGAAACTCGCGCGGGAGAAATTGCACCATAAATTATAACGCTGCAAGGTATCACAAGCCCGTTATATTCAAGGGTGCTGCAATTAAATTATTCTCAAGACGGATGTAGCGTTAATTGACAAAGGCGCGGTGCTGGGAACAATTTCTTTACACACGCCTACACAACGTACAGGAAGCATCGGGAGGTGCACCTACGGTCTATGCCGTTCATTTGCCGCGGTTGCATCCGATTATTTTCAGGCCGGTCCAAAACGTGATTCATTAGTCCACGATCATTTTTAATTTTGGCTCTAAGGATTCAGCCATTTCGCGAGTTAAGCGATCGAAAATAGATTTCAGAAGAAGTGACTCGTACGGAAATCTATTTCTCTTCATGTGACAAAGTGATATATGGTATTTATATACATAGACATACTATATTTCCTGCGCCACTTGCGCTTAATAGATGGAGATCATTGTCGCAATATCCTGTGCTCAGTGATTCGTGCACAGATCTAGATTATAGTCAGTTATTGATACGTAAAAATATAGTCGATTGATGGGCAACACTTAGTCTTTGGAAACATGAATAAATAAAAAAAATCTTTTATTATTTGGATCGCTGTTTCGCGAATTTAAAAACAGCAACTAAATAGGTACATCAATTTTACATAAAATGATATGATTTATAAAGTATACATATTTATTTATCAATGATTTATAAAGTATATACATATTTATTTATAACACTGTCGCAAGTCTATTTCCACGAAAGCGATCTATTTAAATAAGAGTCAGTGACTCATTTATAGTTACGTTTTCTCTTTTCACTCTTACTTCATTTATGCAAATTCTCAGTAAACACATAATTTCCATCTCCAAAATATTTTTAATGTTATTTTTATTTTAAGATAACGTATTTGTTCTAATCTAAAAAGATTTTTATAAATACGTAAAATATTTAATATGAGAATTACATTCAGTCACAAATCGCATTAAAATATATAAATACGTATATTAATGATATAAATAAAAGATATAAATAATATACAAAGTAGATGACATTCCAGATGGTCATATTTATGCACGGATTCACATTTGTTTTTTTACATATGTACAATTTTCAAAACAAAATTGAAACGTTCACGATAATTATCCTGTTTTTGTATAATTTAAATAATTAAGGTATTCCTTTTGAAATATTTTTTGGAGACGTCAATATATGTGGATATGTGTCAGACTATAAGTCCAAAAAACCTCGATTATTCTAACGAACCATGTGGGAAAGTGGAAATGGGAAATCGAGCGAAAAATCAATAACTGAGCAAGAAACGATTTAGAAAACCGTGTTATTTATTCACCTGGAAAATTGGTGCTACATTTCCAGCTGTATAAATCACGTGCGTTTTATTTCTTATACCGCGCACCATCTTTCTTTCCCTCCCCGCTCCTTCTTTTTCTCCTACTACACGAAGTACAAAAAATTCAATTCTATGAACACCGGAACACATTAGATACTATTGCGTTACATGAATTCGGCGCGAGCAAAATTGTTTAATTGCCATATATAATATATAATATAACCTCTGCCAAACATAGGCATATTGATATAACATTTCGTCAAATAGTCCTTATTGCGCATTTTCCACGCATCTACGTATCATACTTATGCGGCCTGAAATTGTTCCTTTCGTGCTGATACGTCCGGGTGAAACGAGAATGATTCAAATTGCTCGTTTTGCGCCTGATTCTGGCGATACCATCAACCGAGATATATCGACGCCCGAAGTCTCTCGCCCACGTTTCCTGCCGAAGCGTGTATGTGGCGGTTGCACCAGCGGTCTTGTGCGGTGAAGGGTGCACGCGAATGTTCTACGGGGCAAGTGGGCTAGGCGTGGCTCGCGGAGAAATAAGAAAGGGACCGGTGTGCCTGCCACACTTCGCCTGGTGTGTGCTGGTTACACTCGACTGTGTCTATTGGTGTCTATCGACGTCTACATGGAAAGGCTTCTTACACGGGCGACGGGGGGGGGGGGCATACGGGTGAACCAGCACCGGAATGCTGACTTCCCATGGCGAGAAGTTTGCGAGCCAAGGCTCGCCGAACGCAAAGTATTCGTGTATTTTCTTTCTTTCGTTTTTCTTTCCCTCACCAATTGCAGCCTCAAAGACGCCGCGAGGTCGGATTCCCGCAAAGTAGCGACGGTCCGACAGAATGGATCGCCTCTTTAAAATTCAGCCGTTGCTGAATTTTAATCGTTTTAGAGAGGCATTGTGTATGCATCACATGTTGCTTTATCCTAAGCCCAGGTCACAGTATACGCATTGACTGAGGATTGCGAATTAGAGATTAGAATTCAACGAGATAATTTTGCTTTTAATCCGTTTCGTTCTGCCTAGTTGAATTGTAATCTTCAATTCGCAATCCTCTCCAATACATAGTGTGGACTTCAGGGCTTTAAACTTCATAGATCTAGGAATAATCAGAGTCTTGGGCACGCGTCCAAAACCTTTATCTCGCGTGGGAATGGCTCGGAGATTTGATGCGAGAGAACTGAGACATTTTATGGTGCTTGCTAAATTAAATTACTATCTTGAAGTATGTTATCAAAATATTTTTCAATGCAACCTATATATATATATATAATTCCAGACCATATAACGGTCCTATAAATATATTTCGCTAAATCGCGAAAGATGAAAAGAACAACGCGTGAACCTGA
>Ga0157364_1002853_pt1 | contig 16470 bp, 6 predicted proteins | sample AttsexASBM2_FD_111476 | JGI IMG/M metagenome (GOLD analysis project Ga0157364, IMG submission 111476) | Fungus gardens microbial communities from leaf cutter ant in Ribeirão Preto, State of São Paulo, Brazil - Atta sexdens ASBM2 | ecosystem: Host-associated > Fungi > Mycelium > Unclassified ...
TTGCAAATTAATGTTTAATAGTCAGTGCAAATGACATGTGTATAAATTCGATAATGAATTTATGTCTCTTGAGAGAGAGAGAGAAAGAAGTTTCGGAAAATTTTAATTTTTAATGTGTGTTTTTTTATCATAAAATAATCAATTTAAATCGTATTAGGATCTCTGCGACAAAATGGGTGGTACAGTAAACGTCAGTTCGGAAGTCTACGGCAAAATGTTGAAGACGAACCAAATATTTAGTGCGGGTTCTAAAATTTCTAAGAGAAATGGCGTAACTGGTAAAAAAATCCTGCCATACCTGATGCGTCAGAAGAAGGATAAGATGAAGGAAATGGAAACCCAATTTTCTTCAGACTCTCAACCTCCGGTCCCAAGTCCACCGAGGAGTCGCCCATTCCTGAATGAACAAACTCTGTCCATAAGCAGTAATGTAAATATCTTCTTATGTAATCTTTGCTCTCGATAACAATATCTATATTTTTACAACTCCCTGTGTAAAGGAAATTTCGGCAGGGGTAATAAAATCTCTTTCTTTAAAGGCACTTAAAAAAGAAAATACTTTTTTATGTTGATCGATGTATTGAAGACTCGTGGTATAAAACGTAAAATAATATCGAGTAAAAACTATGCAGGATCCAGAAAGTTTCCACTGTGTAATGGGGCCGATTTTAGTGATGGCTCAATTATTTGGAATTCTACCGGTTTCTGGAATACTCATGCCGAGTCCGTTGCAGATAAAATTCGTGAAATTTTCAATTCGTACTATCTACTCCGCTTTCATAAGCGGGATGGTATTATTTATGGCAATATTGTCGATTATTCACATGATAAAAATTATAAACTCCGCAACTTTTGAAATGCAAGGTAAACAAATAAATATATATCGCACTCTATATCACATCTATTCCAAGAATAATATACAGTTTTATTACATAGTGAAGTAAAGATAACAATATGCAGGAAGTTCAACTCCTCTAAAGTTAGAATTCTGAGACATTTTAAATATACAGAATATACATGAAAATTAAAAGGCTTAAAAAATTATCTATCACTTTTGCACTTTATTCCAGAGTAAATGTGTTTTATAACTATGTGTAAATAAACTTTGCAATCTGGAAGTAAATGCAAATCATAAGGATCATTTATTTTTATACGATATTGCGCAGAACAAAAATATCCTTAATATCTACATTAAGGATGTTTTTGTTGTACAATATCAATTAATATCGATTACAAAATTTTCGTAAATACGCTCTGTAAAAGAACTGTAAAAAATAAAACAACAAAGTTTGACTTTTACAACTTTTATGCAGAGCAATTACTATATTTTGCTGCAATTTTAGATAAATATATAGCTTTTAAGCCAGTATAAGTGAATCCCAATGAACTTATGCATAAACGTTTATTACAGTTTTATTAGTACATATAAAAAATTTGTTTGATCATCAAATTTGCAAATAAGTATTACAAAACGATTTTATAGAAGAATTAAGACAAACAAAAATTAAATAACTTTTAAAACAATAAGAGAATTGTGCTTAAATTTCACACAGTTACTTAAACGACTATTAACAATCTATGAAATTTTGTATTTTTAATAATGCTTTGAACTATAATATATACGTTCTTAATCGCATGTTCTCTGAATCATTTTTCGAAATTGTCAGACATATTGTTAAATTACGACTGGATTTTAGGAAGCATAGTAGCTGCTACGTCAGGCACGATATTTTATGCGAACTGCGTGATGGGCCTGATCATATTTTTCTGGCTGTCGTCACGATGGGTAACTCTCCAACGTGATTGGAGATCTATGGAGCTGTTCATAGACAGGTAGATATCAACGTATTTAAAAAAGACTGCAGGATAGTATCGCTAACCGATCGATGATCGCAGTCCACGTGTTTCACTGCATGCGGGATTACATAAAATCGCATGTACTCTTGACAACTCTCAAGAGATTGCGATCGCACATGTGCTTTCATACGATGACAGCAGATGTTACAAGAATAATAGCAAACATCATATTCAAATCTGTTAGATGTCATAATGATAAATTTAATTTGCGAATCGGAAAATAATTCCAATATTATTATAATTGCATGTGCTCTCTCTCTCTCTCTCTCTCTCTCTCTCTCTCTCTCTCTAAAAATATATAAAAAATTAAAAATACATTACGTACTCTCTAAAACTATTAGAATGAATTCAGTCATTTTAAAGAGTGAATTTTCACTTTGAAAGATTGAAAATTGAACCATTCTTTTTCAAGACTGGCTTAATTATCAAATTGTGAGATTTTACTCTAAAGAATTTAGAGAGTATATATATTTAACTATAATTTGATGTGACCAACTTTAAACTCATCTAATACTTCCAAATACGCAAATATGAAAAAAAAATGATACGCAAATAATCGCGTGTTTGTAGCACTCATTATCAAAAGATATCATTGCTTGTAATCTGCCTCAAACGGCATAAATGTTTAAAGACTTCGCCGAAGTTATCATCTTTTTAAATCAATTATTTCCTTTTGAAAATTCCAATGAGCAATGTTTCTCTTTCTCACAATTAATTTTACATTATCTTATAAGTTCTGTTAAAATATACATTTATTAGAATTTTTCGTTTTTGCAGTAATAAGATGGAACGACCAAAACTCCGTTGGAAACTCTACTTGATAGCTGCTTCCATTCTGTTTGTGGCTCTTATTGAACATATCTTGAGTATATTAGTGCATGTCAAAAAATATGACTGGAGCGGCAAATCGGACAATGCGACGTTTCCCAATTTTTTGGAAATTTATTGTACGTCTTCTCACGCGTTTATATTGGAGAATCGTAAGTAGCATTCTCAACTATAATTAATTTAAAAGTATCGCTCGCAGATAAATTAAATGCTTGAATAAAATTTTATTTAATAATCTAGTTGAATAAATTAATTGATCGCATAAAAAGTATTAAAATGTTTTATTATAATAAAGTAACTATAATTGTTTTATTACAATATAAAATAGCTATATTTAGCTTAATAATTAAAACTCTTTTATACACATAGATTTGCAATTTTTCCGTTTATTTAATTATTTTTTTAGCATTATTAACAGCAATCCAGTTTATTTGGCTATATCTGTAAAGTAATTAAACTTACAACCTTTTCTTCAAAAACTTGTTTATTTGATCGTTGTTCTTTTCTCCTAGATTTATTGAAAAACTTTGGTTACTTCAAAACTTTAGAATTTTTATTTTCAGTGAAATATAACTTGGCGCTTGGTATTTTCATTTTTATCGTCAGCAAATTGGCGACTTTTACGTGGAATTTTACTGACGTTTTTATCGCAATGGTAATAAAACTTTGCAAATAGTTCAACAACATCTCTTTCTCTGTTCAGAATCAAACGTTTCCAATCTTATCGTTTCCCTCTTATTGTAACTAATTCGATCTTGTGATCGGAGTTTTCAGATAGCTACCGGTTTGGCTGAAAGATACAAAACATTGAATAAATACGTGATTAATTCTATATCGAAACATCGACCAATAGACTGGTCTGGATTGCGCGAAGATTATGCTACTCTTAGTTTCATGGTTAAAAAAGTGGACGACGATATCTCACCTGTAATTCTCTTGTCATTTGTAAACAATCTTTACTTCATTTGTTTTCAGCTACTCAACGGATTATCGTACGTGATTATTAAAAAAAAACACAAAATTTATTATATTAATTTTTAATTTATTTTAGTTATTTATAGAAATATGAATATAATTTATAGAAATATGAAGTTATTATTCATAAATAAGTTATTATGGTATAAGTTATTATAGTATATAAGTTATATAAGTTATATATAAGTTATTATAGTAAGTTATTATTCATAAATATGAATAAAGTTAATACACACATATTAATATCATTAGTAAATATTAATTCATAAAGATATTATTATTATATTATTTCTGATTTCTATTCTCTTTATTGGATTTTTACAGAAAATCGGACGAAGGCATAATTGGTGATATATATTTCTTCGAATCCTTCTTATTTTTGATCGGTAGAACGATGATCGTCACCTTGCTCACTGCTAGGATTCATGATCAAAGTAAAGTAATATTGCCGATTTTATTTACTTGTTCAACATCTACTTATGACAAAGAGGTAAACCATTCGAATTTCATTGAGGTAAAAAAAAGTAAATAAAACAGTAATGTTTTGAAATTATCAATGTATTGCGCAAATTATTTAATTAATTTGCTCAATTTTATATATACATATATATATATATATATATAAAATAATTTATACGATCGTTTTATAGACAGAAAGGCTGCTTCATTTACTCAGCACTGATAACATCACGCTCACTGGAATGCGTTTCTTTTCTATTACACGAAATTTTCTGTTGGCGGTAAAAACAAATTAAGATTTAATAAAAAATTCTTTAGCATTTCATATATCATATACAATATAACAGTTTTCTTTAAGAAACAAAATCATTTTACGATAATGATATCTATATTATTTCACATATATAGAGTATAAAGTATGTTATACTCGATTTAACTATTGCATTAATATATTAAAAAAGAGGAAAATTTAATAGTTTATTGTTATAATGTTTTTAATAATAAATATTGTTGTGTTTTATTATATTCCAATATCTTTATTTATGAACATCATTTATTCTTATAAATTTATGTACAGGTGGCTGGTGCAATTGTAACGTACGAAGTTGTGCTGCTACAATTTAATGTCGCAATGAACAAATAAATATGCAATAGTGTACGTCAACAAAAAGCAAATATTATAATCTAGATTATACAAGATATAATATAAATAAAATTAATTAAAATTAAAATCCCGTCCCATACATTTTCATGTCGACGCAATTTTTACTAAATGCTATTTTCACAATTATACTATTTTACAAAAATATATATTTTGTAAGATAATATTTGTAAGATAATACAATATTTTTATGCAAGAAATATTTATTATAACAGAAATTCGTCAAGAATTGTCGGTTTGGTTATGTATTATTTCAATATATTTCCTAATATATATTCATAACACAACATTTTCTATAATTTACATAAATTTTTATAATTATATAAATGTATTGTACAATCATTTTTATATTTACACTCAGGTAAATTAAGGATTCAATGTATTTAATTTTAATAAAATCTTTCAAAATCTAATACTCTATTCCTACATAAATATAATTTTTGTTGTATAAACTTTATTTTGTACGAGATTCTTAAATACTATAATTAAATAACATTTTTTAGTTCATTCACAGCAACATTTACACAATTATTGCCGCATCATCAACAGATAAAAATATATTTGTATGTTCTTTTAATCCATTCCTGTGGATGACGATGTGTTCTCCGCAGCTAAATCTATAAGTGCGTATACATATTTTGTAACAATATTAAATTCAACACTGGTGAAATATCCTTTCCGCTTTTCTCCAGAATATATATCAAGTTAATGAAATCCAAAGGAAAACTAGAACAAAAGGTAAACCAAGAAATAAAATCATATAAAGAGAAATTACGGATAAAGTAAAAGTAGTCATACTAAAAGTATTATAAAAAAAAAAATTTTATGTCATAACATAATTCATATACTTACCTTATATAAAATTGCAGAAAAATTACCATAAATAATATGAAAATAGAGGACTTCAACGGTTTTATTTTACCTATATAAAATATACAAAATATAATATAAAAGCTATAATAATATGAGAGAGAAAGATCTTATAAAAAGATCAATTTATGGAAATTGGTTACAAAAAAAGGGAACAATAAAAAAAAATACCATAAAATGCAATAATGTATGTAATGCAACTTCAAATTTATTTAATGATAGCATTTATTATAATAAAATTTTGCGTTTTGTAGTCAATATAGTGATATCGATTTTCTTTTCGAAAATCCTCTCTACCTCACCTCACAAGCAGTTACATTCGTCTGGTCCGCTTGTTGAACGGAGTTAAATTGTACCAGAACGAGTTCATAAGTCACGATAGTTCCTGCAACCTACATTATCATTCATATAGTTGTACAAGGTGTATTAATCATAATTATTATTTAAAATTAATCTAAATCTTGTCTTAATTATAAAGGATAGTTCGTTGTTCAGTTAAATTAAATAAAATATCATTATAGCAAATAAATATACATATTTCCAAAATATTTTTTCCAAAAGAAGATGTAATAGAGACAAAATATGAATAATATGCAAATAAGTAACCGTATTTTACGCGATAAGTTTGCTTTTAGTCAAACAATTAAACTACATTTAATTCGTTTAAATTGTCATTACTTACGGTTAACACAAGGCCTCTCGTTATGGAAAAAAACTTCATTCCTGTCAAGCTAATATTATCTGTCGTTACTTGCGTTAAGAATCTTGAGACCTGCGCAACGTTAAACGTTATGTGCAAACTTACATACAATTTTTTGTACAAACTTATATATAAGTAAAAAACGAAAAAATTAATATAATAATCTTATAAATAAATAATATTCATTATTTTTTTTTTCTTACAACTGATATCATATAATCTTTTAGATCCCCACAAGTTTTTTTTATTATGAAGAAGAAACTTAATTTTCTTTAATGAAAAGTTTCTAATTTATTATTAACGTATAAAGAAGATATATGTTGACAGATATTAAATTTTTACTTAGAACTTTTTCTCTCGGATTATCACGTGTCAGTTATGAAGATTAATCGACCTATATTATATGTATAATAATATTTCTTTCAAAACAAACCTCATTGCTGTAACCAGAACTAGTGACGCTATACAAAATCGGTGCTGGTAGACGGGATTCATCATGAATAGAAGCCGCGTACAGGGATACCGCCGTTGTTCTCGCCAAAAGAAAACCGAAGGAAAAACCAAAGTAGATTTTTCGTATGCTACCACGCATTGGACTGTTTAAAAAATTTATGCAATTTTTAGGATCTACTGTTTTGAAAAATTCATTCAACTTTGTGTGTTCTACTCCCTAAAAATTCTCGTATAGCGTAAGTTTTGATATAAAATTTCATAAAACTGTCTTATATTCAGACAAAGCTAATATTAGCACAATAAAAATTAGTAATGTCGTAAATTAATTGTAAATATAAATCTAAATATTATATATTATATATACATATATATAGATGAAGGAATGATAGATGAAATTTTTTATATTGGATCTAAGAAATTCAATGTATAATATATTTAAAGATAAAATTGTTATTATAAATTATATGTTAGATAGAAAATGTACTTGAAGGAAAACAGCAATTGCATACAGATGAAGTACAAGTCTATAGCAAAGGACATAAGCACGATGCCTGAGATGTAAGTATCCACTCTGCGCGTAAGAGTCGCCAAATGATTGTAGTCACTTCTGGCTTCAGCCCACCACCATTCTGGCATCGCCTTAACGAGATAATAGCGACGAGTTGTTAGTAAAAGCAAAGCTTTTCATGTTGTAATCAATGATTTTTTCCTCGATTAAAGTAATACATTGAGCTAATACTCTACTTGAGTGTTCCTCCTATATCATTTTACGCTTGTTGTTTACCGAACGTTAGAAAAGAAAAATGATACACAGACTACTCGGGTGATTTTTTTCTGAACACGTCCCTTCTCTCTAAAACTTTTAGAGTAAATTGTTACTCCGAAGAGTGAAATCTTTTTTTCTCTTAAAAATTGAAAATTAAGCCACTCTCTTCAAGACTACTAATTCTTCACTTTATTGATTCTTTACTTTACTTTCATTCTTTAAAGTGAGTTTCCACTCCAAAGAATTTGAAAGATTTACATCAACAATTAAAATATATATATATAGTTTGAATAAATCCTCAAAAAAAATTTAATAAATTATTCAATGAATATTTAATTTTTCAAAATAAATAATTAATTATTAATCAATTTAAAATATTTAAATATTTAGAGTATTAAACTTCTTCTACTTATTAAACTTCTTTAAGGAAAAAAATATATATATAATATATATATATATATATATATATATATATATATATATATATATATATATATGTATATATACACGTGCGTGTGAATATTAAGAAGCTAAATAAAATTATTTATAGGTGAAGACAAATACCTTATAACAAATTGCACTGTACCTTTCCCCGTATCGAAAAGAGGCGACTGTTTAGCTGCCTGAATTGATCCGCCAAAGCTATGCTGATAAGAATAAGAAATAGATCGACAAAATTCCACGAGAATGTGCTGAGAATATTTATAGTTTCAATCACAATCCCCTTCCAGAGACTGTAGGATAATTTTGTGAAGATCTGTAAAAAAAATGCTCAACAATTAATCATATTATACATTGATTCAACAATAATTAAAAGCACATGCATTATTTTTCATCCAGCTTTTGTTCTCATTTAAAGAGAAAAAGAGAGAAACAATATGTTTTTTAACGTTTAAAAATAAATTTGATTCTAAAATGCGATAAAATTATGAATTAAGCATATCTAGTATAGTATATTACCTGAGGGAATTGTGATATGAAATAAATACCAGCAACATCCGCGTCATCAAGATACGCTGCGCATTCTAATGCACTGGTGTACCCAGCCATCACAGCGGCAGAATGTTCTCCTATATAAAAATATATTAATATTATTAGGTTAATCAAATATTAGTTTAATTTTGATGATTAATAGGATAATGTTTATTTAACTTATTGAGAATAATAAAAAAATCACGATTTTTGTAAGTCATTTTTGAAATAAGGAATTAATATACATTAATATACAACTTTGACATTCAAGTAAAAATAGTTAAAATAACTAAGTAAAAATTAACGTAATTTATAAATTAGGTTTGGTAATATAATTTTATTTACACTAAAGAAAGTGAACTCAATTAGAATTCCATAGAATTTAAAATAAACGAAGTGCGTAAGTGCCTACGTAATCTTTATCTTGATCTACAATCAGCGCTTACCAAACGCGAGCAACATGACGACAAAGGTTACGATTTTAAAACGAGTTGCGAGACTGGTCTTAGAAATCCGTCGATGTTTCGAGGTGAATTCACGTTCCAATTTTTCCCAAGTTAACGCTAGGCAAGGCCAATGCATTGCCAATCGTATAAACATGACTGCAGTTATCAGAGTCGTGAGAAAGAAAACGAAAGTCGCTGGTAATTAAGATAAATATCGTTTAGAAACAACGGAAATTGTATTCCTACATACAATGTTATCTATAACGAGGCTTACTCATTTTCGTAGAATTTACCCCCGAGGTGACCAAACGATGAATATTGGTGACTGTCAGGATAGACGTTCCTACAATAATGCTCACCGCGTAAAAGATTTTCGGGTGGTACCATGTAAATCTGCAGGACATTCATGAAGACTCATGAGAATTTCGATTAGAGAGAATGTTAAAAAATTTGAGAATATTAAAAGGAGCGAATAATAAACAATTCGTATTCTTTTTAACCAATGATTACTTTAATCTCAGTTTAACTTTTGTCTTCTTTTATTTCTAAAAATTAGAAGAAGATAAAGAATAAATTAAAGCCTTGGTGAAATGGACAGGTTTATTTTTACCAATATAAGACAGATTAACTTTAATTTCAATTTAATTTACTCTTTATCTTTATAAATAAAAAATCAAGATTAAAACTAATCGATATTGATAGAAATGGATATCTGGCTCATTATTAATGTAGATTAACTTTAATCTTGATTTAACTTACTCTCTATTTTTTATTAATTCTTAGAATTAGTAGAGGATAAAAGTAAGTTAAACAAAAATTAAAATTGATAGAAAGGGACATCGATCAGATACCATTTGCGCCTGCAAACCATTTCCGCCTACCGAAGATACGAGGCATCCGGCTTATTGACACCGCACACCGGAAACATGCCAAAGCATTGGGCCAGTAAAATAATCGGTCTCATGGCTGCGTGCAGACTATCAGTGGAAGGATTAAAAATATCTGACGGGGGCACAACGGAAGCCAGCACTAAAAATCATCACAAAAAAACAAATAAATTAATACAAATTTCGCATAAATATTCAGGTCGAGGCCGAACTTACTTTCAGGCACCACCATGTCGGTCTTCATGGAATCGAATCTATTGTTGCGTAAGTTTTTGGGCGATCTGAAAAGAACTCCTCTTACTTTGTGGATATATCGTGATTCCTATTACTGCTCGCCAAATATAATTGAATAATTTGCAATTTGATATAGCCATGATAGGCTGAGTGCGTCTTTAAAAATAGAGTGCATTTGACGAGTAAAAATAAAATATGCCTTTCTTTTGCTATTAAGTTAGGAGTATTTTATCAATCGCCATACTTTTTAGTATTCAATAAAATACATTAACATTTAAACTTTATTATTCAAATGAATCAAATAAAGGGCATGTGCAACAACGCAAGATTTTAATAGCAAAATAATATTTTATTCTGTAAGTATATAAATAATAATTATAAACGTTGTATATACCTACAGAATAAAATATTATCTCGCTACTAAAATCTTGCCTTGTGGCACATACTCTTTATTTGATTAATTTGAATTATTAGCCAAACTTCTTTATTATTCAATTTTTTGAAATAAAGAAATCAAAATTCAGATTTCATGATTTTCTTCAATATTAAGCATTTCTTGGCTTATATAATTGACTTATATAAAAAATATAAGTCAATTATTATTTAATTAATTAATTTCATCCGTTTACAGAGAATATGAGTTTTGCTTCTTCTCCCTCGTTGTGCTATATATTCTTCGCTTAATACTCATTTGCACCAGATTAGCACGCTTTTTTTCTTCGATTTATCACTCGGAAACGCACCTTGCACAACGCACGCCGCAGCTTACGATGTGCACAGAACACGATCGCATGACGGATAAAAGATAGAACTCGTTATTTCTGAACTTTATCAACGGTGAGGCAGGGTGAAGGGAGCTTTATAAACTTCGCAGGTTCAATAAATGTCCACTTCGGACAGCCAGTGGAAACTCGAGGCTGCTGAGGCCTCGTCCTCGACAACGAGGCATGAGAAACTCGCGACTATGTATGAAGAGGGAGAAATACGCACCTTTGAAAAACGTATCTGACGTCATCGTCGATTGTATGATTGGATGGAAAATAATTGAATTTACATAATTCGTCACATGTCTATTCTTAAGAATTTTGAAGACTTAACTTTCCTCGAACTTCACTATCTAGATTTATAAATCAGTCGTAAAAAAAATAATTCTTATTTACTTTTCTCTTTTACGATTTCGAAAACATATACACAATAAAGAGAATTTAAAGCAGTCATTTTATTTTTTAATTGTGTTTAGTTTTATAATTATTTTTAAGCTTAAGGAAAGTTAACTACAAAAATTAAATCATTTTATTTGTTTATTAATTTTCAACATTTTAAATACATGTCATCGAACTTTTTCAGAATCTGACATTACTCTTAAATATTATAAAATATTTATTAAAATATTTATGTAACACAGAAAAATCTATCTTCGAAATATATTTAATTATTAAATAGGAAAATATGTAATATATAAATAATTATATGTTGTTCTGTGCGGAATAAAAGTGCAAAATATTCTGTATAACCTTTTATATATTTTTCATAGAATAATGGCAGTGAAAGTGTTCGTGTAACGGTGATACGATCATTTAAATAATTAGTCCGATGTCATACCTAACAATCGATCATCCCAGGCTTCGAAATAAAAGACAATCAACAAATCAAGATGAGAAAATCTCGGCACGCAAAACTTGTGTAACAGCTCGAAACAATTTGCATCGCATTCAGTTTTATTTGCGATTATAGAATAACATATCTAATATTATAATAATATTTAATATATGTATAATAAAATATGAATTTTATATAATATATAATATTATAAATATAATATTATTAATATATATTATTAAAAATATATTATTAAAATATAATATTATTAATATATATTATAAAAAAGAAATCTATACAACATAATGATGTGTTAAAATTTAAAGAAAGCAAACATCGATAAATACATACAGTAAATACAGTAAATACATGATATTCATGTAACGTGAAAAAAGATTGGTCACAATTAATTTCAATGTGAATTTTGTGAATAGTGCGACCATTAGCTGAGAATGTTCGAATCATTGAATTGAAATGTTTACACAGTTATCTTTGTTGAAGAAAGGGCGTTTATTTGCGAATCATAATTGATAAATCGATTTTTATTATGCAGAGTGCTCGTTAGTCAACTCTCTTTTTGTTCTTAGAAATTTCGTTATTGCACTTGTCCTATTTAAATATATTAAATTAAACCAATCAAATTTAATTATATGATAAATAAAAACATCCAGATCAAATATATTCGATGTGTCCATTTATGCGTTGAACAATAAATTTTAAATTTTACTGATATAAAATAATTATTGCTAATACATCAATATTAAGGAACATTTGAAACGCTGTTTCTTATAACAAAAGAAATATATCACCAAAAATTCGGTGTGTATAATTCATGTTACTTACTGAACATTAATCATATTAGGTTGCCAAGACTTTCCAATGGTCCATTGAGGATAAAACATATCGCTGACACTTTTTTTCTCACTCATCTTTATTACACGTGTTAAAATTTTCCAAATGGTGGAGAACATCGGATGGTTTCAGAGCTTCTCTACATCCTAAAGTCAGATCAGCATACGTTTCTATACAAGATTGTACAAATGAGTTGTTACGTATAATCTAATTGAGGATGTATTTGAAACAGTTTTCACAAATGAAAAATAATTGCGAAATTGGCAAGAGTAAAACGAAGATAGAACCATAGACGTATAATAAGAATAGACTGTCACGCAAATTTTTATAAAATTGTCACATGAAAAAAAGAATTTTCTTTCTCGTATCTAATCTTGGTTTATTAAAATATATTTGCTACCATAACTATAAATTTACAAACTATGGCGAAATGGTTTGCTATTGTTGTTATAATATAAGTATCACGTATCTAAAACATTAACTATGACATCCACATTTTAGCTGTCCATATTTTACACCTACCATTTAGTCATACCTAGTTTTTAGTTACGACAGCTACTTTCTTTTTTCCGTCTACTACGTATCGAAAGTCTACTTTACATCGAAAGTCTATATATGGAAAGAATACTATATACAGGAAGAGAGAAATAACAAAAAATATCTATTTCTTTCTCTAAAATGTCGAAGATATCTTTAATTTTTTCTAACGCAACACAAACATTAAGGCTATTATTCAAAATTGATCGATATTCCAAATTGGTTCTTATATTTAAGATCTTAAACAGTTTTAAGATACCATGAACCAATTACAGAACAGTATATTAGCAGCTTAAAACATTACTTAAGATCTTGAAATAAGAACGAATTACGAATACTAGCTTGGAAAGATCAAGGAATGCGTAGCCCGTATGTCTATGGATGATATCATGTGAGAAACAACTAAACAAAAAAATAAAATTTTATTTATATTTCCTATAAAGCATAATATAGAAAAATAAAGAACTAAAGAGAATAGATAGGAATCTATTTTGTAAGATCCAATTCTCAATTTAGTGAGAAAAAAAAATATATTTGAACCCAATCCTTTTGATGATTCGCCATTAAAATCGCGTAAAATCTTTGAATTAACGCTAAAAAAAAAGAAAGAGGTATGGATGATTATAATTTTTTTCAAAAGAACGATAGATAATTTATAAGCGTGATGTTAATTTACTAAATAACAGTTTCGTCTCTTTTGATTTACATGTTTTTTTTTAACGAATGCGTAGTTGGAGAGTGCGCGATAGGATAGGACAATGAAGTGCGAGACGCAAAACAATCGCCTACCACGTTCGGACGTACACTGACAGGCGTGGTGGGAACCCCTATAACTTATGCGCTTATTGTCTCTATCCTGCATGTAATCTTTGCTTGCATAGGCCAGAGAAATAACAGCCTCCAGCACAGTGTAGTGATTCTTGTACTTGTGTGAGAATGAAGGCGGCGATTTGACATACCTGACACGCGCCACCTTCATTGTCGCATGTAACAAAAAGGTATTCAATTTGTTTGCGATTTATATACGATGCAGCAATTTTCCTTCTTAAAAACGAACACGTGCGGCGTTTCACATATATACTTCCGGTACTTCGTATGAATTTTTCAACAAACATTTTCCGATTTGAAAATAAATTCGACAGACAGAAGTCGCTGCATTTATACTGGCTTGTCAAAAAAGTTCATCTTCCAAAAATTAGTTGTTAATAATTTCCAAAGAGAATAAGAAAGTCAAAATAATGTTGCCTAAATCATGACAATAACTTGATATAAATTTGGTCGATAATCAATCAATATGACATCAAATTGACATTATTTTGACTTTCTTGTTCTCCTTGGATTGTATTGTTTCTAAATAAATTTGTTCGTCAAAAATTATTTTTGGAGAGTAATTCTACAGAATTTTTTTTTTTTTACAACTCGATATTTTGATCATATCTGAATGAGATAGAAATCATAGATGAAAATCAGGATATTATTGAATACCTACGTGAGACAAGTCAATCGAATATCGAGTAGTCGTAATAAGCGCATTAAACGTGCGCCAGCTTCGAGTGTTCGATAAAAACTAACATGAGTGATAATAGCCGCTTCATGGAAAACGTCAACCCTTAGGATTAGACGTACGTACACGTGGAAACGCGAGTTTTTATGCTGTTTATTCAATACCTTTGTCGACCTGTTATATACATTAAATAAAAGTATGCATCCATCATGCCTTTCACTCTCGCTATCAAGGATGCACTCGCGAAACTGATAAGCGCCAATGCAAATATCAACTGTTCTTGAAATCTCTAAACAACTGATACGTAGCAAATCTTGATTACCAACGAAAGTGTTATGTTTTGCATTATCAGATATAATCATTTTAAAATTCAAGAAAAAATTCGTATAATTGTGAAACAATTACTGAGAACTAATAATATTAAAATTACTTTTATTAAATTTCGTCTACAAGAAAATGAATTAATAAAAAAGAAAGAAAGAGAGAAAAACTCATAAAAATATAACGATTCACGTAAAAAAGAAGTAGGCTGAAATTCGAATTTGATGTGATACTAATTTTATTTATACGAAACAGAGATTCTTTAATGAGATTTTATTTTTTTTTTTTGGTATAATTACTAAGAATTAATAATTAAACCATGATTTCGTTAATTTTTCTATGAGTAAATGGATTAACTGAAAAGAAAAAAGAGAAGATTAAAATGATGATTCGCGTAAAAGTTAAAGAAATAGCTATAGAGATTCAAGTATTGTAACAATAAAGATTTTATTTATATAAAACAAATTCCTTGGGGCGACTGAGATCCTATTTCTTTCTTCTTCTTTTTTTCGGAATATATTTAATGCGACGACATTTAAAAGTGCGGAAACAGCAACCCACGTATCGGTAGTTTGCTGCCACATTTTGCGGAGGACGTCGAGCTCTCATCACTGAAATGGGTCACTAGGCATATTTTCTCTCTCTTTCCCTCTCCCTCCCTTCCCTCCCCCCTCTCTCTCCTTCCCTCTCGTACGCTGACAGAAGCACACGACGGTGCTGTCTTTGTTCTATCCTCTCACAGGCATTTTCCCGAACGATGCGCACGTGGACGGTCTCGTCTTCCTGACAAGCTGTGCAAACGGAATTTTCCCATTGTTCCGCCACCTGCCACCGTCACCCCGGTGCGTAGCACAGTATGCGCGCATACTTTCCGCATGCAAGCGCATGCTGCGGTTTGTCCCGCAAACCACGGCCTACTTTAATATCCTCCCTTTATAAATTATGCACGTGAGAGCCGATAGATTCGCGCTTACCGCGAGACCACTTCATCGTTTAATAGCTGTTGCGTTCGAGAGAGCAGCTCGCGATAACGTCGACTGTCGTCACCGTGTTAAAATGTATCGTGCTGATTCATACCTTGGGGAAAAAATTATCCAACTTCTGTCTCCTTTATCTTCGCTTCAGAAATTTTTTGCCACTACAGAAACAACATTCTTTATTTATCGTAACATAATTTCAATTTAAATAAAATGTTTGTTTGGAATTGTACTCGTGCTGTGTTTGCAATACATGATGTTGTCTTCTTCTTTGGTTTTACGTCAGTCTTTGTAAAAAGAAATTCTCTACTGCGTAAAAAGAAATTTTATGAAAAATATTTTTACGATACAGTACAGTGCAATATGATACAGTATTAGATTTATTATGTTAAATTTTGTTCAATTTGAATTATTTGTAATTATTTTTATAGGTCGCCATTGCTCCTACTTAATATGTCATTAATTTAATTAAAACAATGGAGTCAAACAATTTCATTATTTATTAATAACGTTGATGTAGATGATATTTACTTTGAAATAACAGAAAGGATTTACATTTTGATAGATGGAAA
>Ga0157364_1002854_pt1 | contig 16469 bp, 6 predicted proteins | sample AttsexASBM2_FD_111476 | JGI IMG/M metagenome (GOLD analysis project Ga0157364, IMG submission 111476) | Fungus gardens microbial communities from leaf cutter ant in Ribeirão Preto, State of São Paulo, Brazil - Atta sexdens ASBM2 | ecosystem: Host-associated > Fungi > Mycelium > Unclassified ...
ATGATAAGAAAGGTGAATAAACTATGTTTTGTTCTGAAAAGTAGGTACATTAGGAGATAAATTAAAAAATTATTGTAGGGCAGAAGATAGCGTTAAAACTATATATAGTTAATAGTGGAATAAAAAAAATATTTAAAAAAATATTTTTGTTCGATACCATTTTCCATTTACAAAAACAAGATGACATTTAAAAATTTTGACTATTTTTGTTTTTAGAAAAAATATAATTAAAAGGACAAATGATATAAGAATTTGATATAAGAATTTCATATTAACATACATGATATGAAACATTAAATTAATTAAACGATAATATTAATAGAGTGCGCGTACCATCCTCTAAAGTTGTGGCATTAACTCCAACACTTAAATCACTGTATCCTGCAATATTAACGGTATGCGCCCAGCAAGTATAACTTGTGAAAGGACTTAGTCCCTCTATGGTTGTATTTAGTACGAAAACAGGCTCTGCAGCAATATTGGGATTTATGTTCATCGGAGACACGCGATTCTCGGGCTCGTAGCCTTTCCCTCTTTTCTCTGTGTAATTGCATATAGTTATTATAGACGATAGCTGGCAATGATTGTTCTCTTTCTGAATAGTCCAAATCATCGACAAGCTTCTAACACTTGGCGGTATTCCTGGAGTATGCAAAAGTGGTGGATTCGTTCCTGAAATATTGAAGAAAATTTTTTTATTATATTCTATTTTCTTCGAAATAAGCGAATGTTGAATTAATATTGGATTTTATATATCAATATTATATGGAGACGGAATTTGCAACAATTAGCAAAAAGTTAAGTCAATTTTGCTTACTATACGGAAGCGTGGTAGCGCTCTTGTCTATTGTATCTCCTTCTTTGTCATCTTCATTCACAGCGTTGATAAATATTTGATACATCTTGCAAGCGTGCAAATGCGAAATTATCACACTCGTGTTCGTGGTATTGGTGGTATAGTTAAAATTCGTAGTTATGTAATAATGCTTCAGGCAGAATGTGCCAGACTCCGGAGGCTCCCATTTAACAGTCAGCGAAAAATTACCGGGTATTATATGAAAAGACTGCGGTGCCGACAATTCTGCAAATTGTCTATGTATCAGACAAATTTATCGAAGATCGAAGACTTATTGTCTTGGAATTGATGGAAAGTGAGCATATAAGCGGAGCACACTGTGACAAAACTTTAATTTATTCACGAAGAGATGTCGAATGGTAAAGCTTGATAAGTATCTCTCAATTTTGCAGAAACAAATTGATTACAAATTTCACAGACATTTTAAGTGTTCTTCGCTACTGTCTCTTCACTTCTCCATCAATTCTGCTAGAATAATTTAAGCTTACTCGGCGAAACTGTCTTCGCGGTCTCGTTTACGCCATAGGACTCCACAGACAGCATCACCGTTTTGACAGTAAAATAATATTCTGTGCATAGCTCGAGATCGTAAGCAGTGTAATTCGTGACAAAGACCGCGGTCTTGTTGCAAGACTTTTCATCGCACTGGGTAATCGAGTAGTTGGATATGCATTTCTCGTAAATTGCAGGCGCCTGCCAAGTCAGTTGAATAACGTTGACATTGATGGTACGTGCGCTTAGAGAGATTACGTCCGCGTCCCAAAAATCCGGAACTGAAGAGAATCAGTGCGATAAAGATATTCGTTAATTTCTCATTTTGACGGATCTTTAGTTTCGATAAAGTATAGGCATTATATTCAATAAGCAAATTGTACACTCACTGGCCGTTGTAGCTGATAGAACGACTCCTTTAGAATTCCAGTATAGGGTATCAATTATCACTTTAAATTTATATTGCGTGCATGGATTCAGATCGGTAGCGTTATGCCAGGTGTCAATGTTGTATGTCTGCGTGCAGTTTTTTTTATCATCGCATATCTCGATCAAATATATTGCCGAAGCACTTGCCTTTGGCACTTTACACGGAGACTTCCATGAGAGAACGATCCATTCTGTGCCTATATCATTCGCCTTCAAATCAACTACCTCCTTTGTATTAACTGAGGACAAAATTGCAAGATACGAATGCACAGAAGAAGGTCTCAAGATGAAACATACCGCAAAGAATCGCTAATCATTTTCCGAACAATTTAGTAATATAATTATAAATAAAATTTAAATCGATGAAAATAAATCAAATAAGAGAAAGATTCCTATCTTCGGTTAAAATAGATCGTTATATGCAAAATTGACGATCAATGTAATTTACGATATTATTTCTAGCTTCAATTTACGATTGTGGTTCAAGAAAAGTACTTGGTATATGAATATTATCAAGATGAGCTTTGAAAATAGAAATTTTTTTGTTATCAGTGATATATTATTAAATCCTACAAAAAGAACGAAAATATATTTTCCTGAATTTTCTATCGTTTGATAATTTATATTTCGTGTCTCGCTTATCGTGAAACATCTATCATCTAAAATTTAAGTTTCTCATACTATAAAGTAAAAATATACGTATGTTTAGAAACCAAACACTTCTATCTTGTAATACATGTATATGTTTTCATACTATATAATATTTATCAGTATTTTTATACATTTAATAACGGCCATTGATAATCTCTTTCCTCTAATGCTTTCAACATTTTTATATATACTAGTGCTTTTTCTAATGGATATTAATTTTTAAAGCGAATTCTTTAATCTCTTAAATAATTGGATTTTATATCAGTATACAAATACGATCGATTTACTTACCGCTTGTGTACATTGGCCACTTCGGATTGCAGATCGTCCTATTAATTGTCTTATCGATGGAAATCACATTATTGGGCACAGTAACAGGTTTCGTAATATGATCGACAGTGGATGACGAGGACTTATCGGTGACCAGATGGGAAACAGTATTCAGGGGTTCCACAGTGGATCCGTAGGAAGTCGTGATTTCATTGTCGTCTATGATCGTCACGAAAGTATTTTTTGTAGATTCAACATCATAATCATAATCATAATCATAAATCATCTCAAGGTTTTCCGTCGATCCGGAATTATAATCCAATTCCGTCGACTTGACGATTGTTGTCCCACTCGACGTAGATACGTCATTGTTGCAGAGAACACAGAGGAAGCGGAGAGCGAGAACAAGTAGTATCTGCAGGTGTTTTTCAAGGAACATGTTCTAATGAACGCTGCAAACAAAGCAAAGCCGATCACACGTCCCAATTGTTGTGAAATATCATAACTTACACGTCTCAATGCGAGAACCAGAAATCAGTAAAATCGATAGTCTTGCTAAATAAAACAATTCGTTCGTTACATTCGTGTTATTCGCTGAAATGACGAAATTCTTAGAATTTGTGTTATAATTTAATTATTTAATTACGTTATATTAATTACATAAATATAAATATGAATATTTTGGGAATATAGAAAATGTATTTCTATTTCAACTTCTAAGAATTTTACGTGACTTTGAGCATAATTTTCTCTTGCAGCGAGTCACAATGCAATATTTTCAAGTATCATCACTGACGCAAGAGCTAAAGATTTCTATTAAAATAAAGCGCATCCTCAGTTAACACAGAGCGGAAATGATTTGGAAAGCCTTGATTTGCACAGCGGTCATATCTATTTCCTTTCACGCCCGTCCGAAGGATCGTGTATACGTGCGTCATTATTCAAGAATATATCTTGGTTTTTCCTCGAAATTTGTAAAAGAAAAAGGATTTTTTGCACGCTAGCAAACGGAAGTTTATTTCCGTGAAATTTGAATTTAAAATTTAGGATACATAATTGAAGATGTATAAGTAAAAATTGCAAACTGTAATTTAAGGGAGAAATAAAAATCAGATCGACGTCGATTAGATGTCGAACAACGTTTAATTGATGTCGATCCGATTTTTATTTTTCCCTAGAAATGAACGACTCACTCCGAGAAAAATCGGCTTCGAATCAAAGTAATCTGCAATATTTTCAAATATCTCATTCTCTTATTTTATCATTATCAATTATATATTGTATATATATATGATAATAGATGTCGTCGATCCATCCATTCCATTTATGTATGATAACTTGCAATATATATATTAACACTAATCTGGAGCGGAAATTACCGGAAAATTCACAAAGCATCACATTTCTTTTGTCTTCGATCAACACTGAGGATTTCACAATCGATGGATTATTATATAGGAACAATACTTGATACCGATTGCGAATCGATAATTTATATCGATAATACTGTGCGCGATACTGTATCGGGTCGCGGGTCTCTCATTGACTGTTTAAAGAACGTCAGTAACTCATTCGTCGTCGTTGTCTGCGCTTTTGATAATTATTGCCCAACTCAACCGCGCTCGTTGACAGCCTTCCGCCCAGTTGGCTGTTTGTCGTCGCTCTGGTAGTTGATATCACTGATAACGAGCTAGAGTCCACTCGTTCGAGAAGAGTGCACTCTTTTGCGGCCACTTTATTAATAAAATACAAGCGCCAGCCGTCCATCAGACCCCCACAGCACGGTCAATTTTTTACATTCTCTCTGTATCGTTCACGGGGAAGGCCGACCGCTGATTTTTCCATCCCGCGTTGATAATTCCGCTTTCCGATATTGCTGTTTAAATCCGCGAAATTTCTAACGTCGAGTCGCGCCAGTCATACGTCAATTTGAGAAACGGGAGACACTTATTTTTGTTCTACTCCGTATCGTCTAAATGATTTTTTCGCAATCAAATGAATCAAGTAAATTTTCTCAGAAGTACCCTAAGTACCTCTAAGAGATGTTAGCTTTTTCCATTTACAGTAATAATTTTGTGATTCTAGAAACTCGAATTTTTCTCTTTTTCATGAATTATAATTGATACTTTATAACTGATTCGGTTATTAATCTCATTTACTTTTTTTTTGCATTGCCATAATATAATAAAATGTGTAAAATATAACTCTAGTTTATATGTGCTTATCATATTTTACGGAAGCTAACAATTTTATCAGAAATAAAAATCAGGTCTGCGTATCAGCAAATCATTCTTTCTGCGAGTATTATCATTATTTATCAATTACATTTATCTCTTCTCCTATTTCTATTTTCTCGTTTTTTTTAAATTATTATTTTCGAAATATGTTTCAAAAATATAATAGTTAATGTTAAAATTAAAACATACGTTTATTTCTGAAAATTATAAAGTAATTGGAATTTTATTATACTCACAATTTAACAATTAAAACAAAATCTTTTATTTTCAACCACTAATGTAAATACTTCTGAATCTTATCAACATATATACGAGTCATTTTTTTATCTCATTCTAAATGTAAATAATAAATCTTTAAAATATTTTATATATCAATTATATATTAATTTTTTATATATATTTATATTGGATATATATAAATATAAGCTCCAGTATTTCCAATATGAAATATTTCAAATAATTGTATATCAAGATCTCAGATGATCCATATACTATCTCTGACTCTCGAAAAGAAGTTCGAAGCACATGGCATTCATCACCAACGAACTTACCCGAATACTTTACTCCATCGATGCTCCAAAAATCCTGCGAAGAAACAAATTAAGGAATGCGTGTAGTCCAGAGAATTTCGCAAGGATCGCTAAGCGTGAAAGTGCGAAAAGTGGGAGCAAAAGAGTAAACGCAGGTCCTCGGCTCCGTTGGCATCTGCTTACGAAGCGGAACTCGAAACCATGTGTCTCTTCACAGCGACCGCCACCGGACTGCCCCCACAAAGATCGTTGGAAATAGCGTGGCTGTGGTGTCTGTTCGAGCTTAGTAGACCTCGGTAGGACCCACGCACACACACACATATATACAACCACACACAAACGCGGTCCCTAAAGAAGTATCCATGAACCGGATCCAGAGTCCGGCTACATCCTTTATCGCCTATTGTCGCGTGACACGTAGACCCTTACCTATCACATATTTCTCCCGAGGGATTTTAACAAATTCTAGCAGGTACCCCAGGCAACACGCATATTTGAAAGAAATCTTTTGAACATGCATGTTGTCCGTGCAGTAAGACGATAAAACAAAAATAATTTAAATTCTTAAATTACTCGAAAATACATCAAAATATGAGATACGTTTATCATTAACTAAATAACTTATATTTCACTATTAAATCACTTATTTAGGGTAAAAAACATGCTTTAAACATGCAATTGATGTTTTTAATATGTTTTCTTTTTAGTACTGTTTAAAGCATATTTGAAGCATTAAAAACATTTAAGAAAAAATATGTTTTACTCTTAAAAGAAAAAAAACATTAGTCTTCATCAACTCTGCTTATATATATTGTCATAAATTTTTCTACCCGTTTTTTTCTGATATGAATTATTAAATTAAGATTTCACTTCAAAATATAAAAACTTATTATGTACGTAAAAAGCTAATATATTTTTTGAATTATTTTAGAAATATTTTATATTCACGATTCTTTCTATCATACAGTTGACAAAGCTTTATCGATATGTTTCTTATGTCGCTAAGATTATACAAGTATCTATCCTATCAATGTTCTAAAAATTTGAATTAATTTATATACCGCATTTGAAACATTGAAGAACATCTATATGATGAAAGAAGAAAATAAAATAAATTTATCAATTTGGATTCTTTTTCAGTTTTATTGCAATGAACATACATTCGAAATGTATTGTACCAAGTGTAACTTAGTACAGTCTCTGTGGTGGTCCCATCGTAGATTTAATATGAAGCGATCGCACATTCTGCCAGTGTTTTTTTAACAAAGAAACAAGAAAGTTTATTGAGAGATGGACATTTTGCACCAACTCTTCAGGCGTCATTTCAACGTGTCCAACGGCTACTGACAGACACAACACCTGTAGAACAAAAACAATCATTATAAAAAGATAGGTTTTATATTGAAGAAAAAATTTTAACAGAAAACTATTCAGTATAACGCACCTTTTTCATTTGGAATTTGATGGTGGCCTTGACTTCGTCAATCTTGCCGACCATCGATTCTTGATGAGACAACAGTCCAGGAAATTTACCGGCTTTATTTAAACCAGGACCCAGAAGACGAGGAATTTGCTTGATCAAGGACTCGCTAGCCAAGAATGCATCATATTTTTTTGCTGTAAAAAGAAAATATAAAGAAAATTATATAATTTTAATTTTCAGTAAATAACTCATATTAAAAGTTTGGTAGTTTCTTTAATTTTTTAAAGAAAATTTTAAACTTAAAGAAGTATACCTTTGTAAAAAGGAAACAAAGATTTTTTTAAACAGATTTTTATTCAATAAAATATATGTATCGACACGGATTGAGATGCAATGATACGATTCACATTACTCTCACCAAGTGAAGAACTTTAATCTCCTTCCTCTTGACGACCACCATTGTTTGAATATTAAGCAATGATGGTGCTTTTGGGAAGGTCAAATATACAATTTCATATTAAAACACATGCAAAAGCATATTATTAACATACCGAGTTTCTTGACGAGCTTTTTGTTCTTGTTAAGTTTCTTCAGGGCTTCTGCATCCATATATGGAATATTATTAGCTTTAGCTTCATCACAGTGCTGTTGGTCGCCAAGAACACATACTTGCATTTTTGGTCTAGGGATATTCTTCAACCTAATATTATAAAATAATTAGATTAATGTTTAAATAAACGTTTATGTCTCATGACTTTAACTCATGATTATGTGTGATTTCTGCAATATTCATCTTTATTATAAAATCACATCGTTAGAATAATAAATTTTCATATCATATACACAATTATATGAAAAAATAGCAGTATCTAAGTTCCAATGTTCTCAGATTTAAATAATTTACTACACAAATTCCTCAGATAATACATGCAATAAATAAAACATCATAGAACACTGGCGACTCAATAAACTTTAATTGTAAAAATGATATACAAACATATGTAAATAATTATTTGTTATATGTGTTTATTGACTTTCAAATAGAATTTGTAATATTCTTAAAAAATATTTCATATTTCAAATATTCTCTATTTCATTTCTTCCTTTACTAAGGATGATGTTCCAAGAATAATAACTTACCAATAGGATCATGATCCTATATAATTTAAATAACGGTATAAATACCTCCCCAATTAATTTAAGACCCTGGGTGCAGGTCCGCTAGATAAAATCTAGCTCCCTGACATTACATGAGGCAATTTTTATATTCTCAATAAAGAATATGATATTAAGATTTAAAAAATGCCTCAAAGTCAGGTAGAAACATACTTGACGGTGCCTGAGAAACGCTTGTCCTTCTGTGGATCATAGTTCTTCAAACCGATCTGTAGTTCTATAGTTTCCAAGAAGTTTCTTTTCTTATCCTGCGAGTTTTGGAGCACAGCATTTACGCACTCATAAAGAGTGTCGCGGGAGACTTTCGATCTGCAATCGGAATGAAATAAAATGCACGTGCACGATCATCTTTTTGCTAGTCCAAAAATTCTTTTGTACGAAAAACTTGATAATTTTGGCAATTTTTTTCATCATAAAATCTTTAAAAAATTAGTGCTGCATTTATTTACATCAGAATAAAACAATTTACAGTTTTTAGGTTTTCAATGTCACATTACTGATTATATATTTGCACTTCAATACCTGCATTATATTAGAAAATATTCCAAAAATAATATATCTTCGTTAATAATTATCGTTTAATGCGTTTATTCGTAGCAAAATGACAAACTTTATGCATGTGATCGCAATTATTTGGTAGGATTAGATACTCACGTCATTTTATTACAAAGAGAACGAACAGGACACAACCAATGTTCTCAGAAACTGATACCGGAAAGAAATGGAACGTGAAATGTGCGGCGCAGGAACAGGAAGTGCGACATTGGCATCATCGCATATTGATAGATGGCAGTTCGATGGCGAATGTAATAAAGGTCCCTAGGATGGCAGCATAAACGTATTATAGATGATCCCTAGAATCCCTAGAAACTAGAAATCACCTAAAGATCATTAACGCCTCTGTATGGATAAAACGTGAACTACATAGCTATTTTGATTATAATCGATTGATAACGTGCTATGTCTGCAATCTCGAAATAAATATTCTCGAAAGATACGAAAATACAAGTTTATGTATAAAATATAATAATATACATTTATTTGTTATCTATATAAATAATTTATCGAAGCCTATATACGTATATTTATAATTATATAATTTACAAATTTTGTATTGCTTATATAATGTAAAATATTCCTTTTAGTTTTTGCATGCAGTTTAGCTTTTCTCTTTTTCTTCCAATACAAAAAGAAAAAAAGAAGAAGTTCAGTTAAGTTCAGTTAAAAAGAATTTAACAGCTATCTCTTGAAATATGTAGCTCCATCCTGAGTCCCATTAGCGGGAGAGCGAAAAATCGCGAATTTTCAGCCGCGCTTGGCAAGTGCTGTCACCTATGGCCGACCGACAAAGTATGAGTATTGGCCGTGCAGAGGCGCGCGTGTCCACGTCACGGCGATCAGCTGTGCGCATCGCAGGTCGCGGGGATTCGATAAACTCGTGCGGAGGGGTGACTGTGCCGTTGTGGTTACACAGGAGTGATTCTCGTGCGCCTTCGCGGTCTTCGCGTTGCGTGACACCAGCTAGCTAGACTAGCAGCAAAGTGAGCGAAGCATTCGAGACTGTTCGAGGCCAATTGTCGAGGAGGGCGAGCGCGATCACGACGTTGAGGAACGGCAAGCAGTCGCGGACGAATCGGCCGCGATATGTGCTTCGGTGGCCAACGGGGCATGACGGGAACAGGTGACAATAGAGCCGCGCCATGTTAGATTTCACGAGATCGCGAAACGCGCGCCGCCGCCGCCGCTGCTGCTGCCGCCGCCGCCGCTGCCGCCGATGCTGCTGCTGCTGCTGCTGCCGCTAGCTGCCTACTACCGCCTGACTACTACCGTGGTGCTAATACTGTGGAGAAAGAGTGAGAGAAAGGGAAGGAGGAGATTTACACTTTGTTTTCCCGTCTATCGCGCGCGCTGCTTTCCTCACGACGGTGATCCACACGAAAATCATCCAAGCTGGATAGGTTACCCGAGTATCTCCGCGATACCGTGGACTGGTTTATGGGGTAAGTCTGTCCTCTGTCTCTCTCTGTCTCTCTCTCTCTCTCTCTCTCTCTCCTCGTTCTCTTTCGCGACACAAATAAAATAAAAGGCTCCGTCGCGCACTTCTCCCTCCTCTCCCCTCTCTCCCCCCTCTTCCCCTTGTCTTCATACCGCGCGTTGTCCGACCTGTCCGCGACCCTCGTGTACCCGCTTCGCTTCTCCGGCGCGGAGTGAGGTTAACCTCCACCTGAGTTAACCTCCACCTGAGTTAACCTACGTCCGTGAACGATGGAATAAGCGAACGAACGGTCGCACCGTCTCGGTCGTGCAATTATCCGCGCGCCCGGTTCACCTTTTCTCCACGAGGAGAAAGTAACCGCGGCGAGAGAGTCCGTCGATCGCTATGCGCGACCATCTCCGTGGGTTTTCGGTGCGAACGAGCGTCGCCTCAGAACATCTTCGTCATCGGTCGAGGTGACGCGTGTACCTACGGGCCGCCGAAATACTATGCGTACGTTCGCGTCCAGCTAGTCTGTCTCTCTTTCTCTCTTTCATCGAAATCTATTTTTTTCTGAACCGACAAATTCGATCCGTTAACTCTTTATCTCATTGATCTGTTCTTGCGTTTTGACATCGAATCACCTTGGCGCGATTAAGAATTATTTGGGAATTGCTTTAGAACAAACGTTAACGAGCTTCTCCAATTGGAGATCGCATTGTTTATTTACGTAAAATCAAATTTCAAAGTCTCACCGTAAAGCAATCAGGCGAAAAATATATAAACATTTATTATCTAATTTGTGGAGTTAAAGATTATTTCCGCGAAAAAGAAGTTTTTTTTTTAGATATTAGGAATTTTCGAAGTTCTCTAAGTGCAATTTTTCAGCATCATTGTTGCTCATTCTTGCAGTCGATGACATCAAGATCGCAATCATGGGGAAAGAAACTTTGCTGAATAAGTCTTTTTTTAGATACTGAATAGGTCACGTCGCGTCGGTCGTCTCTCTTTCGGAAAAATGAAATCTCTTTGGCGACTTTACTCCTTTAGTAAAAGTTTGATATTATGATGATATTTCATTTTAATGAATCAAGTATTGTCTGATAAACTGAAGGAATACAGATAGATAAGAAATTTTTTTTATTAATTTAAACGCGACTTTAACGCGAGATTTTAATATTGAATGTTTAATGTAAGTTAAACATGAAAGACATCTATGCACGACGCTCGATCGATTCAATTTAATTTTTTAACGAAAAATTAATTTATTTTGATTTGATTTTTTGAAGTTATCCTTTTGCTAAGAAAATTTGAAATTAAAAACTCATTACTTTGTCTCTAATGACTTTTATTGCATTTTATGAGAACAATAAAACGATAGACAGAGAAAGAAAGTGTATTTAATCACATTTAACGTCAATCGAGGTTGTAGGCTAGAATCAGTCGTCAGTGGATAGTTTCGGTTTACTTATACTACTTAACGATTTTCCCTTTGCTCTGTTCTCACTGTGATGCAAATTCTCCCGTGATGATTGTATGGCAAATTTGATCAGCTATCAAAGGACGATTCGCAGAATCGTAACAGCTTTCTAGCTATACACGAATTTACTTACATAAGGTATAACGTTCGTATATCCATTGAAACTTTTGGATCAAAAAAGATAGTCACTGTTATATTCAGTTATAAGATTATATTCATTTGTAAGATGGATTCGATATTTACATAATTATTTTAAAATTAATATTTAAAATAAATATTTAAAAATTTATTATAATTAGAGATAATATATTCTTGATTAAAATTTTTTTCTTTATTAAAATTTTTTAAAATTATCTTTACCAATTGAAGATAGCTCGGAAATAATATTACATAATTATTTACAATTAGAAATATATTATTACTATTGTAATTATTTTTTGTAATTTTTATTATATAATTGTTAATTATATGTATGTATACGATTGTGTGTATACACATCCTAACTTTATGATTATTGCTTACTTAATATTTAAATTAAAACAATGTGGAAAGAAATTTTAAAAAATTATCAACTAATTGAATACATTCTACTTCTGTTAACGAAAATATTATTTTCGCAGACTCTTAGTCTTATTCTTCGCTGCATAGTGTTAAGTATATAATAATACTCGATAACAAAGGCGATATCAAATACGACGGAGTCACATTTATCAGACTTAATTCGCGAGCACGCGAACCGCTCACATAACATAAGCAGAATTCGTGTTACAATTACCGTTGAATCGATGATGGATCAGCGATCCATCCTCCAGTTCTATTCCATCGGGATATCACAAGCTACTTTTTTGAGCTTCCGGAGCTTTTTCTGCGAAATTTATGCATAAGATTTCCCCCGTGACACACTATTTTGTGTATTAAAATTTGCACGCTGGATTCTTCCACTCACCTCGATGAAATAGCATTGCATGAATAATTGTGAATTTTATTTTACTTTTACCGAATTTTTGAAATCAATTTTGTAAGATCCAAGATTCTTTGTGCTCTGACCGTAAATATTTTCGTAATCTCTCAAAAAATCAATAAAAGCATCTCTAATTATATATAACATCATGCATGTACGTATTTATACAATTACAAAATGTTTCTTCTGTTAAATTCATTCAGATTATCGTGTATTTTTAGAATAACTTTTTTCTATTTTTTTTAAATATATGTAGCTTACATAACTTTTCAATCTATGGCACGATGCCATAGATTGACGTGCTCGTTTTAATAACGGTTCTTTTTGCCAGGTCATGAACAAAAATATAATACCTTGTTTAAGGTAATATATACGATCTTAATATTTTGTAAACAATAAAATATTTATCAATTTCAATTATTGTTTACTAACAGAATATCGAATTTATTTTATTTATTTTTAGCTAGCTACTCCTGTAATAGTTGCTGTTGAATAATTCGTCTTGCCAAAAAATTAAAAATTATTTGAGCTTAGAAGATTAGAATAAGAAGATTGTTAAGCCGAGCGTGAAAACTGATTTTCTTGGAAATGGATTCTCCATACGAAGAACTCTATACGAAAGAACTTCTTTTCTGCAGCATTTATTTCTTTGTATAGAATCTTTACTTTTCCAATCGGAGTTCGCGATTACTAACAAAAAATCTATCAACTTCCGAAAATGAACGACGTTTCGCACTTTATGTGTTTTTTTCTACGATGATATCATTTAAAGGCCGCCGGCTCGTCCGACCCGGACGTTTTCCTTTAGTCTGATGATTTAATTAGCGGTATCTGCCATCGGAGTTAAACGAACGTCGTTAAAGCTTAAAGCATAAATACGTCGCTGTATCGTAAATCCTTATCGTATTATTAGTTCGTAAGGGTCAGAAAATATGAGTGTTAAATGCATATTATGAGCATTTTACTCTCAATAATTGAAATCGTGTAATGGATGGTAATTGGATGGCACTTGGGCGTATCAACTATAACATTAATTAGAGCAGTCAAGAGAGAGCTTATTGATTTTAATAAAAAATATAATAACAGGTAAAATATTCTGAAATTGATAGAAAGTGATTATATTATTTTCTTCCTGTAAAATTTCGACTCTTACATAACGAAAGTTAAGTTCGTTTTTTTTTCGTAACTTTTTCGAACTGTGACATGCAATATTTCAACGTCGTTTGCATTATCGCTCGTTCCAAGGGCAGTATCTTTCGTTAATTTATAATACTTGGTTGGAAACGGCAGTCCGAGTGTCTCTAGCAAGCGGGCAAAGTCTCTGTTCGCTGGCGCGAAACCGAACGTAGCGATGACTCATCTCGATCTCTCGTCGTGCGATTGGCTTCCTCAGTGATTCACGCACGGTTGCACGTTCGCCAAAACGTTCGTGACGTGACGTTTCCAGCGCGATATATTTCGCGCGTGCTGATCTTTTCGATCTTCGAAGAACGTTGAAGAGAGCATTGTGATACTCGAACAATTAGTTTCGACGACAGCGAGCAGAGAACTCAAACATTAACTTGAAGCTCTCACTGAAGCTCAATTTTGTATTTCGATAAAAACACTCAATAAATATAGATAAAGATGTATGTAGATTTATAAAATGAATGATTCAAACGAAATTAAAATCTTTTCTGTCTTGAAACTTATAATATGTGAACAGATGTTTGAAGTTAATGTTTACGTATAATTTATTCTTATTCCTGTGTTTTCGCTTTCGAAAAATCTTCTGCCTAAGGTTACGCAATTTTCGAATTAATTTAAAAGATATTTATATAGCAATTTTGGGACTTGGCTCGTTCGTGCTACGATGCTAATCTTCTCGATTACGGCATGATTTGATAAATTTAAATCCATTCGATGAACACAGAAAAGATGTTTACACGTACGCGTGACGTAATTCGTAAAGATATCTATCCTACGTGATTAATCAATGTAATCACCGCCTGAAAAATTATGGCAACATAGTGCAGGTTGTCTTTTGTAATGAAGAGGTAGCGAAGACATAAATACTAGTTTTCCGAACCATCGAATTTTTTTACACTTACCTGAACATCTGTTATCGGAATCGTTTAGCAGAAAGAATTAATTTAGAATATTAGAAATATATGATATAAACTATATTGAATTGGCAATACACGTATCGATGATTGTTTTAATGTATCAACAAATATTTTATACTAAACAAATTTTCTTATACATAGATTGCGCGATGTTATGAATTAGGAATATCGATACACACACATATATATATATATATATATACTATATATATATATATTTTTTTTTTCTTTTTAAATTTCTTATTCGTAATTTTGTTTTAATTGTATAATGAAATATAAGTGGCATATAAGCGAATAAACAATAGGTATAAATTAAGTATGCATAAGTGCCAATAGAACGAGCTATTGAGTAAATTAACCACGTATGCTCATAATATTCATTTCTATGTTCAAGAATATCAAGTATTGCCTTGTCAATTCGTTTTGTTCGTGGCTCTCATATACGTATTTTACTTCGGATATGCTGTGTAATTTCGAATATATCATTGTAGCACAATTGATATTAAACAAATGTTCAGAATTTCACGGATATTTGAACGCATTTTATTAATTCTTAATCATTTGTATGTATTTAATTAAATCGAAATAAAATACGAGAAGAGACTATTTTTTTTTCAAATAATATTTTTCAAATAATATATACCGCGGCGCAATAGATTCAAAATATAAAAGTGTAAAGAATCATGCGTTGTATTATATAAATATTTACATATATTGACTATACTTGCCGCAACACGTGTACTATCGCAAAAAACATCGGTATTTAGTTTCTAATTTATATAAATTGTAAATCCGACAACATTATTTAAAAAATTGACATTTAATTTTTCTTTCTTATTCAGATCCAATATTAATATTAGAAATCTCTTCTAAAATTTCTTTCTTTTATGTACAAGATATTTTCTATTTTATGAACTTATATGTACGGGATTACAAAAATAATAATCTTTAATTTTTTATATGTTCTTAGTTTCGTTATTGGGAATGATAATATTTTTTACAATTTTTAAAAATAAAACAAAATACTTACAATTTTATAAAATAAAAATTACGAGAGATCAGAGAAAAATTTGATTCTCTTGAATATATCTGGTTCCAACACATCTGGAAAAAAATTAATTGCATAAGAATTATTCTAATTACACATGAACCTTAATTATGGTGTAACGTCACGTTCGGTTTCTTCAGTTTCACCAGCCTTAGTGATAACGAGAGTTTCAAAATAACGTTTATCTGAATGAACATTGACACTATGAACAAGCGAACAAGAACGCCTTTTAACTTAAACGCACCTATTACTTTATTTCACAAGATATAACGGCTACTTTATCTTTTTTTTTTTTTACGATAGCAATTCTGTCGATGCACGCGATTGCATGTGGGCATCCCGCTAGGTTTTCCGGGTAAACAAAGTTATCATGGTTATCATAAAATATCGCTGTAACGTTCTGTTGTCGTGTCATCAAAGACTTTATTGTGTATACGAAAAAAATCACGGTAAAGCTACGCGTAAATCCGTTTCTTGCTGACAAATATAAGTATAAAATCCAACGAAGGGCGAATTAATTCTTATCTCTTAAAAAATGAAAAATTAATCCTAAAAAATAAAAATTAATCTTCATTCAGTTTCAAAATGACTTTTTCTTAACAAATTTTTCATTTGACCCGAGTCGTCGAAATATTTAACATTGAAAATTAAGAATGTATAAAAAGACTATAATTAAAGTTTTATTAAAGAAAAGACTTTCAATCAGCCAAACACGTCTATCAAATTTGATGAGTTTGCTTTACATTCATGTTGTATGAAATATTAGAATAATATGACATTTTAGTTTATTTGAAGATGCATATAAATTTGAACTTTAACAAAATTCTCTTTTTATA
>Ga0157364_1002855_pt1 | contig 16468 bp, 7 predicted proteins | sample AttsexASBM2_FD_111476 | JGI IMG/M metagenome (GOLD analysis project Ga0157364, IMG submission 111476) | Fungus gardens microbial communities from leaf cutter ant in Ribeirão Preto, State of São Paulo, Brazil - Atta sexdens ASBM2 | ecosystem: Host-associated > Fungi > Mycelium > Unclassified ...
ATTCATTTAACTGTTTCTCCTTATTTCTTATCATCTTATCACCAATTGTTTTCGGTTCATATATGTGCATCCTAGAATAGGACGTATTTTCGGAATTTAATTGCGACCTCGTGACGAAGCCTCGTGTTCGTTACTACGGTCTGTGTACTTTGCTGGTCGAATTGAAAGCTTCGTTTCACACATGAACGTACACAGTCATCCGCGTAACGTATCCTACACACGAGTACGATTTCTGCTTTTCTATCTTCCGTTGTCGCACGTGTGTATGCATTCCGGGGGATGTTTGTATCTGTATTCGTGTGCGATACGCATAGCAACCAAGGATTACGTGTCACAAATTGGTATTACCTAGCATTGCGAACATAGACATAGAGACAGGTGTGCACGCGGCATTTCGAGAGAAGTGTCTCGAAGTGCTTCCAGCATACCTGATGCGATTCTACGTAGTAAGTTCTAACACGATTTCGTGACAGGCAATTTGCTTTGTAAGGAAATAATTGCAATCAGTTAGACCAGCCAACACAACCGAATCCGCCACCGTTTTAAGGTTTCACGGATGAAATGCCACGAAAGGCAGAAGTTTATTTGCCATTTCAGTCGTTATTCTAAATACAATTCCCTTGCGTTCTGGTCGTAATTTTTTCTTTGCGCGAAAGAAAGCAAATTCGCGCATCTCCTCGTTACGCGAAGTTATCACGACGTTATTCTGGATGAATAGTTAACGCTGTTTAACTAGTTAAAACGCAGTTTACAAAAAGCATCGCACTTTTTCCCAGCGCGCGAGTGAAATCCCTATCTTCCAATTAAAGTTGCGAATTTTCTTCAATTTTTTCCTCGCCTAAACTTTTCATCTCTCATCACGACGAATACGCCGCTCTAAGTACATATATTCTTAATTTGTCCAAGTAGTATTCATATACAAAGCATCGTCACTCGAAAGCGACGCAGGAACCGTTTTGACGCAAGTCTCCAATAGATACATTATCGAATGTCCATGTGAGCTAGCGAGCGAACTCGATCATCGGTATCGATCTTCGGAAAATCCAACTTTACACGCCGAGGTATTCTAGAGGCGCTTGAGAGACAGTATTATATGTATCCAATATACACACACACACACGCGCCTGCGTGCGTGTGTGTGTGTGTGTGTGTGTGTGTGTGTGTGTGTATGTGCGCGTGCTTGTGTGTGTGTGTGTGTATATCAGAGTGGACCAAAAAAAAATTTTTTCGATTAACAATTTCTCCCAAAAATTAGCTATAGACTTCAATATGATTTGGATACAATTTCATCGAAATTGATTAATATCTTTAAGTTGCCCCTCGAATTTGAAATTAGTATTTATGCATTTCTTGGACACATGTATCAAAAAAATATTTTAATTTCTATTTGATACTATCTATTCTTTTTTGGTCGCGGAACGAATCCGAAGTCAAAAGTACACATTTCAAAAATGGCGGTATACAATGACGGATCCAATATGACGATATATGAGTAATAAGTTCCGGGTCGATAAAATATCTCGAAAACTAAACATTTCCAAATGGAATATTTCCTTCAAAATTGTTTATAGGGTTTTAAATGATCTATTTACTGATTTGATCAATCCCAGATAGCACACAACGTCCATTGGATTCCAAATCTAATTTTTATTTAGTCCGAACGTCCATGGACTTAGTACGAATGTTTTAAAAACATATGTTATGCAACGTAGAAAATATGTTCACATTTGAACATTTTAAAAACGTTCATCTCATGCAAAAAATTTTCTAAATCTGCTCGTGATGTGTTATTTTCACTGACTTGACAAGTAAAAATTTTTTTAAGATCACACGAAGAGTTTCATTTTTGTTAGTATGTACGAACGTCTTCTGAATGTCTCATGGAAGTTTCTAGGACATCTGTGTCGAAAATTTTCTAAAAATTTTCTATATTGCATACTGTTTAAATACATTATGGTACATCGTATCGTACTAACTCGTATCGTAACAATACAGCGTACTATTATCGACAGGAGAGAGACTGTGGAGATCTCGAGTCGAAGACGAGATATACATGATAATTGGTACTGTGAAAGTACAGCATATGATTTCCTAGCCTAAAAATAGTCGTTATAATATTAAGATTAAATATTAGATAGTAACTGTTTGGATGTTCAGTTGAATTGCATAAATTTCTATCAGGTCCATATTAAACAGATATATCATAACTATACATCCATTATATAGATATGGATTATCGAAGTACAGTTTCCATACGATTTCAGATGTCAAGAATAGTGAATAGCGATATGCAACCGGATGGTGAATGTTTCAAAGCACTATGAAATTAGTTCCCGAATTAAGGGAAAAACATTTTTTTTATCATAATTTTATGATGTGTATTCTGGAATAAGATATTAATCAATAATAATACTCATATAAGAATCATTTTGATTGTGGTCTAAAATTTGTTTAATACATATATTAATTTAGTCCAGTTTTAGTCCATTGAGACCTAAAATGAATGTTTTTAAGAAATCCAAAATGGTAACACTGGATATCTTTAAAACATTTTTTTAAGTATTCATGAATTTAATCTGGATGTTTTTAATATGTCCAAAACATCCAACATATACATTTTAAAAATATTTTTAACATTACTATGCCGTCTGGGATCTGACTTTGGGTAGCGTTGTCAAGGTCAGGTCGATTTTTTTTAAATAGCACACCCTATTTTTAATCCAAGAATCTAATAGCCGATGTCGGAAGCTCTTTCCAAAACACTAAAATAAAATTATTTTTTATTGAATATTTTTTGAATTATTAAAAATTCATTTCTAATACATAAAAGTAAAAATAAGAGGCACAACCTCCAATGACCTTGATCTTGATAAATATTATTTAGGATCCTGAACAATATTCGAAAAGTTTTAATCGTCGGTTGGACACCTTTCGTAGTGCTAATGCCGGTGCGGCAGTATTGTAACTTTCGAACCTTATAACTCAAAAAAGGTACTCAATAAAATAACTTTATTACAGTGTTCTGGAAATTTCTCGACATCGGCTATAAGATTCTGGAATCAAAAATAGGATGTGCTATTAAAAAAAAATCGATGTAACTTAAACCTTGACGACGCCACCCAATGTCAGACTAATCAAATAAGTAAATAGATCGTTTAAAATCCTACAACTTTTGTAAGAAACATTTCTTTTGTAAATTTTTAGTTTTCGAGATATTTCACCGGTCTTATTCATTCACCGGAGACTATTTACTTACTCTATATATGTCGTCATATTGGATTCGCCATTTTGAAATATGTACTTCTGACTTCAGATTCGTGTTCAGCGAGCAAAAACAGTACAAAATTATATTGAAATTTAAATTTTTTTCGAATTTTGACACATGTATTTAAGAAATGAATAAAACTATGAATAACTAATTTCAAAGCTGAGGGACAATCTGAAGATTAATCGAGTTCGATGTAATTTTATTCAAATCCCCATATGGAGTCCATATCTAACCTTTGGGGGTATTTGATTTTCTTGCTAATTGATTTTCAAAAATTTTCTTTCGGCTTATCTTAATATGGCTGCATTTCATTTAATGCTCATAATGCTCGTGGAATTCATTTCATCCCTGTCATTTATTAAATATTAAAAGAACAAACAATGTTCACGAGCGTTGCGTTAAATAGAACGCAGCCTGTGCGTGCATGCGTGCGTACGTGTATGGAGAGAGAGAGAGAGGAGAGGAGGGAAGAGGGAAAGAGAGAGAGAGAGAGAGAGAGAGAGAGAGAGAGAGCTTTGAAGATATTGAAAATATTTTAAAAAATCTGACACGCTATGGAGAATTTACCGCCCGATAAAAAAAAATCTTCGCCCATATTTAACAACATCAGCTGGGATTCTTCAACGTGATAAACTCGTTTCACTCGTGAAATTATCGGTGGCTGATCAAAGAAAAAATTATTTTTTTCGATCTGATTCATTTATTCTTTCTACCAGTTATTGAGCGAATCGCTTTTTTTATAAATATGAAAGTTCGTATTCACATTTTAATTTTATTTATAAAAAAATGCGCGCATTTTTGAAATTCTGTAACATATGCAAATAAACTGCATGCTAAATGCGCTCATTTATAAATAAAATTGAGGTGTAAAAATATACGAATTAAAGTTACCCCAAGATTTAATGAAAATCTATGAGTCACATTTCTATGATGCAAAATTAAATTCTTTGGTGATATAGAAAAATATATATATATATATATAGAAAGAGAGAGAAAGAGAGAGTGAAAGAGAGAGAAAGAGAGAGAGAGAGAGAGAAAGAGAGAGAACATTTCGTTCAATTTAAATACTCAATTTATATATATCTATCTAAGATAGATCTATCTTATTGGTCGCGTATTCATCAAACTTTTTACGTAAGGAGATCCCTCGTGCGCGACGAATAAATTTATCATCGTATACCAAGGTTGCTATACGCGTTGTCGAGTCACTCTGCGGGTACGACACAAATTCCTTTTCCCGAGTATAATGCCGTTAAGGGAAATCCCGAGTAAATAGTGTTACTGACCACTGTAAAAGACTCGCACATTTCATATACGAGAAGTCAGAAATGGTGGCAACAATGTCTTCGATTTCGATTCAATTCACTTTTATCTCAGATAATTATGTTGCTCCTTGGAATTTGCACGTAATTCTGTCCTTTCTTGCGAGTAATAAGTTCATTTAAATTTATTATACAGTGATTGTTAACTATGATTATATTCTTAATAAATACAATAGTAAAAGTTTGCTGAATAAATAATGAACATTTTGTACTTACTGAGTCTCTTCTTCAATTAAAACAATATTCAAATTAATAAAAAAAGCAATCAAGTATATAATTAAATAAATATATAATTAAGTAAATAATTAAATAAATAATAGAAATTAAGGACATATTTTAAAATAACATAATACGTATTTTCATCTTGTCTCATTTTATTTTTCAAATTTTGTTAATCGATGTTATATTTCTAAAATTGTCGGTATTGCGTAATTTATTGGAAAGAAAGTGTAATGATAGATATTTTTAAATTGTCTGATTTTCGTAATGTAATTAATTGTAAAAATACAAATCGATCCTTTCAAAATTTGCGTTTGTAATATCAAATCCTAAGTTTACAGTTCAAACGATCCTGCCTACAGACAAGATATGTATATGTGATAGCGTGTCTTCATTGCTCTGCTGATGTTCCCTTTTGCCATTAAATAAATAACAGTAATCTCATTTCCTGTTATTACAGTTCTGGTGCATATTTGCGCTTATTGGATCTGTTTCTCAGTAAAGACCTCTAAATGCGGTAAACGCACGTTTAGCGCGTCGAGTACATACACATGTACTCGTCGCGAAGATCTCGCGGAATCTCGCGAACAGTAGTTGTGGCGAAATATTTTCCTGCGAAGAGTATCAAAGAATTTTTCACGACTTAGTAACGTGCGATCCGCAGGGGCGGAAAAAGTGAAGGAGGACAGAGAGGAATATATATATATATATATATATATATATACTATCGGCACTGGTTTGCGCAAATTGAGCAATAACAACGATTGCGAACGACAACGCCATCATCGTTACTGTATGTTACATCCCGAAAAATATTGAGGTAGCCTCGCACCACACCAAGGGAACGTTCAAGACGTGGATTCCACGGCAGCCCCGATAGGGAAGGCGTTTTCCAAATGATGGAAAACAAAACCGGGGGGTTGCGGGAATGCGTTTGATCTTGCTGGTTTTAAATATGACGAACAATTTACTGCTATCAACTTCAGAATTTTTCAGCTTTATCGAATTTGTCATGGCGTTGCTTTACGTTTCACCTTCTCTTTTTGTTACTTAATTTATTTAGCGCTCTTGAAAAAAAAACAAAAGTTGAGAAGAAAAAAGTAGAAGATCACAACCAAGATATACTTCTGGTGCCTGATAGTAATAATTTATGAAGCTAAAACATAAGTAAAAAATAAACAAATGTCTCCTTGTATCTTGTATGCTGTATAGAATACGCAATAATAATATCCATATAGCACAGACCTTGCAGCAATATCGCTCCAATTATGCTGTAATATTACTGCAATTTTGCAGCATTGTAGCTGCAATTTTTGTGCTGTAGGAGTGGTAATATAAATATTTTTATCTAATTCTAAGTACTTCCTTAATTGATGATTGAAATCTAAAAACATTTAAGTTTTAATAAATTTAATATTTAATACTTCTGGAAGTTATCATTTTGTCGATATATCACCTTAATCACATTTATAATAATATAATTAATGATAGGATATTATTCACAGTGATATATATGTATAAACATAGAAGATTCGTATATTTAATATTTTGAACAATTTTCAACAGTATATCCGTGATTCATTATAATTTTTTCTTTATTGTTATAATTAGACTTGTAAAAAATAGATATGCAGGAGATTAATCCAATTAAAAGTTAACACAATAAAAATAACACAGTTTGCTTTTTGAATGATGATGTATTATTTTATTTCATTAATTTTATTTAGTTAATATATCTTGTCTGTTGTGATTAAAAACATAATATTCTAGTAAAAATTAATATCGCGTATCTACAATATGTTATCTAAATATGTTATCTAAATTGAAAATTTTGATACGTTGGCATTCGGATCTGGAATAATCAGATTTATCAAAATTACTCTTGATGATATTTAAATAACGTGTTAATGTAAATACTTTAATTAGAACAGTCAAGAATTTTGACTATTTTAAATTTAGGATTGAAAAAGTAATATGTACGTAATGCCGTTAACATTATCATTATATATTTTCTTTTTTTACGATTATCATTATTCGTTTACTTTATTCTGTTTGTAATGGAAATGGCAACGTTGTTACATTTTTGTAGTAATAGTAACAAAATTAATGAGGGGGAAAGCGTTTTATTTTCAATTATAATTTTGTCATATGTTTTTTGGAATATGATATTAATCAATAATATTTATTTTAATAATAAAATAAAATTAATTAATAGAGAAATATTTTTTATGTCTCATAGACATTGCAATTCAACGGACATTAGACGTTTCTGCAACGTCTCTTCAACATTGAATCTACATTTCGCGATGTTATTGCAATGTTCGCAATGTTGTAAATTAACATTAGAATAGATTCAATGTTGAAAAAACGTTTGCCAAAATTAATGTCCGTTGAATTGCAATGTTTATATATGACATAAAAAATATTTTTCATATTAATTAATTCAATTTTATTATTAAAATAGATATTATTGATTAACGTCATATTCCAGAAAACACACAACAAAATTATAATTGAAAAAAAACCGCTTTTCCCTCTTAATTAATTTGGGAATTTCCTTATTTTCCTAAGCGGTTACCCATCCAATAATAATGTTTAACCTTTGCTTAATCATATACGGAAACTGCAACATCGATGATCCACGAATACTGAATGTTAGTGGATGTATAATTGTGACATAAATATGTAGAAAGACCACAAGTCGACATCATGCATCGGACCGTTTGCAATACAAACAATATCATACGTGCGAGCATTCTGCACACGCGGTCGATTCTCCCGTAAACATGTATCATTTAGAAATGAATCTTAAAAAATCAATTTAAGTGATTTAAATTTTCTATTTATATGACATTTTATTTTTGTTCATTTTTTACAAAATAGGTATCGATATATATTTATTCAATGTTGTTTCAACATTGCAGCAACATTAACAATCAATGTGAAAAATAAAAATCAATAAAAATTCAATTTGTGATTCAATTTATTCAATAATGAACGCGTTCAAGTTAACAAAGCGGCTAGCCTGCTCGCCGCAAGCAAATGAGCATAATTGATTGTTAATGTTACTTAGATCCAACCAATCATATTCAATCGCTCGGTAAACATGCCTAACCATTTTGCCGTCTTAAACTCGCTCATTGTTTTGTTGCAGCAACATTAACAATCAATGTAGAAGAATCAATATAAATACAACATTGACACTTCAACATTGCAACATCTCAGCAATATTTTTTCAACTTTTTGTAGAGATATAGCTTTGAATTTGAAGTTTTGAAAAACATATTAGGTATGGGAAACATATGGGAAAAAATTCGTGGCGTTTTTCCCATTAGATGGCATTTAAAAAACGTCACGAACTTTTTCCACACCTAATATTTTAACATTACAAAAAAAATAATAAAAAAAAATAATAAAAAAAATAAAAAAAATAATAAAAAACTAATAAATTTCTATTATTATTATTTTCTAAGTAACGGTAACAAACAATGCGTTATTTTTTAAAATAACGGTGATAACGCGCATTATTTTTATAAAACAACAAATGTTCCTAACACTTGAAATATTATATTATGATTAATCTTTGCACTCCTCATTATGGAATTAATACACTGGTATGTGATATATCTTTTATCTAATCTAATTCGATTACACTTTCATAAAAATGAATACTTACAATAAAAATATTTTTTTTAATTGGCACAGATATAAAGAAACATAATGCTAATTTAAAAGCAAATATATGTACCTTTATTAATAAAAAAATTATAAGCAATAGAAAAAGAAATGAAAAAACATTAGAAAAAAATTTCACAGGTATGGCATATTGAAAAGGCATTAAAGTTAATTGGACAAAATTAATGTGTTATTTAAAAAAATAGCTATTTTGTACTGTTTTCATTTATATTAACATTTGTTGAATTAATTTTCGACATATCTGTCTATAATGACAGTCACTCTGATCGTAATTATGAGGAAGACGAAATAAAAAATATACTGCTAAAAGGAGGAATTTCTTTTAAATATAAAAAAAAAATCTGTTCAAGTATATGCAGAGTTGGATATTAACTAGTTAAAATGTTAAAAGTTAAAAAAAAGTTGGAAAGTTAATAACTTTTAACTTAATTTAATTAATTTTAAATGCATTAATTTTTAACTTAGTTTAATTACTACTAAACTTTAATTTATTAACTTTTTTTAAATTAAAAATTTTTCTATTTTTTAGTGCTAATATTTTTTTCTATAAAATCTTCAACATTAAAGGATTAATTTAAAAAAAGTTCAATAATTTTATGATTAGAAACTCTATAATAAAAATCACACTATCATACAGTCGCCAGTTTTTATTGGATCACTAGATTTTATCAATTTCTACTTATATTTGAATCACACTAATTTTAGGTATATCATAAACATTATATTTCAACAACATAAATATGAGTTTTAGATGAAGAATTGTTGTAAAACAGTGCTGTACATTCACTCATTTTCTCAATTTTTACGTATATTTTTTGTAACAAATATTTATTTTTTATTTTAGTCGATGTAGTAATCGTAAACATGCGTGAGGAATTGTTTCAGAAGTTAAAGAAAATTAGAAAAAAGTTAAAGAAAGAAGGAATGCAAATATATATCCTTCTCTCTTGTAAAATTTTGATAAAAATGCCTTATGGTGTGTGTGTATACTCTTATACATTATGTATACTCTTATACATTATATATAAGTAACTTACATGTAAATAAAAAAATTAAATTTACTTAATAATCTCTGTATTGTAAGTGTTATTTAAAGTAATCTCATTTTAAGAAAAATTAGGACATTCTTACCTCAAAAATAATTTTTTTCAAACTTTTTTTTCAAACAAAACTAAGTTCAATCTTAACTTTTATTAAGTCAATTTTCCCCCCCCATTTTTCCCTCAATTTTTAACTTAATTTCATTAATTTTATAAGTCATTAGTGTTAACTTAATTTTAAAAAAAGCATTAATTTACCCAACCCTGCATAATAATTGACAACTTTTATTTGGATTTGTTATTTTTACAAAAATAATTTTTTTACGTTATATAAAAAATAATTTTACAATCGTCTATATAGAAAAATAATTACTATCCAAATTTTGATACTAAAAAATTTAAGTATCATGAAATACTTTTCTATGGATATTTATCTATTCTTAATTAGTAAATACTTGTAATGTAATGTTATTTTATTACAACGTTATTTTTGCAAGCATAAAGTAACTCCGTAAATGAGGTCTCATATTCGTATCTTCTTTATTGTTGATGATTCTTATATCTACATAACTGTTGTAAGATGGATCGGCAGCAATTCATGCGCACGGACGAGTCACGCGTCGCTGGCCAAAGTATCTTTCGAAGGGGTAGGTATGAAACAACCCCCTACTGCCGGAATCGTCGCAGGCATTGCGCTCGCGCAGGCTTGAGCGCGCGTGTCCGTGTTCATCGTGCGATATATACGCGACGTAGAGCAGTAGCACCGGCACCACCATCAGTACCAGTCAGCATTCAGCAGCAGTAGCCGCGACGTGGCTGAAGGGGCTTTACGAGATGCCGACGTGTTAAGTTCGTCGCGGAGTGCCGTGTTGACTGTCGTCGGTCCGCGTTTATCTTCGACGTGCTTGGTGCGAGTGCTTCGCGCTTCTTTCCGATAAAAAAAATTGATCGGAAACTCAACTTCGTAGTGTGGTGAACTTTCGAAAGTCCTCGTCGAGCGGGCGTTCAGATCGGGTTTTGTTTCTCATACTCGAGTTCCTCGGATGTGTGATTTTTGACTCTTCTTCTTCGAAGAGGATCCAACGAAGGATCTCGTTGTAAGTTCGCGCGTGATCAGCCGGGACAAGTTGCAGCACGAGTTTTTGCTTTCTTCGTTCTTGTTCTCCAGAACGATTGTCGTTCCGAGGGCAAAAAAGTTCGGGATCTGTTCATACGTCGCGCGGGTATGTTCTCATGTTACACGTTGTGCAACGTGTACGAGAAAGATTGGAGGAAATCAACGACGGCAAAAGTTGACGAGTCACGTGATCTCGAAGTTTTTCTGTTCGATTCCGAATTCGTAATCTCGATCAACGCGCGCGTTCGTAGCGTGATAATATACCAATGATTTTGCAGTTTGTAATAGAGATTTGTCGATCGGAAACATATTTAAAAGTTGCTTACTTATTAATCCCTTTTTTTCGCATTTTAACTAATACTTTGAAAAAATTTAGTTAGTTATTCTGAAAATAACTGAAAAAAACACAAATTCATTATTTTTTAAGTTTATATTCATTTCTTTTAAATTAAATACACAATTTTATTGTAGTATGTTATAAAAGTTTATATAAATTTATGTAATGTCTATGATATTAATTAAATATGATTTTATTTGAAAGTAACATTTGTATTCAAGAAACAGAGTGGTCTTTATTATGTTTTAGCAATTTGAATCTGTATCGATTCAGAATAATCTCTGCTAATTCAATCATTGCTAATTTCAATGATCTATGACGATTTACTGAACATCATTCATTCGATTTGACTTGATTTCGTAATATTACCGTCTCGCCAGTTTCTTATTTTCTATACAACGTTAAAAACTAACGTAGAATACTGATGCCGTTACATTTTCATGATAATGACATTTGATGTGCACAATTCTTATATGATAAAAGAAACGTGCGTTCTCTTCTTCGGCATTGATTAACGATTTGACACCCGTTTGGCTCAAGCATGAATTCGTATGAGGTCCAACGGCGCGGCGTGCGGATCGCTCGATAGATTTATGACATACATTGACGGTCGTTTGCTCGGCGACCGCTTGTCCCGGAAGTATAATATTTCCGAATCGATCGTACATCGCCGATCAGAAGCCACGAATAATCGTGTTGTCATCGGCGTGTACCGTACGCGTGATTACGCCAATAAATCTTTGCTTGCTTGTTATAAAGGACAGTAGAGATATTCACCTGTTCAGGAAAAACCAAAATTTAAATACTTTCGATGGAGCCAAGATTATTATTAAATATTAGCTAAACAGTGACAGTGACGATATCGTTTCTTAAATGATTGTTTATCAACTGTTGCGTACTTTCTTTATGAAAATAACTTTTTCCAAATAGATAAAATACATTCACTTTTTATTGTAAATTATAAAAGAAAAATAATTTATGAACCTAAAAAAATTCTAAATTTCACATAAAAATATTATTAGGCATCAAAATCTTTCTTGGCTGGATATGATTCTCATCGTCTATTTATGTTAGAAATAATTTAATTATTATTTTTTCTATTTATAATAAACAAATTTGATAAGAAAAATTTTTTAAATATTCTTTAAATTTGGAATTTTTTTTCTTTGAAAAATATACGTATATAGATTTTACAAAAAGTAATGTATTAAGCTTTTTCTACCAAGTACTGAAGAAATCACGCGGCTGTGCACCGTCGAAGCTATTGGCGCTAATCACTCATTCTGTCCGAAACCCGTCTCTTGCCGTCCGTAAACATAATTGAAAAATACCAGAGAGCAAAATAACGCACGAATGCTTCAGCGGCGATCTATTCTGGTACGGTGGAAATAACAACGGTGATTTTTTACGCGACTTTGTAATTCGACGAGAGACCCATCCGAAAAGTGTAGTGAAACAAATGTTTCATGGACAACAGGACATCACGCTGATAACACCGTCGATTCGTCGATAGTTGCGGCGCGATCAAAGGTTCGAAGATCGTGTCGACGATATGTCCTCGGAAATCCACGGACTACCGTGAAAAAGTACGTATTATCTCTCGCTCGGGAGGGAATATACGGGATTAATGTATCAGTGATTCGAAGCTGCGAGAAAGTTATAGACCAATCCGATGGTGTAATTCAAAAGTGCCTATTTATTAAATTTAATCGAGCGTTATGGAGTACTATTGCTATATTCCCTTCCGTTTGTTTGATTGTTACATTCCGGCTTTGCTTGACGTAGCCACTTTTAGTTTTAGCGAGAAGTTTAGTCAAAATTTCACAATTAAATCACGTACAATGTTCTTATTCTACGGTGATAAATTAACAAGATTTATGTGCTATTTAATTTTATTATGCGGGTATTTAATACTATTTATCATTTCTTTATATATATATATTATATATATTATCATTTCTTTTTATTTATATGTAATACGTTCATTAAAATATTATACTAATTTACAAGATTTGTGTAAAGAGCATATGAAGACTGTGTTTCTAAGATACTTTTTGACTCTGCTCGAGTTTCATCAAAAAAATATTACCATCAGCTTTTGATTTTTGCGACATTTATAAAAAAAAAATACCTTTTTCCAATATATAGTAAAGTTATTGAAATTAGGAAATCAGAAATATTGACTGTTTAATTCTTGTTTTTTATGTGACTCTGGATTTCGATTTTATGCATTAAAGTCATGGCAAATAAAAAACGCAAAACAATAAGACGTAAATATTAACCGAATCGACTAATCACAGAAAACGTCAATAGTAGCAAATCTAAAAAAACATCTTACGTTTTTTTTATGTATTTTCATGTAAATTAAATGTTTATTTGCTTACTACTTACGTCTTACTACTTCAGTTTTTTGAGTGCTATTAGAATTCAGAAGTAGTTATCTTAACTAATATGTTTTTGTTTCAATAATTCTGATATAATATGCGCGCGTTTCTCAATAATCATTAAATGCTAATGAAGACGCTCGCTTTGCTTATTACTTGTGGCAAAGTTTCGGATAGACATGTCATAATATCTTAACAATTAATTGTATCTTAAAAATGACACATTATATGTTAAAATTTATATGCTACATTTAAAAAAATTCAATCTGATGGAAGTTTTCTGGCAACAGATTCGAACTCTGTGCCTTAAAATATGTTAAAAAAAGTTGTTTTCTTTTCTGACATTAAAAATTAATAAAAATTTGTAAACTAATGTTGTTAATGTACTATCAATTGGAGCGATTATTTCGGTGCTCAGTCATATATTATATACTGACTTATCATGATTTTCTATGGAAAATTCCATAGAATTTAGTCCACTTCGAGAGTGGCGACGTAATATCACTGACCTCTTCTCATTTCGTTTACATTCTCTAGCTCCTTTTTTTTCCGGTAATACTACTCGGACTTTCCTTCGATAACTTCAAACAGTTCTCATTGGTACTCAGCCGAGTACCTTGATATTTGAGAAAAGAGCTCTTACAGTTACGAAGACATATGTGTTTGTTGTCGATAGAGTATTCGTGCATTTCTGTCATTGCTCCAGAATAAGCACACAATGTTTACTTATACATTTACATATTATCGCACTTTTTCACTTTATGTTACCGTTAGATATCCATGGAGCAACTCAATCTCTTGAGTTAAATAACATTTTGTTATTTTTAACTTCCATGTATATCAAAATGCAAATCAATTCATTTTTATGGTTAGTTTCAAAGTAAACATATTAACGTATGCACTTATTGTTAGTAAATTTAACTAAAAAACTAAATTTTTTTTAGTTAAATTTAAATTTAATACATTTTCTTGTTAAATTATTCTACTTCATTGTTTTAGTTAAATTAACGATATATTATAGAAGCAGTAGCAATATATATAAATGATTAAAAATAACTCAAATTACATATAAATATAATTATATAAATATATTATTATATAAATATAAATATTTGATATTTGAATGTAACAGTACAGTCGGTCTTTATATTTGAGATCGTCTTAAGTATATGTATATAGTTTTAAGATATTATAAGTCAATCACAGAATGCTGTATTAACATCTTAAAAGATTATTAAGATGATCTAAAATAAGAATAGAGAGAATGTATGAATACTGGCTTAAATCAATCTATTTCTGTGTCTTCTGATTAGTTTCAAAGTAAACAATGTCTATATTAACGAATACACTTAGTAAATTTTGAATCAAATTTGAGTCAAATTTAATAGTTTCTCAAATTTATAAAGTTAAATTGTTTAATTTTATTGTTTTAATTAAATTAACGATTACATAGGACTAACGACGAACAATAACGAGCTATAGAAATGACTATTAAAAATAACTCAAATTTAGTATAACTTGATATTATGAATTTAACAGTATGCACCTTTCAATTCAGAATATGGATTGTCGCGCGTAATGTAGTATTATTCGTGCGACTCACACAAATGCGCCTACGGTCGAGTTTCTGTAATCTCGAGATCTTGTTTGTCGCGGTGTACACAAACCCTGTTAGTAACTACAACTTTCCTCGTTAAGAAATGCTGATCTGAATGAGCTCATTCTTACGGTTGTTCGCTGTATTCGAAAGAAACTCCCGTGAAAGAGTTTCATCTACTCTTTGCAGATTTTTTTTCTTATGCTTTTCTTATCGTTTTTCCGCCTTTCTCGTTCTCGCCGCCTTAACGTGGTCTGCAGCCGCCGCGCCGACGACCGGTAGTTAAAAACTTTTAATAATAGATAAATGAGCTGAGCTGCGATTGTCGCCGAGACTTGTTCGAGGTGCGACTGAGTTCTCAATCATCTTTGTGGGGAAATTCTTGAAAAAAATACAATCCCGTGGTGAAATTAGATGTTTCATTTATAATGGAAAGAAAAGTGTTATATATCTGAAAAAGAATGCTTCATTGTAATCGACTTCTAGAAAAAGAAGAAAAATCTCAATTTAGCCCATATGTATTTTTCATGTATGGTTATGTAAAAGAAGATTTACATATCTATAGAAATATCATATAATAGACATTGGGGAATTAAATTTCTTTTGACATTTTTTCTTATCTTGTTCTGTTCTACAAATATAACTTTGACAAGTTTAAAGTACAATATATTGCATTTTTTTGAAAAGAAATAAATAATAAAATCCGAAGCAAAACTAACTAAATATTAAATTATTATAAAAATATTATTTTTCAATAAAACTTTTTAATTTATTTTTCATTATATTATTCATTATAAACAACGTTTACGTTAAGAACCTCGCATTAATTATATAGAAAATTGGATTCCGGTGAAATAAGTTAATTTTTACCGGGGGTTAATCATGAGCGATTATAAAGTATAAAAATTATCCTTGATATGGATTATTCTCAAATTCGAATTACATAAGATTACCTAATACTACCTCAAATTATTCCAGATTATCAACATTTCCTTATATTACTTGAGATTATCTTAGGGTACTTAAAATTATGTTACATTTTTTTAAGTTATCCGAGATTTTTCTAAATTTACTTATCTAAGATCATTTTACACAAATATTATTTCTTCAGCTCACTCTAGAATATTTTCATAGATCACTATAGTAAGTATCTTCGAGAAAATCGATTTCAGATTTTCACTGCTTAAGAAAAAAACGCAATTTTACAAAACAAATATTTATTGCATATAGGAACAAAAAATATATAAATTTCGCGAACAGAATATGTATTATATCAATTATATGTATAGATAATAAATAAACAAATTCGAACTACTCATAACGTTTAATTTTTTAATAACAAAACAATAATTGAATATAAATATATTAATAGATATTTTATAAAATAAAAAAAAACAAAATATATATATATATATATATATATATATATATATATATTTTTAATAAAACACAAATATAAAATAAAACACATATATTCTATTAAATAAA
>Ga0157364_1002856_pt1 | contig 16467 bp, 26 predicted proteins | sample AttsexASBM2_FD_111476 | JGI IMG/M metagenome (GOLD analysis project Ga0157364, IMG submission 111476) | Fungus gardens microbial communities from leaf cutter ant in Ribeirão Preto, State of São Paulo, Brazil - Atta sexdens ASBM2 | ecosystem: Host-associated > Fungi > Mycelium > Unclassified ...
ACATCAATTATTCCTGTTGATACTTTTCATCATCTGTCAGTCATCATACCCTTGTACTGAACCTCTGAAACACTATTCAGCTCAAGTATCACAACCAGTAAGTATCTTATTTGTGATAGTAGTATTGTGCTAAAAGTCCATTGTAATCTTTCCATATAAAAAAACAGTATTATCTAGTAAGGAAATATCTTGCTTAGAGATTCTCTTCTTAAGAATATTAGCCAGTGTTTATTAGGGCAGTAGTCAGTAAGGTAGTAGACAAATAGTTAGTAGATAGTGTGAGGTTGGGTAAGAAGGATACTGGTTAGCACTTATAAAGGAAATTTTTAAAGGAATATTTTTTTGGAGATTGTTTTATATTGTCAGACACTATGACAACTAGAATTATGGATATCAGCTAAATAAATATGAAGGGATTGATCAGAAATGTAGGGGAAGAGAAAGCAATTAGATTGTTGAAGCAGATAATAGAAAATAATGTAATGTTGTTGAATTTACAAAGACAAATATTGAAGTTGTAAATAGCAAAAGATCAGAAAAGAAGAAGATAGCAAGAAAAAGGACAGAGAAGAAGAAAAAACAAGAAAATGAAGAATAAAGCAAAGAAGAAGAGAAAGAAATAAAGAAATAGAGATGCAAGAGAGGAAATGTTTTGGTTGTGAAGGCTTTAGGCATATCACCTATTATTATAGAAATGTGAAGAGTAAGCAAGAGGAGGAACCAACACAAAAGTCCTTAAATAAATTTGAAGTATTCAAAGACAGAGTTATGAACATAGAAAAAGAAAGTGGAAAGATAATAGGAAAAAATAGGAAGACAATTCTAAAAGAAGAAAAATTGAAAAAGAAAAAGTCAGTGGAAGTATGAAAAATAGGAGCAGAAGATAATGGAAACAGGGTAGAAAAGAAGGAAAAATTGTTAAGAGAGGTAATATTAAACCAAGAGGAAGAAGAAGAAATTGTGGTAGAAGCATTATTAAATAATAGTATGACAGAACTAGTGATGAGCTCAGAGTTTGCAAGAAAGAACAAATTCAAAAAGAAGAGGTTAGAGAGACTAATCTATGTGAGAAATATAGATGGTATCTTTAATTATGAAGGACCAATAGAGTATATGGTGGAAGTAGAGTTGTTTTTCAAGGAACACAAGGAGAGAATATCAATAGATATGATAAGAAGTCAAAAATAGAATGTCATATTAGGAATACTGTAGCTAACATATTATAATCTAGAAATCAATTAGAGAACAAAGGAGGTACAAATGACAAAATGCCTAGAGGAGTGTGGAAAAAAATGGTAGATGAGAAAAACAAAGCTAGAATGGCAAAAGTAGAAAGAGAAAAAAGAAGAATTTAGAAAACTGGCAGTAGATAAAGAAATGAACATAGCAAGAATAATAAAGAAAAAGTAAGATGAGAAAGAAGATTTGATTGAGATTAGATTTAGCATCAAATTTAGTCAATTATCAGGCTAACTATTACAAAGTAATCACTAGTCTTAAATATATAAAGTAGCAAAAAAAGTAATTAAAACAGATTTCTAAGTAAGTATTTTATACTAAATAAAAGTTCAGATTGGAAAGAAGAAAACTCTATGTAAAGTCTGAGTAATTTTGTGAAGTTTGAAGAAGATAATTAGGCAATAGAAACAGATAAAGATGACTGCATATTTTGACTTAAATAAAGCCAAATAACTGTGTGAATTTGATGTCATATTGAAGTCAGATGGATCTTAAACATGTTTCAGAGTTTGGGATATAATAGAAACAAGATTTGACAGAGTTTGGGATATGATAAAAAAAGATTTGATCAAGATTAGGATAGTAGAAGAAATGGTTTTGAAATGGTTCTATAAATATTTGAAAGTATTTGAGAAGAAGAAGTCAGAGAGAATGTTGACAACAAAGGTCTAGAATCATGTTATAAATCTCAGAGAAGGATTTATTGTGAAAAAAGGAAAAATATACTTATTATTAAGGATAGAGAGAGAAAGGAAGTACAGAATCAAAATCACTACAAATGTCACCAGTATTCTTTGTGCCAAAGAAAGGTAGGAAGAAGAGGATGGTGCAGAACTATTAATATCTGAATAGTCAGACAATTAAGAACAATTATCCATTACTACTAATTTTGAATTTAATAGATAATATAAGAAGTTTATGAAGATAGATTTGAGGTGGGGATATAACAATATAAAGATAAAGAAAGGAGATAAATGGAAAGCAGTACTCTTGATGCTAGAGAGTGTCTTTGAGCCAATGGTAATGTTTTTTAGACTTACAAACTCACTAGCAATTTTTTAGGTGATGATGAATAATTTGATCAGAAATATGATAGAGGTAGAAGATGTAGCAGTGTTTAATAATGATGTGATGATGGAAACACAGATAGAAGAAGGATATAATGACATAATGGAGGAGATATTAAGAAAAATGGTGGAAAATAATTTATTCATAAAACCTAAAAAATATGTGTGGAAGGTCAGAGAAGTCAGATTTCTAGGAGTAGTGATAGGACTAGATAAAGTGAAGATGGAAAAGGAGAAAGTTCAGAAAATAGTGGATTAGCCAGTACTAAGAAGTATAAAGAATATAAAAGTTTTTGGAGTTGGCAAACTATTATAAATGGTTTGCCAAGGATTTTGCTAAAGCAGTAAAACTCTTTGATGAGATGACAAAAAAAGATATAAAGTGGAATTGGAAAGAGAAACAACAGAGAGCATTTAAGAAGTTGAAAGAAAGGTTTATAATAAAGCTAGTCTTGGTAATACCAGACTTGAACAAGAAAATAAGAGTAGAGGCAGATGTATTTGACTTTGCTACAGAAGGAATGTTGTTGATGAAGTGTGAGAATTGTTACAATTACAAGACCTTAGAGCTGGTCAAATAAAATAATCTTGTATTAGGTTAATATAAGAAAACTCAATAGAGAATTCTGTATAAGATTGTCTACCTTATATACTAATATCTAATGGTCTATGCAAGCTATTTTTAGCCTACCCTAAATGTCCATGTATATGCCTTAAGGTTAATATGTATGTCACACATTGTATAATATCATCTCTTCCAAAATATTCTACTTTCTTCTATATATTATGTAACTTGTAACCATGTCATCTGATGTGATCTGCTATATGTCAGCATGATCTCATCACTTTAACCCTAACCCTAGTTTTAAAAATAGAATAAAGAAAAATAAATTGAAAAGAAAATAGGAAAAAAACTAAGTCCACTTCTTGTGATCTTGACAAGAATAAGAAGTGAAGGCTAGTAGCCTATATTTTAAAGTTGTTGAACAAGGTTGAAAGAAACTATGAAATTCACAATAAAGAAATGTTAGCAATTATCAGATGTTTGAAAGTATGGAGGCATTTCTTAGAAGGAGCTAAGAGTTAGTTTGAAATTTGGATAGATCATGAAAACTTGGAATATTTTATGAAGGTCCAAAAATAAAATCAAAGGCAGGCTAGATAAGTATTATACTTGTCAAGATTTGGTTTTGCTTTAAAGCATATGACTGGTAAGAGTATGAAACAGGCAAACAGTTTGAGTAGGAGAGCAGATTAGGTAAAGGAAGTAGAGAGAAATAACAAAAATCAGATAATGCTAAAAAGGAGTGGTTAGAGATTAGAGTAATGGAAAAGAGATAGTTGTTGATTGAGAAAGCTGAAGAAGAACTTATAGAAAAAATTAAGAAGTTAGAAACAAAGGATAATGAGGTAGTAAAAGCAGTAGAAGAAATGAAAAAGGCAGAGGTTAAGGTATTGAGGAATAATGAGTGGCAGAGGATAAGAAGTTAAGATTGGAAATCATTCAGCTTTATCATGATATATTGATAGCAGAACATAGAGAATAGTAGAAGATAGTAGAATTAATCACTAGGAATTATTGGTGGCCAGGAGTTACTAAGAAGATAAAACAATATATAGAGAGGTGTGATCAGTGTCAGAGAATGAAAAATAGAGTAAAGATACTAGCAGGAAAATTGAGACTAAATACAGTACCAGAAAGACTGTGGCAACATATATCAGTGGACTTTATTACAAAGTGACCAGTATCTAGAGGTTATAACTTAGTTTTGGTAGTATATGATAAGTTTTTGAAAATATTGCATTTTATTGTGATGACAGAAAAAATTACAGTATTAGGGATAATATATGGAAGTCATATAGGTTGTTAGAGAGTGTGATTTTGGATAGGAGGCCTCAATTTATAGCAGGATTGATGAAGAAGTTAAATGAAATGTTGGAGATAAAAACAAATCTATCAACAGCTTTTTATTCACAGATAAACAGACAAACAAATAAAAAGGACAAATCAAGAGCTAGAGTAGTATTTAAGGATGTAATATTGATCACAGACAAAGCAATTGGTTGAAATAGTTGGTAACAGCAGAATTTGTCTTTAACAACAAGATATATACAGTGACAAAAGCATCACTATTTAAATTTAACTATGGATAAGAGTTGAGGGTGGGCTTTGAAATAAGAAAAAGGGAAGTATGTGAAGACAAAGGAGTTTGTAAAGAAAATGAAAGAAATGCATGAGGAGGCAAAGACAGTATTGGTAAAATCACAGGAGAAAATAAAAATAGAAAAGAAGCAGTTAAGTACAAGATAGAGGATAGGATGTTTTATATCAGAAAATGTGGTAGAGTTAAAGTTACTGGTGTCAATGGAAGTTCACCCAGTGGTAAATGTGAGTAGTAGCAATATATCAGAAGCAGATAAAGAGACAAAAGAAGATTCTACCTCCTCTAGTAGAAATAGATGGAGAAAAGGAGTATGAAGTGGAAAAAATATTGAATAGAAAAGATGTAAGAGAAAAGATGAGATATTTAGTAAGATGGAAGGAATACATAACAAAAGAAGATATATAGAAGAGATTTGAAAATCTGGAAAATGTGATAGACTTAGTAGAAGAATTTGAGAAGAAAATTAGAAAGAAGAAAATAAAAAAGAGTATAGATAAGGAAAGAGAAAGGGAAAAAAAGAAAGTTGAATCTGAAAACAGAAGTATTCAAGAGGAGTAAGTTATCAGAGAAGTATATTGTTATGAGATACTTGAGCACTAACAATTTTTATTTTTATTTTCTTTTATTCTTCTGATTTTATTTTATTTTTCTTTTATTTCTCTTTTGGATGATGAAGAGGCATGGAACATGCAGTCACATGACAGGTCACATGATGTGACATCATAGGCCTAGAACATGGTAGAAGGATCTGGAAGATAACATTAGGGCATATGTATACAACATGGTGGCCTTGAGTGTTATGAACTAGAGCTCAAGAATTTAAGCAATAGAACAACTCTTATATTGAGTAATACAAGAGAACTCGATAGAGTTCCTAATACAAAGTAATCTACCTTATATACTATTCTCCATGGTCCATGCTAACTACTGTGCACCCTACCCTAAATGACCATGAGTATAACATGAGGCCAGTATGTGTTGTCTATACTGTATAATGTTACTTTGTTCCAGAATCTTCTACTCCGTTCTCCAAGTCTCGTGATCAGTCTTGTGACTATGCCATCAATTTGTGACTGATGTGACAGCATGACTGATAAACCCTAACCTGAGTTGTTCTAAAAATAGAAAAAGAAAAGAAAAACAAAACAAAACAAAATAAAATGAAAAGTGAAAAATAAAAGTCAAGTCTATCGTCCACGATCTTGACATTGAGTAGGGAATGAGGCAGACATAAGATTGTAGTATGAACAATAGAGCAAGCTTAATTATTGGTAGTATGGACTAGGCATGTTTTGTATATATAGGACTCTAATTTAGCAGAGACTCCTTGTTGAGTTCTCTTGTGAACTTCCCACTTTATATCTGTCTTAAGAGATTTACTATCTTGTGTTACTATTAGACATTGTGTCTAGTGGTTGCCACAACATATATAACAAAGATCTTATTTAAATGAGATGATAGAAAGTTTAAAAATGAATATTTGAAAAAGTTGATTGGATGAAATAGAAAGGGAAAGGTAGGCAAGTTCCTCCAAAGGCAGAATCTTGAGAGAGAGGTACTGTCATAGTATACTTGAATACTAGTAATTTATTTTGATTTTCTTTTCTTTTTATCTATTTTTCTTAATTTGTTTTTTTTTGATTTTTTTTTGTTTTAGACAATGAAGAGGTATGTGTCACATGAGATGATGTCATAGGTCTAAAACATAGTAGAAAAAACTAGAAAAATGATATTAGAGATATGTTTACTTTGTAGTCACATGCCTTTTCATTGTCCAAGAAATAAAATAAAATAAAATAAAAAGAAAATATATAAGAATTTAAGTATACTATGCCAGTATCTCTCCTTAAGATTCCAGAGAAACTTGCTTTCTCTTCCTCCTCTATCTTATCTAACTTCTTTCTAATTTTTTCAAATATTTATTTTCAAACCTTCCATTATTTTATTCAAACAAAATCTTTGCCATATATATTTTACTGGCAATTCACTTCTCTTAAATAATTCTATCTTTAGATTCAACTTCAACTCCTTCTCTTTTTCCTTCTCTCTCCTCTTTTCTACTTGTTTTATTTTCTCCTCTCTAATTTCTTTTTTGAATTCTTTTACTAATTCTATTGTATTTTCCAAATTTTCCAATCTTTTTTAAGTGTCTTCTTCCACTGTATATGCCTTTCATCTCATTAAATACTTTAGTTTTCCCCTCACATCTTGCTTATTCAATATTTTCTCTATCTCATATTCCTTCTTTTCTTTTATTTCTACCAGAGAAGATGGGATCTTCTTCTGTTCCTCTATCTGCTTCTAATACATTACTATCCTACTCACATTGACTACTGGATAAATTTTCATTAACATCCGCAACTCCAGCTTCACTGCATTTTCTAATATTATTAGTTTATTTTATATGGTTTTACAAACTTCTCTGTCAACTTCTTTGTCTTTTTATTCCTCATCTGTTATGTCAAATTATTTGTACTCAACAACATTCTATCTCCCACCTTATACTCAACTGCCTTCTTCATATTCCTATCTATATATTTTTTTATTTCCTTCTGTAATTTTCTCAATGCTGCTTTTACTTTCTTATATATCTTCTTTATTTCTTTTACAAACTCCTCTGCTTTTGCATGCTTCCTCCTTTTTCTTATCTCAAAGCCTATTCTTGGTTCCCTTCCATAGTTAACTTTGAATGGTGATGACTTTATAGATATACATACTTTGTTGTTAAAGACAAACTCTGTAGTTGTTAACCATTCTGACCAATTACTTTGTCTATAATTAATGTATATTCTCAAGTACTATTCTAGCTCTTGATTTGTCCTCTTGATTTGCCTGTTTGTCTGTAGATAAAAAGCTGTTGATAACTTTGAACCCATATAACTTCCACACATTGTCTCTAAATAACTTAGCTAAACCTTTTGCTATTATTTTTGCTGTTGTTACAATAAAGTACAACATTTTTGAAAACCTATCACATACTACCAAAATTGAATCATAATCCCTTGATATTGGTAACTTTGTAACAAAGTCCACTGATATATGTTGCCATAGTCTTTCTAGAACTGTATTCAGTCTTAATTTTCCTGCTGGTATCTCTGTTCTATTTTTTATTCTCTAGCACTGATCACACTTCTCCATATATTGTCTTACCTCCTTAATAACTCCTGGTCACCAATAATTTCTAGTGACTAACTCTATCATCTTCTACTGTCCTTTATGTCTTACTATTAGCATATTGTGATGAAGCTGAATAATCTCCAACCTTAACTCTTCATCTTTTAGAACATATACTTTCATCTTTTTTAATACTAAGTCATCTTCAATTTGCCACTTGTCATTTCTCAACACTTTTACTTCTGCTTTTCTTATCTCTTCTACTGCTTTTACTATTGTTATAGAATGCTTTGAACACTGACAATTTTCCTTTTCTTTTATCTAATTTCTCTGATTTTATATTAATTTTGTTTTCTTTTTCTTTTTGATTTTCTTTTGGACAATGAAGAGGCATGTGACACTGCAGTCACATGACATGTCACATAATATGATGTTATAGGCCTAAAACATGATAGAAGGATCTAGAAGATGACATTAGAGCATATGAATACAACATAGTAGCATTGAGTAAAATATGAAGTGGACATAAGGATGAAGTATGGATATAAGGGCAGGTTTAATTATTAGTAGCACAGACCAGGGGTAATTTGTATAAATAGGACTCTAATACAGTAGAGACTTCTTGTCAAGTTCTCTTATGTCTCCACTTGATGTCCTACTGAGAGATTTACTATCTTGTGTGATTATTGGTCTTTGTGACTAGTAGTTGCCACAACAACTATCTCATCATCTTTCACTTCTGACTTTTTTATTTTTTCTATAATCTCTTTTTTAACTCTCTCAATTAACAACTATCTCTTTTCTATTGCTCTGATTTCTAACCATTCTTTTTTTAATATTATCTGATTTTAATTATTTCTCTCCATATCTTCTGCCTAATCTGCTTATTCTATACTCTTGCTAGCTATATGCTTCAAGGTGAAATAAATCACAAATATAGGGCCTATCTAGCCTGTCTTCAATTCAACTTTGAGCTTTCATAAAATATTCCAAGTTTTTGTAATTCATTCAGATTTTGAACTGATTCTTGGCTCCTTCTAAGAAATATCTCCATGCATCTAAACATCTAATAATTACTAACATCACTTTATCATGAATTTTATGATTCTTTTTAGCCTCATTCAATGATTTAGAAATACAAGCAACTGGCCTCCACTTCTTATCCTCACATTTTGTTAACAATACTTCTCTCATAGCAAAATCTGACATATCTGCTTCTACTTTTGACTTTTTATCTAGGTCTGGTATAACTAAGACTGGCTCTATCATAAACTTTTTTTTCAACTTTTCAAATGCTCTCTGTTATCTCTCTCTCCAGTTTCACTTCATATCTTTCCTTGTTATCTCATGCAAAGATTTTGCTATCCTTGTAAAATTCTTGACAAACTATCTATAGTAGTTGGCCAATTTCAAAAACTTCTGCATATTCTTCACACTCCTTAGTATTAGCTAATCTACTACTTCTTGAATCTTCTCCTTTTCTATCTTTACACTATCTAGTCCTATTATAACTTCTAAAAATACAATTTCTCTAACCTTCCATATATATTTCTTTAGTTTCACAAATAAATCATTCTCCTTAGTACTTTCTCTATAATTTCATCATATTTCTCTTTTGTCTCCATTTTTACTATCACATCATCAATAAATGTTGCTACATCCTCAGCCTTTATCATATTTCTTAACAAATCATTCATCATAGCCTGAAAATTTGCTAGTGAGTTTGTTAGAACATTACTGTTGGCTCAAAGGTATACTTTAGTATTAAGAATGCTGTCTTCTACTCATCTCCTTCTTTTATCCTAACATTGTTATATCTCTACCTAAGATACATCTTTGTAAACATCTTCTTCTTTCTTGTACTATCTATCAAATCTGAAATTGGTGGTAATGGATAGTTATTTTTAATTGTCCAACTGTTCAAGTATTGATAGTTCTGCACCATCCTCTTCTTCCCATCTTGGCATAAAAAACACCAGTGATATCTGTGATAATTTTAATAGCCTAATATATTTCTTTTTTGACTGATTCTTCATGAACTCTTGTACTTCCTCTCTCTCCATTCTTGATAATAGATATATCTTCCTCTTTTTCAGCACAAATCCTTTACTGAGATCTATGGCATGATCCCAGGTCTTCCTTGTTGACATTCTCTCTGACTTCTTCTTTTTAAATACTTTCAAATACTTATGGAACCTTCTTGAAACTATTTCTTCTATTGTCCTAATCTCAATCAAATCTTCTTCTTCCTTCTATTTCTCTTTTATCATTCTTATTATTTCCATTTATTTCTTCACTATTGGTTTCCTAAACTCTTCTTTTCTCTCTCTTTGTTTCTTCTCCTTTCTCTCTTCTTTCTGTTTCTGTTTCTGCCATTTTAGCTTTGTCCGTCTTATTCTCCATGTCTTTCCATACTCACCTGAACATCTTGTCATTTGTACCTCTCCTGTTTTCTAATCAATTAATGTTCTTTCCTTATGTCTCTTAAAAACAACTCCATTTCTACTGTATTCATGATTAGCCCTGCATAATTCAACATTCCATCTATATTCTTCACATAAATGACTCTTTCTAACTTTGTTCTTCTAAACTTATGTTTCCTTGCAAACTCTTCACTCATCACCAATCCTGTTGCCTCACTATCCAGTAACATTTCTACTACAATTCCTTCTTTATCTCCTTCTTGTTTCAACCCTATTTTCACCATTACTATTATGATTGATCTCTCATGTTCCCAATGAGATGAAAGCATAAACTACATGTTCTAAGGTTTTTTCTTTATGATGCAATGATCAGCTGTGCCATAATTGTCTCAGTCAGTGCCTCGTGTAGTAGACATTGTTTTCTTTATGGTCTTCTCATATTTTATGACTTATTTGCCTTATATATGTAGCATACAATTCTCATGGTCAATAGGCATATATAGTTGTAAATACTATCCTGTATCCTTACACTTTACCAATTGACTCTATTCCCCACTCTTACTCAAGTTTTTGCCTAAGTTGTAATCTAAGCCAAGCCTAAGGTCATAACAATTACTTTTCTCAACAATCTCTTCCTTTTTATCTTTTCCTACCTCATTTTTACTTTCTTCTCCTTTCTGCATCACTCTACTTTTCAACACTTCAAATTTATTTGAGAGTATTGGTAGTAATATTTTCTTTCCCATATTTCTACAATTATGGATGATATGCCCAAACCCTCTATATCTAAAACACTTTATTTCCATTATCACTTTCTGCTTGTTTTTTTCTCTTCTTCTTTCTCACATTTTCTGTTATCTCCACTTCTTTTCTGCTCTTCTTTTTTCTCTCATTCTCATTTCTTCTACTCTTCTTTATTTGTCATCTATCCTTTTTCTCTCTTTCTCTTCTTCTTTCTTCTTTCTTCTTTTCTACTCTTTATCTTTCCATCTCTCATTGTATTCTCTTTTTCTTATCTCTCTTCATCTTTTTCTTCTACTCTTCTTTCTTCTTCTTCTTCTCTTTTTATTAATATCACTATATCCCTAATTAACTTCTCCATATTCACCTGACTGATATATACAATACTTTAATCAAAACTACTTATTGCCATAGTGTTTGACAATAGAAACTGATTCCTTTAACAAATTCCTTTATAAGTGCTAGCTAGTATTCCTCTTATCCAATCTTATACTATCTACTGACTACCTGTCTACTGCCCTACTAGCTACTGTTCTAATAAACTCTGGCTAATATCTCTAAGAAGAGAATTTCTAAACTAGACACTTTTTTATTAGATAATGTTATTATTCTGTATAGACTGATTATAAAGGAACTAGCAGTACAAGCTTTCTACTTAAATATAACTATTTACCATGTCCATAAAAGATGATATATCCAAAATATGCTAGTAGGCTATAGTACAAATAAATGGTTAAGCTTTCTCTGCCTAACTAGTATATCTCTTAAGTCTAAGGCTTGGCTATATATCTTTTTGACTAAGAAATATACTGTTCCTTGGTTGAGGATGAATAAAGAGTAAGATAAAAAGAAATAAGAATTCACATAATGCAAAGTCCTTAAGTGATAAGTCAAGTTTTACTGTTGTAACAACTACTAGTCTAAGAATGACCAATAGACCACTAAGTAAACTTAAAAGTGAAGTATCTTGTGGAGATCATAAGAGAACTTGACAAGGAGTTTCCAATATATTCCTACCCTATATACTACTAGTACAAGTTCTACTCTAAACTACATGTGTTGTCCATGAGTCAAGTTCACCATACTATTACTACAAGGCAAATATACTGCAATTATGTTCTTGATATTATTGTTCTAGTTTCTTTTACTATGTTTTAGACATATGATATTATATCATGTCATGCATTATGTAACCATAGTTACATGCCTCTTTATTGTTCAAGAAATAAAATAAAATAAAAGAAAAGAAAAAGAGAAATCAAATCAGAGAAAATAGATAAAAGAAAAATAAAATATAAATAAAATATAAGAGTTCAAGTATAATACTATAACAGAGTTGGAGCAGTACTTGAGAATATACATCAATCATAGACAAAGTAATTGGTTGGAATAGTTAGCAACTGCAGATTTTGTCTTCAACAATAAAGTATATACTATAACAAAGTCATCACTATTTCAGGTTAACTATAGAAGATAACTGAGGATGGATTTTGAAATAAGAAAAAAGGAGAAGTATATGAAAGTAAAGGAATTTGTGATGGAAATAAAGGAGATACATGAAGAAGTGAAAGCAGTATTGAAGAAGTTATAGGAGAAGATGAAAAAATATACAAATAAAAATAGAAAGAAGATGGTAGAGTATAAGATGAGAGATAGGGTATTGTTAAGTACAAAGAATTTGATGTAGTAGATGAAAAATAGGGAAATAAAGAAGTTAACAGAGAATTTTATGGAGCTATATAAAATTAAGAAAATTATATTAGAGAATGTAGTGAAGTTGGAGTTACTAGTATCAATAAAAATTTACCTAGTAGTTGATATGAGTAGAATAGCATTATATCAGGAGTAAGTAAAGTAACAGAAAAAGATTCCACTTTCTCCAGTAAAGATAAATAGAAAGAAGAAGTATAAATTAGAGAAGATAGAAGATATTGAATAGAAGAGATGTGAGAGGAAAGCCAAAGTATTTGGTTAGATGAAAGGAATATAAGAAGATATTTGGGAGGAGTTAGAAAACTTGGGAAATATAAGAGAAAGTAGGAAGCACTGAATCTAAAAGGAGAGATATTTAAGAGAAGTGAATTACTAAGAAAGTATACAGCAAAAATATTGTTTGAATGAAATGATAGGAGATTCAGAAATGAATATTTGAAAAAGTTAGAAAGAAGTTTGGTAAGATAGAAAGGGAAAGGGAGGTCAGTTCCTCCAAAGGCAGAACCTTAAGAAGGAATACTGTCATAGTGTATTTGAACCTTATATTTTATTTTGATTTTATTTTTCTTTTCTTTTATCTATTAGACAATGAAGAAACATGTGATCACAGTCACATGATGTAATGTCATAGGTCTAAAACATAGTAAAAGAAACAATGACATCAAGAGTATAGCTACAATATATTTACCTTGTAATAATGGTATAGTAGACTTATGGATAATATACATAGTTTAGAGTAAGACTATTCATAGTAGTATATATAGTATAGGAATACATTAGAAACTTCTTGTTGAGTTCTCTTGTAATTCTTATAAGACTCTCATCTTGTAAGACTACTTAGTATATTATTGACTATCTTGATTAGTAGTTGTTGTAACATAGGTAATAAATAGGCTTGATTTATAAATTTTAGGCATAAATGCCAGCTGTATTTTCTCTAAGTTAAAATAATATTATGGTAATCTTATTTTCTATTGTTTTTGAGAAACAATTGTATACTTCTCTATTAATTTTTAAATTTGTTCAGTTTCTATCAAACTATTCTGGATCTGAAACTATGCTCTTTAGTATTATTGTCTTTAGTGTAGTCTCTACTGGTGCTGCTAGTGTTTATACTCTTAACATGTTGCTTAATATTATCTCTGTTATTTTAATTTCTTCTGAGATATCTTCTTTAGTAATTTTCAATGATTCTAATATTTCTTCTAGTATCTTAATACTAGTAGTGTCAGAATTAAAGATGATAGACTTGATTTTTTTATTTTTCTTTCTTATTTTTATTTTTCATTTTCATTTATTTTCTTATTTAGGACTTAAGAGTAAGAGTTAGTATAATATTATATATGATTGTCATAAAATATTATATATTATGATGAAGGCATGACATATGACACAATTTGGTCACATATGTAACAGTCACAGGTCACAGGATCATGTGATACATAAAAAGTTGGAAAAAGTTCTAAAACAAATAATATTATATAGCATAGCTATAGTATATTGGTCCTATAGAGAGTATATGGACTTTAGAGTAGATTAGTTGTAGTGTGCATATAGATCATGGTCTGTGGTATATATGATAGACTAGTTTATAATAAGAACTCTATTAAGTTTTCTTATATTAACCTAATACAAGGTTTTTCTTTTATCTCAATACTTTGAGGTTTAAGTTGTAATAAATGGCTTTTTGCCTAGTTCTGTCTATCTTGTCTATTCAGTAGCCTGACTTTAATACTGTCTCAATGTTTCTTCAACAGTTTAACTGTTATAGTATTCTAGTGGCCTAGCCACAATATATTCTTTTTTTGTAAGATGAGCCTGATAAGACTTTACTAAATGTTATGATTCTAAGCTTAGCTTAGGTTGCAACTTAGACAAAAACCTAAGTAAGGGAGAAAAAATAATCAATTGGTAAAGTATAAGGATCTATGACTATATATTATTAGGATAACTAAGTGAAGACTACAGGATTATAGTAGAGTTTATGACTTTAAGAAAACCTAAGTTATATTGAGATAACTAATAACTAAGTACTACTCACTTTTAGGAAAACCTAAGAAAATAGAATGAAGTTTCCTGAAGGTGGCTAATATTTTAAATACTTTTACTATCTATTACAATCTAGCAGAACAATACTGAGGTAATATTAGAATAATAGTGTATAGATGGTCAGAAATCTGAGTCAAAATATCTAGAACATTATCCAAAAAGACAAAGCACAGTCATAATGACAGAAGATAGTGTAACAGTAGTCTAAGAGGTCTTCTAAAAGTACTAGATATAACTGTAGGATTAGAAGTTGATAATAGTAGTGTTTATGAGGCCAGTAGTAGAATTTGAAAGTGTATAGTAGTAGTGAGGTCCATAGGAAAGACCATGAGTGTCAAGATCGTTGATGGTGGACATTATTTTTATTTTCTCTTTTCACTTTATTTTATTTTTCTTCTTCTTTTTCTTTTATTTTCTATTTTTAGAACAACTCGGGTTAGGGTTTATCAGTCACAATGTCACATCAGTCACAAGTTGATGGCGTAATTACAAGACTGATCACGAGATTTGGGAGAATGGAGTAGAAGGTACTAGAATAAAGTGATGTCATACAGCATGGACAACACATGCTGACTTCATGTCATACACATGGTCATTTAGGGTAGGATGCACAGTAGCAAGCATGGACCATGAGTAGTAGTATATAAGATAGATTACTTTGTACTAGGAACTCTATCGAGTTCTCTTGTGTTACTCAATACAAGAGTTAGTTCTTTGCTTAACCCCTTGAGCATTGAATCATAACAATGAGATGCAAAAAAATAGTAATGACTACATATAAGCTTATGGGTTTACAGCTGAGAAAACTTGCTTAGCTGGGTATATTGAAAAGTTGGGTCTCTTTATATATACATAATGACCATAAGAAAAGAGAAAGATGTTTTTGAGAAAAATAATAAGAAGAACATAGAGAGGATATAAAAAAGCCTCTATTACTATGGAAGGTACTCATATTAGATATGGTTCACACCTCATTATCTGAAGTCTAATGATAGACTCTTAGAAGTCCAAAATCAGTTAATAAGTATTATTTGAGAATGTAGAGAGCAAAAGTTAGAATAATCTTTAACTTTAGCTTATATGCTATACTTTTATGAGTCATACTGGTCACATATTTTGGATAAGATTAGAAGATAAGTCTATTAGAAGATGAAAGGTATGTTATTACTAATATTAGAAGTTGGCAGTAGTTTTAGTTGATTTTTAGAATAAGGCTTATGATAGTTATTTAGAATAAAGACTACTAGATATTACTATAGTTTCTAGTGATTCTCAGATATCAGAGATAAAAATGTATGAAGTTAGCAAGAGTCTAGCAAGGATGTCTGAGGTGAAATAAAAATGAGTAATTTATACTGGAAGGGGTTAGAGAGTATAGATAAGAGAAAGATATTATTAGTGGGTTAGAATAAATGTGGCTAGATTAGGATATGACAGCTGACTGATATAACATAATAAACTCTAACATATATCTAAAGTCTATTAGATATAAGGCAAGTTAAACATAAGATTAAAATTATTTGTATTATCATCTAACATCTAATATAAGATAGTCTTCTTTATATATGTTAGTCTATATATATATACTAGCCTGTCTTAAAGTACTGACTAGATTCTTCCAGAAAACTTTATAATATTTTACTAGGTCACATGATTATATGACTGTAATGATGATAAATGACAATATATTATATCATACTCTTAGATAAGGAAAATCAAAGAAAACTAAATATAAAAATGAAAGGAAAAATAAAAGATAAACTCTGTCTAAGATAATATCTAGAGAATAGAGACTGTGAGTAATTAAACTAGATGTTATGGCAACCACTAAACACAATGTTCAATGATCTCACTAATGAGTAAATCTCAGAGTTGGAATATAATGTGGGAATTTCACAAGAGAACTCGACAAGGAGCCTCTTCTTAATTAGAGTCCTATTTATATAAAAGGTTTAT
>Ga0157364_1002857_pt1 | contig 16464 bp, 14 predicted proteins | sample AttsexASBM2_FD_111476 | JGI IMG/M metagenome (GOLD analysis project Ga0157364, IMG submission 111476) | Fungus gardens microbial communities from leaf cutter ant in Ribeirão Preto, State of São Paulo, Brazil - Atta sexdens ASBM2 | ecosystem: Host-associated > Fungi > Mycelium > Unclassified ...
ACACACACACACACACACACACACACACACACACACACACACACACACACACACACACACACACACACACACACACACACACACACACACACACACACACACACACACACACACATACGAGTACATGTATTGCAAAGGAAGGGAAAAAAGAAATACGTACTAAATACGTTAACGTATTTTTTATTAAAAAAAAATTCTTTTGCAATCGTCAGTTATATATTTTCAATACATTTTGTAACGCGCAATTTTTAACATGTTGTCCACATCGCACAGTATTAGCAACATCCAGATTAGTTAAAGATTTCATGTCTTCGTAAATTGCGTTCAAGGTCTTGATGTACATGTGTTCTCGCTCATCGTCCAAAGTTCCACAGCCACGTTTGTTTCCCTTAAGGTACACGATAGCATGTTCAAATATAGCTGTCGTGATCAGGCGTTTTGCCTCATTGTAGGGACATCCCGTCCTTCCATCGCAATCCTTGGTGATAAGCACTCAATCAGGAAGCACAAGACTTGTCGGATCTTGTCAAAAATTTTCATAGGATAAAAATGTAATGTGTGAGAAAAACGGTCCCCTATTTCAGCATCGCCACTTTCTTCACGATAAATTTCTTGTTAACGGAATCCTTGCAGATCCATGAACGTTGAGACGAGTAGTCGAGAAAACTGCGATCGATTGCGATCGATTGCGACGTATTATAGATTTTATACGTCGGAGGTGCATTTAGGTAATTTTGTGCACAACGTTGATTAATGGATTATACTGAGCGATCGATATATCCACACGTACCTGATAATAGGCTGTTGCATTTGTATTACACACATTCTCCTTACATTCAAAATCTAATCGCACGTTCACAGTGCTCTTGACCGATTCGTTCTGTCGAGAGCAATCGATGATCACGAACGGACCATTGCGTAAAAAAGTTGTAAAGGTGAGGCTCGACTCGAGATATTCGTATCCGTAGTAGCCCTTACAGAAACGCGCGTACAAGTCGTACAGAATCGCACATCTATTTTTATCAAAATCTAGATTCAAGTCATCGTCAATACGGATAACATTTCCGAATTCAGGTAGAGTTTCACATTGGTTAAATTGCAATCGTCGAATCGATTATATCCTCGGACATGACATTTTTTTCCCTTTACATAGCGAAAATAATATAGCATGGCTTCTCGAGCTGAGTGGCCATCTTAATAGCTCACGAATGCTTAGTTGTGCTCTGCAAGAACGGAAATTCGTACAGATCTCATGGGCAAAAAACTATGCTCAGATATCGTTCGCTCTCCAAAGCGTGCAGCATCGACAGCTTATTTATCTCGCTCAATAACACGTGCGGCTGTATATTATATAATAATTCGAGCGTTGGCTCTGTCGTTGGATCTCCCGTCAGACGTTATTGTCGTTGCGCGCTGGTATTAAAATCAACTCATGACGAGCATTGATTATCACGCGTTTGTAATCTTCGCAAAATTCTAGCAATACGTAGAGCGATACATAGAAATTAAAGTATCCGGCCGCAGTAGTTTGCGCATCCCAGCCGACATTCCGCAGAGTCATGCTTCTGTCAGATGACACTGTTATATAATTTTTGAGCGTGCTAGTTATGCCCACGTTTCTGTTACGATCAATCTCCACCGTTGAGTTCATATCGAATCTCATCGAATATGAACGCGACGCAATTATTTTCCAATGCTACGTGAGCACCCTTTGTTCTTTGTCAGTTTTCCCTCGACATGTACAAGGTATGTAAATATGAAACCGGAATTTATCATTAGATGGCCATAGCTGTCAATGTAGTCGCCGTCAGACGGCGCCATTGACGCCATTTCCTTATTCTGACATCTGACAAAGATTTTCACTCACAATAATACAAGTTTCATACAACAGTATAGTTTGTAATAGCGTTGAACATGACGAATTTTGTGCCTGGAAACTACGATTTGCGGACAGCATTGATTTTCTGTTACCATTTGAAGAAAACTGCTGCAGAATCGCATCGAATGCTTGTCGCTTACGGTGAGCATGCTCTTTGTAAATTACAGAGCTTTGAGTGATTTAAAAAATTCAAAAGTGGCGATTTTGATGTGAGAAATGAAGAACGTGGAAAATCATCGAAAAAGTTTGAAGACAGCGAATTGCAAGCATTGTTGGATGAGGATGACGCTCAAATTCAACAACAATTCGCGGATCAATTGAATGTGACACGAGAAGCCATACGTTTGAAATCCATGGGAAAGATCCAGAAGATGGGAAAATGGGTTTCACATGAACTGAATGAAAGACAGCAGGAAAACCGAAAAACCATTTGCGAAATGCTGCTCGCCAGATATAAAAAAAAATCATTTCTCCATCAAATTGTGACTGGCGATGAAAAGTAGATATATTTTGAGAATCCTAAGCATAAAAGATCATGGGTAACTCCAGGAGACGAATCATCGACATCGACTGCAAAGTCAAATCGCTATAGACGGAAGACAATGCTCTGTGTTTGGTGGGATCAGAAAGGTGTGATCTATTGATAAAACCTGGCGAAACCGTTAATACTGAACGCTACCGACAACAAATGATCAATTTGAATCAAGTTTTGTCTCAAAAACGACAGAATATCAAAAAAGGCAACACAAATGATTTTGCTTCATGATAATGCACCATCACACATAGCAAAACTGGTCAAGGAAACGATTAAGGCATTTGGTTGGGAAATACTTTCGCATGCGGCTTACTCACCAGACTTGGCTCCGTCTGATTACCACTTATTTGCATCGATGGGACACGCACTTGCTCAGCAGCGCTTCACTTCTTACGAAGATGTACGAAAATGGCTAGATGACTGGTTTGGCTCAAAAGAGCAACAATTTTTTTTGGCGTGGCATCCACAAATTGTCAAACAGGTGGAAAAAATGTATAGCTATCGATGGGCAATACTTCGAATAAAATATTTTTTATCATTAAAATGCAATAAACGTGTATTTTCTATAAAAAATTTCGGTTTCATATTTACACACCTGGTAAGGTTGTTATTAACTAAACTTGGGGACTATCGGAGAGTGAAAAATAAGCCTTGGTGGAATTAAAAGTGCGAAGAAGCAATTAAGGACAATTGGCTTTTGATAATTTCGAAGTCTCCCCTTCTAGAAAGAGTTTATATTTATATCGACAATCTTCCCTGAAAGCTAAGAAAATTATTGCCAAAAGCAAAGAGGAAATTTCAGGAATTTTGTTAATAAAGTGGATCATAATTTCGAAGAATTTTTGGGAAATGATTCATATTTTTAAGAATTGTGCATTTAATAATCCGGTTGCTCCTAATCGATGATCAATCGATTGAAGAAAAAGTATTTCCTATAATAAACAATTTAACTCTGCCCTGGTGTATTAATAGTTTTGATTCTCCAATGGATTCTCAGTTTTCGGAGAGATTATTTGTGAAATTCAATATTAATGAAATATATTTGTTAATTTCTTTACTGAAAATAAATAGTGTTGGCCCTGATTTAATATCTTAATCATTTCACAACTACCACATACGTGGAAGTTTTATTACTTTCTTTTAATCAAATGATTATTGACAATGGAATTTTTTTTTAATTTTGGAAGGAATATGATACGATGTTGATTCCAAAAAATAATAACAAGGGCCGATATCATTATCTTGTTTGGTTAAAATTTTTGAGAAATTGATTTGAGAGATTGGAAAGATTTATTGAATTAGAAAATATTTTATCAGATAATCAATTTGATTTTTGTAAGGAACAATCTTGTGACCATTGTTTAGCCCACGTCAATTTAGAAGCATATAAAACATTTGGTTTTCTCAGGGTCAGTTATTGGATGCACTATTTCTGGATATTAAGGGTATATATGATAATGTTAATTTGAATATTCTTTATAATGAATTAAATAAGTTGAACGTTCCAACATCAGAGTCTTTTTAGGTTCTTTTTGTATGGCAGATCGGTAAAATTTTACAATAATATTATTATTTTGTTTGGCGTTAGAATTATTCAGAAGGAATTGCCTCAAGGGTCTACAGTCCATTGTTGTTTAATTTTTATATTAGGAAGATTGTCTTTCAAATATCACACAATTGTTCTGTGACAGTTTGCGATATAGCTGTGTTATCAAAAGGAAGAAATTCTAATTTAATAAATGAACAATTAAAATGAACAACTAAAAATAAACTTTCATTCTTTGTTTGAATGGTTAGAGTCCATCTTTCACTTGAAATCAGTAAAACTTAATATTATAATATATATTATTTTTCATAGAACTAGAAAATTTTATTCCTGAATGGATTGATTTGTATAATTCAGTGATATCTTTAATAGATCAATTAAATATCTAGGTTATGGATTCTGATAATTATGGATTGAGATGAAAGAATATTATTTTTTTAAAAAATAAATCTTTACAATTTATAAATATATTAAAGTGAATATCGGGATTCACGTGGAATTCAGTGCTCAAATGTCATTGAAATTTATCAATGCAACCTTGGCACAATTTGAGTGGGGGGATCTTTTAGTACATTAATGCGGCCAATTCATATATTGATATAATTAATAACTTGTTATGTGCTGCATATAAAAGCATAGGGTTGATTAGAGTGCTAGAGCATTGGGGTTGATTAGAGTGCTAGAGCTGCAGCTAACAGAGTGTGTTGGAAATTTTCTGATCAAAGATCATTTAACAATGTAATTAATAAATTATCTGAAAGTTTTTTATTTAAATGCATCCAACTTAAACATGATAAAATTTTAAATAAATTAAAATATTTTTCTCGCTCGCAGTCGCAATCGATCGCAGTTGAAAGGATATCTAATAGAAATATATCATTTATTTTTTTGAAGTGGAATGAAATCAAACACTTTAAGGAATCGTTATATGTTTGGGATATTCATCTTTCGCTTATTGCTGCTATTCGCTTGTGAATTTTAATTCACTTAATCCAAACACAGAAATTTAGAATTAGGTACGGAAATAGATTTAATTTCATTTTGTAAATTGAAAATTTATAGAAATGATTTTGGTAAGACAGTTAGATTAACAACGGGATATTCTTTTACAAATGCCTTTTTACATAAAATAGGCTGCAAGAAAAGATTGTAAATATAGATTTGAATTTTAAGATCTGAATCATATTTTTTGGGCTTGTCTTCGGAGCTCTGAATTTAGAAATGATTTGATTCAATCACTTATTGAGATTGGAATTTTTCCTTTGTTATCGGTGGCTTATATTGCTTTTTGTCAAATTAAAGTTATCAATTTTTTATTATTTTCATGAATAAAAGCAATTTAAATATTTGAAATTTAATTTTACTTGTTTTGATACACGCATCTATGATAATGCTCTAATGTATGCATTGATCTACACACCGATTGAGGCGACACCTAGAGTCTCCGTCTTAAATACAAAGATACATTTGAAGATTGCTAGGATTATGTTGGCAATCATTACATTGAGCAGTAATTTTTAAGCATTTTCTGTCCCCGAAGAGACTCTTATGCTAAGGATTATTAGATCCTTTCGCATGGTACTATAATCCAATCATAGTCATCAAGTCGGAAATCCATACAGGGGAACTAGAAGAAGAAGAAAAGATTTAGGGATTTTAAGTAAGCACAGATAAGACGGCAGATTGTAATTGGCAGATCTTTTATCATGGTGTATATCAATGAGGTGCATAGGGAAATGCTTCTTAAAGTATGCTCTTAGTTTATGAGATTTGCCAATACATACCAAGTATATAAGCTTAAATTCGTTGTTTTTTAATCAGAAAAACACTTTTTTTCCTAGGAAGCAAAAATTTATTCAAAGTACTTTCCCTCGCTAACTATACATATTTCCCATCTTTCGGGCAATTTGTGTATACGCCAAAAAAATTTCTCATCTTTCGAGGCAAACCACTCATCAAGCCATTTTCGGACGTCTTCGTAAGAATCGAAGTGCCGCTCAGCGAGCGCGTGGCCTATCGATGAAAACAGATGATAGTCAGAAGGTGCCAGGTCTGGTGAGTAAGCGGGATGGGATAGCACTTCTCAGTTGAGTGTCTCCAAGTACTCTCCAAGTTTTGGACCATTGTTGACGTGAGCGATGGTGCGTTGATGGGGAGGAAAATCAGCTTGTCATGTCTTTTCCGATAATGCGGCCTTTTTTCACGCAGAGCACGGTGCAATTTGATCAGTTGTTGATGGTAGTGGTGAGCATTAACAGTTTCACCAGGTTTTAACAGCTCGTAGATGACACCCTCCTGATCCCATCAAACGCACAGCATCGTCTTCCGTCCGAAGCGATTTAATCTTGAGGAAGATCTTGATGGTTGGGCGGGATCAACCCAAGATTTCTTGCGTTTAGAATTCTGAAAATAGATCCACTTTTCATCGCCTGTCACAATCTGATGCAAGAACAACTTTCTTTTTTGTCTGGCAAGCAGAATTTGGCGTCGCTCCATCTGCCTATCATTCAGTTCATGCGGCACTCATTTTCCGATCTTTTGAACCTTTCCCATGACATGTAGCCGCATGGAAATGGCTACTTGAGGAATACCCAATTGCTCTGCAAGCATTTTTTGCGATTGGGTATCGTCCTCGTCCAAAAAAGCCTGCGATTGACAGTTCTCAACTTTCCTGGGCCGATTTTCACGCTTCTTGTCACTCAGGTCAAAATTGTCTTCATTGAACCAACGAAACCAATCTCTGCACGTTGTTTCCGATAAAGCATTGTCGCCATAGACCTCCACTAGCATTCGATGCGATTCGGCAGCCGATTTCTTCAAATTGAAACAGAAAAGCAAAGCTTCCCGCACATGCTTTTTTTTTAACAAAAAATTAGACATGATTACGAAAGAAAAAATGTATGTTGTTGTATGAAATTGCTGATGATGTGCATTGGTTAATGTTGATAGATGTCAAACACATAAAAAAAAGTTGTGTGCCTAGGATAGCTTTGTACGCTCACTAATGCCATCTATGAGCAAACAGCGAATTTAAGCTTTTATACCTGGTAGATTGCAATAAAAAAGAATGATTAATATTTAAAATAGGATCCCCATAGGGACATTCCGGAGATCCAATGATACTCTTGTGATGCAAGCTGTGAGCTAGATTATAATGGTTCGATCGGATTCTAGAGATAGTAATTACCTCCTCTCTTTTCAGTTTTTTGTCATGAAACCAAGGTTTGGGGGAGCTTATTTCTATAGAAAATATCGTACAACTGTCCCTTGGTAGCAACAGAACAATCTAAGTACGCTTGGAACATAGTGTTTTGGAAGTGCTTTTGGATAAGACCACGAAATTTTGAAAAGACACTTTGAACCTGGGGCGATATCCGTGTAAAGCAGCTTCATTGGCGAGATCTCCATTACCCGATTTAGAGCTGTAAACAAAAGAGTTCTTGAAAAATATTCCATTGAAATTTCTCGGAATCGGGCCTGATGGATTGCATTGTTGGAATCTTTGGGAATAAGAGACATCGAGTTATACTGGCGAACATAGGTATAACTTATGTCTAAAGGTGGAAGGCGAGTTAATGCATATGTTGTATAATAGAATTGTTGATGCATATGTTGTATAATAGAATTGTATTTCTATGCAGCATAATGCCTTAAAATAGGAATTATAGTAAAAGCTTGCTGTCTTCTTGTTGTAGAGTAGATGATTCGTTCCAAGTATTTCAGACTGTTCAATATCTGGACTGTTTTTCCTTGCTAGACATTTGTACGCATATTTGGATAAGGTGTATCCGAACTTCAGAGCGAGTGGAATTTCTTTAGTTTCACCATAATCACATTTATGGGAATTGAAAGTCTGAAGCCCAGAGTAATACGTAGATTCTTATTGATCAGACGCTCCAGTTGTATAAATTCGGTCTCATTGCCTTTTATCTTGAGGATTTGAGATCCGTATTCAATAGATGACCGGAAAATAGCTATACAAGTTGTGGAGTAGTCTCGGGTGAACTGACTCCCCATTTGGAGCCAGCTAAAACTGAAAAGATGTTGGTGAGGGTGCATTCTTTTTTAATTAAATGTTTCAAGTGTTCCTTCTTACCTTTAAGCCTAGAGTCTAAGATAATACCCAAGAAAGTAACTTGTTGTGTTCTAGGGATAGTGACACTATTAGTATTAATATTAATGTCTGGAAACTCATTCCTTTTCTTTATAAATAGAATCCATTGTGATTTTGTGGGAAACAACTCCAAGCCTCTGTTTCTCATATTCGTGAATTTTATCCAACGAGATCTGAATGTATAAACATGCTGCATCAGCATTATAATTTGTTAAAAAGACTATGTCATCAGTATATTGCAGAAAGGTGTTTCGTGCAGGCATTCGTTAATCTCCGAGTAATATAAATTAAAAAGAAAGGAGCTTAAAGTTGAGTCCTGCGGGATGCCTTTCAGAGTGATATAAAGCTTCTGGAATTCACCGTTGCACACAAATGAAATCTGTCACTTAAAGATAGCATATACTAATGAATTTTCTTGTTTTCGCCGGGACGTGTGAAATTATTCAACAGAATAAAAGGGTTGATATTGTCAAATGCAATATCCAGGAACACAAAGAGTGCTGGCATTATCTATGAATCCTCCTTGAATAAAATTGATGAACACGACTAGACTATGAATGCATGAGCTTAGAGGACGAAAACCAAGTTAATTATTGGAGAGGGTTTTAGGTTCTATCTTATTTTTCAGTACCATCTTATTTTCCAGTATATAATTTTTTCTATGACTTTAAAGAGACATGAGAGTAGTAAAATGGACTGACTCCTTTGCTGCCCTGCTTGAATATGAAAGTGACCAGTGCATGTATCCAGTCCTCTGGAAATTTTCCTTCATCAAAAATACGGTTAAATATGTTCAAAAGTTCGTTTACATTCAGAAGGAAAGTATTTGATGATAGAATATTCTATTTGGTCAAGGCCTGGTGCTGACTTTTCTTTAGCCGTTATGATTGCCGATGTCAGTTCACTTATAATAATTGGTTTGTTCAGTTCTTTACATATTACAGCCGTCGATCCATAATCTGTGGTCAACATTTCCTCAATAGATGGCGGATCTTCAGTGCTGTATGTTGGTGGGCAAATCTTGTTGATGACCGCAACTTGAGCAGAGCGAATGTGTTCAGCAGGAATCAAGCGTCTTCTGTTTTTAAATACTTTCACAATATTCCATAGATGCTATTGGTGTCTTACTATTAAAACTAGCGCAGAATTCATGCCATTTGTTCTTTTTCATTTTTCGAAGAATCCTCCAGTTAGCCGCTGTTCGTTTATAAGTCAGGTAATTTTCCGAATTGTAGATTAAAACATCGCATAGTTGTCCTATATTCGTCTTCCATACTCTAACATTTCTTCGTCCGCTACGGGGGAAGCATACGTTTACGATAGGATAAGTTTAGACTTTGGTATGTGTGAGTCTGGAAGAAATAAAGAGTATAAAGTTTTCGTGACTTTATTAACCAGAATCTTATATTGTTCTTGAGCTGAATTGCACAGATTCGACAGGAAAAAACCGTTATTAATTGATAATTTATGCTAAAAAATTCTCTGTCGAGAATTTAATTTAATTTTATATTTAAATTGTAAGTTAGAAACAGCATTAGCGTCCAGCCTAATCAAGACGGAAGGTGGTCGCTAGATAGAGTGTCTGCGATTGTGTTACAACTATGTGAGGAAATACAGGGTGCGTCACCAAAATCCGAACAAATCGAACAATTTCTTTAAACAAAATATTTTTAATGAAAAATTAAATATTATAGAAAATTCTTTTACATGGCATTTGGGGGATCTTTGTAGAATACAATTATTCGATATATTCCCCATTAGCTTGAATGACGGCCTCTAATCTTTATCTAAAGCGTTCGCATATTATAATGTAGTGCTGTCCATGCTCAATAGTGATCCTTAATGACATCACATTGGGATGCCGAGACTTGTTTGTGATCCTTTCAACTACGCTCCATACATAGTAGTCCAAAGAATTTAAATTTGGGCTGTTGGGAGGCCAGAATTTCTTAGATTAAAACATATCAACGTTGTCTGAGAGGCAATTTTGAATCAAATGACTTATATAAGCCGATGCACCGTCCTACTAAAAAACACATGACCTTTCGCACAGTTTCCATCCACAGCTCCATTATACGCTTATGAATCAATTGACAGTTAATTCTTTTTGTCCGCAAATAACAACTACGTCACGCACATCCTCATCTACTACTCAAGTTAATTTAATTTTAATAAATCACTAAATACATACGTTATGCCGAGAAACTCTAGATATTCCTGCGATTTTTCAGGCATTACATTAGTTAACTGGAATTGTAGAGACTTGCGCAGCAAGCGCAACGCGCAACGATTACCCTGGGTTATCCGAAATCAGTGCTTGAGCCCTTTTAATGACTGCAGGAATCCTCGCAGTGCGTTCCTTCGAGTGACTCTTCCTCGCTGGCATACTAGAACCTTCGTTGGACTATTCTAAAGTTGTATATTTTACCACAATGTCATAAACGGTTGATCTCGGATGTCCAAAGAACCGAATTATTTATTGAGTTATTTACTGAATTGCTAAGCGCCTAGCGTGAAGGCCCTCGATGATCGCGACTCTTCGATTATACTCCGCACTTTCAACATCGTGGCCGTTTTGAGAATATGACTGTTTATTAAAAGACTTGTTCGGTCATTAACAACCTCTGGCGGAGACACAATATAGCGAAAAATTTAAATTGAAATTTGTTCGGATTTTGATGACGCACCCTATATAAGTGGTGGCGATAACTAGGTCGATAATTGGAATAGAATCACCAGGTGGTATTAATAGTGTGGGTTTTTCATCATTACAAATAATCGGGCTTTGATTATCAATCACATTTGATGATCCTACTGAATCGGAAAAGGAGCACCCCTAATTCATCGAATGGTCGTTAAAGTCGCCCATGATTAATGCTTGCGTATATGACGAAGCATAATTTAACAGTTGCTCAAAGATTACTTGAGGTGTGTGGAGTTAGGGTGTTTATACACGTTGATGATAAGGCATGGGGAATTGTTAATATGAATATATACAAAAAATCTCCAATGTTTTATGAGGAAGAATTGAGAAAGATCGAGGGTCTCAAATTTGAAAGATCTTTTAATAGTTATCGCTATGCCACTTTGACCAGGTTTAAATATGTCTTTTTTTAAACTTATAAATTTTTGAATTTATAAATTTTAGAGTGAATTAAGGTATCTTCAAGAAGTTTAGTCTGTTGTAGGCACCAAATGTCCAAAGCATAATTGGGCATATGAATTTCCTGGAGCTTGCTGCGCAAGTCTCTACAATTCCAGTTAACTAGTGTAACGCCTGAAAAATCGAGGGAATATCTAGAGTTTCTCGGTATAACGTATGTATTTAGTGATTTATTAAAATTAAATTAAATTGAGTAATAGATGAGGGTATGTATGACGTAGTTGTTATTTGTGGACAAAAAAAATTAACTGTCGATTGATTCATAAGCATGGATAGAGAAATTAATGAAGTCTGACATCATATTAAGCGGTTGCGGGAAATTATATTGGATTGAAATTTCCAAAATTTTAATGAACGTAGTAAGCAATAAATTGGTCAGAAAGAGATCAGTTATTTACAGATTGTTGATCTTGCTTAGTGTGTTCTAAATCGTTATACTTCATTTTGAAAAATATATACCTGAGGTGAAAGGAGATCTTCCGTTCGAAGCTACTAGTAATTGATATCTTATCTTTGTTCTGTGGAATTCTTAATAGAGAAATAGTTAACAGGGATTTTCCTGGGCTATGATTCTTCTCTAGAGTCTGATCCTCTGAGATTGCGAAAGGAGTATGTTTGAGAATTTCTGTCTCCTTTGTAACTTTTTGGATCAGACGTTCGAACCTTTGAATAAGGTGTAGGCATAGGCGTTTCGTCCTCCAATATAGAAAACTTGTTATGACTGAAAGGAGAAGAGGCAAGATTCGAAAATTCTTTACGCGGAAGCGTAGGGAAGCTACGATAATCCATATGCTGTGTAGCGTTGTAACCCAAAGTATCCTGAGAGATAAATGAACCAGGAACTCGAGAAATTCTTTTCCTCGTGAGATGTTTTCGACAGAAACCAGAACATGAATATTTTTTTGTCTAATAAACAAGGGGCAAATAGATGAAATGGACAGATGATCACCCTCGCAGTTAATGCACTTAGAAGGCACTTAGGAGGCAGATTCTATCTTTCGCAGACTACTCCTCTTCATAAATCCTTCTCGCACAGCCTCGAGGACTGCCCTTATGGCTCCTACATACTAGACGCGGAAACGTTTGCCGCGCGGCAAAATGAGACGCGTTAACCAATGAACATATTAGGAGCTGTAAGTTTATTGGCTACCGCATCACATTTTGCTGCGTGGCAAACATATCCGCGTCCAGTATGCAGAAGCTATTACAGTATTTCCCAATATGTCCGATTCTATAGCAAGAAAAATATGATTTTATTCTTGGGATAAATAGGGAAACCACATGTAAATCGTAATACAAAATAACATATCTTGGCAGTACTTGTCTGACAAATGATTGATGGTTGAAAGGACGTATTCGACTTTACTATCTCTAATGCTGCACTTATTGAGCCTATCAATCTCAATGATTTTATTTGTTCAGCGTAAATCTGATGTCAGATTCTGATCTATTACCGATACTGGTACATCTCTAATTATACTAGAACGGACTGCGGTAAGTTGGAATGAACACCATTAAACCATGCTTGCCTATCTATTTTCAATTAATGCCTTGGTGGAGATAGCAGAACGTATCTTGAGCGCTATTTTGTTCCTATCTATCTTTTTCATCGAGCAGATATCCGTAAATGAGTTTAGATACTTGCCTTTTCATCATAACCTCAAAAGATGTTTCTGACGTTGTCCATATTTGTATGAACATGTACAATCGAGCTACTTACGAAAAGGCGAGTCAGTCCTACCTATTACGAGCAAATCAATTGAGGTCTTGGATTTATCTTGCTGAGAATTATTGTCATTGATCGTCGTGGATGATGAACTGTCTGGATTGATCTTTTGCTTCGAGCCTTTATTAGGACGCCCGTTTCTGTATTAGCTGAATCTGAGTACTTTATCGACAGTAACTTCCATAGGCACCTGTTGCGAGCCAAGTAATGAACTTGAACGCTGCTAACGTTTTTGTCAGAGGAAGAGGAATGTTGTGTATTCAGCGTGTTGCTGGATTTCCGTGCCCTCGAAATTGAGCGTGTTCGAACACATCAGGTTTACTGAGGAATTAGACCTTGATGATGAGGCGAAAGAATTACCACCAGCTTTGATGAATTTATCAAATTTGTCTTGCATGAATTGTTCGAAGTCCTGCAATGGAATGACATTCTCATTACGAGAGTTTGAAGGGGAAGGAGAAGGAGGACATTCGGCCTTCCCCTCCTCTGCAGGACTCACTCATTAGGCTTTTCCAAAGACATTCCCAATAAATATCGCATGCACTAAACCGTTAATTAAAGAAGAAAAAATAAAGTAAAGGAGCACAAAGGAGATCAAGATTATAAGGGTGATGCAATACTTGGGAAGAAATAACATCGAAAATGTCCGTCCGTCCTCGACAAAATCCCGCCCGTGACTCTTCACTACTGCGAAATGTATATGCCTACCGATTGCTTGATGCGCGCGTATTCGGCTATCTTTAAGGATTAATATCTTGTTAACTATCGGAGAAACTTGCAAAATGGTACAGGACTTTTTGACTCAGTTTAGTCCGCTCTGCCCATGAAATATTTGGCGATTATTTTAGGACAACCTATATATATCGGGTGTCTCAGACTTGTACATCCCTTTTATCTAGGAAACAGAGCATTTTAGAAAAAAACATTTCAGACAAAGTTGTGAGGTTCTAAATGATGTATTTAGTGATTAGTCTGGCCTTGGATGGCGTTACCAAAGTTAGAGCAATGTCACTTTGAATTTTTTAAATGGAATTCGCTATTTTTCATTCTCGCTATTATTGGAAATACAAATTCGGTCCGTTTCCCTAAAGATGGCTCCAGCTGTTGTGAATGGTTCATAGTGACAGCTGATTTTGGCGGTTTCAGAGAGGTTAAATATCTGCTAATAATATTTAGTTTATATCACTTTGAGTTTCATAGAAAAACCTTGATTTTTACTGTGTTTGAAATGTCGAATTTTGTGTTAACCAAGCAGTGTTTGCGGGAGGTTTTTTTGCTTTAATTGAAAGAAAAGTGCGGCTGAAGCCCATCGAATGCTTGTCGAAGTTTATGGTGACACTGTTCCAACTGATAAATTATTATGTAGAGAATGATTTCGACGTTTCAAAGATGGAGATTTCAGCGTTGAAGACAAGCCTCGCTCTGGACAACAAAAAAATTCGAAGACAAAGAATTAGAGGTATTACTCGAAGAAGATCAGAGTCAAATGCAAGAGGAGCTTGCAGAATTATTGGAGGTAACTCAACAAGCCGTTTCTGTACGATTAGAACCATGGGAATGATTCAAAAACGAGGAAATTGAGTGCCTTATGAACTGAAACTGAGAGACGTTAAAGGTGATTTTTCATTTGCGAACAGCTGATTCAAAAATAACAGAGAAAAGATATTTTTGCATCGGATTGTGACTGGAGATGAGAAGTGTATATTTTACGACAACCCCAAGAAGAAATAATACTATGCTAAATCCGGTCAATCGTTGCCATCGACCTCAACATCAGCACCTCGACCGAACATTCATGATTCGAAGATCATGCTCTGTATCTGGTGGGACCAAAAGGGTCTTGTTTACTATAAGCTGCTGAAATCTGGCGATTCCATTATGGGCGATCGGTATCGGCTAATTGATTCATTTGAGCCGTGCATTGCGAGAAAAACGGCCGGAATACGAGCAAAGACATGATAAAGTTATTCTTCTTCATGACAACACTCGGCCTCATATCGCTAAAGTCGTAAAAAAATATTTGGAAACGCTCAAATGGGATGTTTTACCGCACCCGCCGCATTCTCCGGACATTGTTCCTTCTAATTACTGGTTGTTCCGAAGGATGCAGCACGATTTGGCAAGTCACCGGTTCTTTCGCAGTCGAAAAATTGACAAATCGAAAATTGGTTCCAAAATTGGATCGCCTCCAAAGACAAGTCATTTTTTCGAGATGGAATTCAAAAATTGCCTGAGAGATGGGAAGAAGTAGTAGGCAGCGATACAATACTTTAATTGATCTGTTCATTCATTTTGTTTTGAAATAAATGCATTTTTGAACACAAAAAAAAACGGATTGAATTAATTTGTACTCCCAATATATTGTGTAAAAGAAATCATATTAAAAATATCTCAGTAGAACGAGGAGCGCGAAGCGCGAGACAAAATCATTCTTCGAGGCAGCCTGAGTTTCGAGCGTCCACAGACATACTTCGTCAATTACGTGCAGTGACGTATCTCAGATACAGTATAATCGTACCCAGTAGCGATACTGAAGGTCGGTTTTGATGTAAGTGTTCTTAGATCACATGATTCACCGCCATGTTGTGAAGTGTACACAGTAGAATGATAGGACAGAACTCTTAAATTTGAATTTCTATTAAGCTTCTAATACGTTCGCTATATTTCTAAGTGTACAAACCGATACATGCGCACTAAAAATTGCAGATCACAAAAGTTCACTGTCGCTACTGGATATAATTATACTGTGTCACGGACTCCCTAACTCCCATCTCGTTTCTGATATCACTACGCCTCTGTCTCCAATCAGGATCTTTGTCCTTTATCTAAAGGCCAGCTTCTATGAAGCTTTGATGTCCAATCAGAAGAGATTGAGTCACGTGATAATTTACTACGCTTTCCACGTGAGACTCTACTGCAGATATACAATCGTTACAAATCTCAATCTTAATTGAAGGCTCCAAAGAATAAATCATAGGAAAGTAGAAAGCCAATGTGAAAGCCAGCAAGGTTGTTGGTGTGTAAGAATATCATATATTCAGAATTAAAATAAAAATTACAGACGTTTCGACTTTTATTATTGGGTCATCTTCAATGTAGATTTGAAAAAATTCATTTATGAAAATTAAAATATGTAATGATCGCTTACTATTTCGTCAATAGATAAAATATAAAAATTGTATGTCGTATTTAACTGAATATTTAAACAATTACATTATCTGCAATATACAATAACATAAAATATTAGGTGTACAACTTTGCTTCCGCCGTTTTTCTATAGATGGCTTTAGCGGTAAGTGGTGGTCGAAATAAATAGATCATAGACGTCATACAATAAACTTGAGCATCTGTCAACATAACTCCATAGAAACATTAATTGATTTATGTCTGCATCATAAAGTTATTCTCGATTGAAAATGTCAGTTTACGAGCCAAATTCTCGTCATTTGCGGGAGGTTTTAATTTTTTGCTTCAATATGAAGAAATCTGCGGCTGAGGCTC
>Ga0157364_1002858_pt1 | contig 16461 bp, 9 predicted proteins | sample AttsexASBM2_FD_111476 | JGI IMG/M metagenome (GOLD analysis project Ga0157364, IMG submission 111476) | Fungus gardens microbial communities from leaf cutter ant in Ribeirão Preto, State of São Paulo, Brazil - Atta sexdens ASBM2 | ecosystem: Host-associated > Fungi > Mycelium > Unclassified ...
ATTTTTTTTTATTTTTTATTTTTTTTTTGTGTAATATATATATATATATATATATATATATATATATATATATATATACATACATATATAATGTATCATATAATTATATGATTATACATGTATAATCATACAATTACATGCGCGAATGCGTAATCATATAATCGTTATGGCTAAACAGAGGAGGTTAGTATTAAGAATAGTACTCGTAATATATATATATATATATATATATATATATATATGTGTGTGTGTGTGTGTGTGTGTGTGTGTGTGTGTATATATATATATAATGTTCCATATATCCTATACGATGTTTCTCAACACAAGCTCCAAGTAACTCTTAAATATTATAAGTGCTATCCATTAAGGCAATGTCACCTTTATTCTTTAGATAAAGAATCGAAACAGTAATTCTTCGAAGAAAGAGAAAGAAAGTCGATACTGTTCTCTTTGCAATTCTGTTTCTTAAGAAAAAATTCCGTGTATGTTACATATATTTTTATTGTTATTATTGCGAGTATTATTAATGTCGCTTATGCTTATAATATATTCTTCAAATTAAAATGCATTTAATAAATTTAATCTATTTTCATCATCCTAAAGGAAGAAATTATGGCTTAAGTTTTAAGATTTAAAGATAATAATACATTTTCAATGAAGTTATATATATATATATATATATAAAAGAAACATTTTTAACCATAAGCGTATTTCGTTGACTTGTGCGAATAAAGATGGCTTTTCTTATATCTCTTGCATGTTTGTCTTGTACATATTTTAATAAGTGTCTTTCGAATTGTTATATGTAATTGCTATAATTCATTGGTTGAGAAACACCAATGCGTTTTTCGTATTAACTAACGTTACATCATGTCATGAGAATGTAATACCATCCCCATAGCACCTGAAGCATACAGTGAACATTCTCCCATGTATTATTTTATTTAATTACAGTCAGTCATTGGATTTATTTCATAACAAACTCCCTCATTTCTGAACTTTATTAGATAATTGCTTAATGCATTCTCGATAGATTCAGAAAAATTCAGTACATAATTTCCAATGGACTAAGATTATAATAAGGCCTCAGAATATTTGACATACTGTAACATCCCATGGCTCATAGGAATATTACGTAAAAATACAGTCATCATAAAATTTTGCTATCTATTGATATATATAAAAGGAAATATTAATTTTATATAAAGGAATATGTGTGTGTGTGTGTACACACACACACACACACACACACATTCCAATGCACTTTAGCTGCAAATACCTACAATTTTATACATATATAAATTTTAATATCACACACATACGCACGCACGCACGCACGCACGCACGCACGCACGCACGCACGCACGCATAAATACATGAAAATATTTTCTATTTTAAACAATATGAAAAAGACATCAAAGAAAGAAAATTCTATCAGATATGGGATGTTACATATCTATTGTGTTGAACATTTTTAATGCAGTACTCTTCAGATATTTATGCAAACATATTACAAAATGGAGAGTATATAAGTGCTACAAAACAATTCCAATATGCTTTATAATTGTTTACATCTACATTATACGTTCATTATGTATTTGTAAGGCCATATATACGAAATTTAATACAAAGATATTGCCTCTGTACAGACAATATTCGATATATTGATAAATTTGGAAATTTGTCTATTCATAGACAAATGGACGACACAGCCTCAACAGAGAATGTTCACAGTGTAAGACAGCAGCACAGACATATCTCAGCGCAGCCTCGCTTTACCATTAATTATATTATATTCATTTGCAATCGTGTAAAACAGAGTCTTGTCAATTGCTTACGTTCAAAACATCCTTTGTAGGCATTATTAAGGTATGGGAGTTTGCTTAAAAACTAAAATAATTTCACGTATGCGAATTTTTAAGTTATTTAACTATTTATTCGTATGCGCTTGATTAACTTTACACATATCTGCATCACAGAGTTTTCTTGAAATCACCCATACACTGGCATTATGTATTTAATCAATGTTGTTGTTTATATCTTAAATGAGAAATGTACCTACAAAGGATATTTTAACAATGTTAAAAAATATAAGTCTATATAGAAACTATATCGTATGAATTTTTGTCTCTTAACAATATACAGAACTAAATGTTTACATGTAAATATTACATAACAATGGATAAACAACAATGTTTAACAGAATGTTTTGTACCTAGGTATCTAATATGGCATAAGATAGGTCATGTGCCGAGTTATTCTTGGCTACTGTCAAGTCTAAGCCAACATTATACACAATTAGTTATTAAATAAGATGTGCATGATTTCAATGATTGATGAATCATTATTACATGCCATCTAACTACTTTCCACTTTAAGGGACTTCTAAAAAGAATTGTTTATAATCCCAGTTTGAGTAATTTCAAAAATTGTCATTCTAAGAATTGCACGAAAATTGTCCTAACGCGTTATATCATCATAAAAAATATCAAAAGAATTTTATCTAAAAGAATATTAAATTAAACATTTCTTATTATTTGTAACAATAGAATGAGATTTTACAAAATTTTTAATTTTATCTTAAAAATATTCAAGATGTTATAAGTGAACAGACATCTCCTTGTCTAAATTTAATTAAATCAAATTTTTATTTATTTACATCCCACTATATGAGTACATATTAACAAATAAAAATTAGTATATAATTCGAAAAATTCAGAAACTCGTCAAAAATAAAAATTATATCCAATAAAACATCAAAAAGAAACTCTTTAGAAGCCCCATAATAATTTATCTTCATTCAACATATCCTTTTTTCAAATTTATTTCACTCACTCTATGGTAAAACACACAACATTATAATATAATCCTATCAAAATGGCATTCAGTATCTTCTTATAAGATTATTTCATTCAATATATAAAAAAAATATATATAATTTCGACTACTCAATGGAAACGTTTAGTAATCGTCAGTTTGTACTATCCGAATGCCATTTTTGTGTATATTACACTTCCTGGACTAGTTCTACAAAGATTGTGTAGGGCTGCCCACGAAATTCTAATTGAAATATAATTAATATATATATATATATATATATATATATATATATATATATATATATATGTATGTATGTATGTATGTATGTATGTATATATGTACGTATAGTGGGACTTATTGATATATAGTCAGTTCACAATGCTCGTAATGTCACAATGTTCTACAAGTATCCTTGAGTTGCTATAAACACTTGGATGATAATTCAATTATACAAAATTGTGTAAAATTTTGAAAAAAATCATTGATATACATTTATCAAAAATACGAAAATATAATTTCTAACATGAATATAAAAATCACTGATATTTTTTAATAAACTAACGCAAAATAAGCTGCTCATTTGTATTTTAAATGAAAAAAATATTCGGGAAAACATTACATTTGAAAAAAATTATATATAATGAAATTATTATGAAATAACATAAAATTGGTTTAATTAATTTAAAATTATTATGAGAATCATGTTATTTTTTACAAACTTATCTTGTTTTATTTGAAAAATTTTGTTGAAATTTAAATACACTGAAGATATTTAAGTGTTAGTATTTACCTGCTTTGATTTATATGTTTCACAAATTACGATTCCTGTGCATATAATGCTTTTAAACTAAACTCAATAAATTTCACATCAAGATCCTTCTACAAAGCGTGTTACGAGCTGTGACTGACTTATACTTACCTATAAATAGGTGGTAATTTCCCACTAATATTTCTTTTCAATTGCACACGTCAAGTGCTTATTAATTTTTTCTTTATCGAGGTACTTTTCGATTTCGGCAAATATGTATGTTATCTTGAGTACGTCATGTCATATACATCACGTCCAATTTTGGTAAGGTCTTAGTAATGTAATGCCATCACGATTTACTGGCTTCATGCCAACTCCAAGATATTATTTTCATTATAACTTGTATAATTTAAATAATTTATAATTTACATTTCCTGCAGAGAGAGAGAGAGAGAGAGAGAAAGAGAGAGAAAGAGAGAGAGAACACAAGTGGTTGTACGCAAGCATATTCGGTTAGCTTTGAATTACTATATTACAAAGATGCTTGGTATATACCACCACACTGCAATTGATTGATGTATGACAGAATTTCATTGTACATCATTTTATATAACGGGCTTAACAAAGACACTCAGAAACACATACAGATGTAGACGCACCTGAGTGTATATGTGAACGTGTTGTCATATGCTCTCTACCGCACGCATCTTCGAAATGCTTTTTTGATTTTCCGTGGAGCTGCTGCCGATTGGGGTGGAGCGCTAAAAAAAAGATTAAGAATTTAATATGTATCCTATAAGTATAAATGCATATATATATATATATATATATGCATTTATATAGAAGTATAAGCGTAAGATAAAGATATTTACTTAAATGCCGTTGGCGCACTTCCTTTGGTGAAATTGAACGAAGGCCGACTATTGGGATCGAAAGCCACTGCAGGAGTAGAAGCAGGAGAATTAAAATTGAATCCTCCGGCTGATGCAGATGTAGATGACTGCAACATTACAACCAATATCAATTTATTTGAAAGAAATATAAAAATACAGATCTTAGTGTGTGTAATAAGTACTATATTAAAAAAATATATTAATATTTTAAATATATATAAAATATATATAAATAAAAATTTTTATATTTACCATTCCTCCAAAATTAAAACCTCCTGATGTCGCAGCAACTGAAGCAGTAGATCCAAAATTGAATCCTGTACTGGACGAAGGAGTAGATGAAAATGATGATGTTGCTGAAGTTTGTGGGTTTGCTTGTGGAGCACCGAATATCGGAGTAGCCGCTGCGCCTTGACCAAATGTTGCTGATGCTTCTTGTTTAGTAGATGGATTAAACGCAAAATTGGTGTTTGTTGGAGCGGGGTTAGCTCCAAATGTATCACTACCGAAAGTGTTATTACTATTCTGTGGTGTACTTGAATTACTACCAAACGTAAAGAGCGGCTTCGCAGGTGATGTGGCTGGATTAACATTTGCAGAGAAGTTAAATCCGCCGCTTGCCGACTGTTGCGATGAAGTCGAACCGAATGTGAATAAAGAAGAATTGTTCGACGCAGCATTAGTTTCGATGGGCTTGGTGGTAGTTGAAAACATAGTTCCAAAAGGTGTCGAAGTAACACTGTTTGACGGTGTGCCGAACGTTGATAGAGGATTTGCCGTGGGTGAATTGAATACGGGTAACTTCGTTTCCGGTGTAGCAAAAATTGGTGGTTTACTGTCGGTGTTACTGCCGAACGTTGGAACATTTCCTTTGTTCTCGGGAATAACGAATCCTGACGGTTTGCTGCCCGTCGTGGTGAATGATGACTGTTTGTCTGTGCCGAATGCTATGGTCGTCTTTGACTCATTGGTGAACAGCGATGTGGAACTTGAGACGATCGGAAAGAGTGGAGCGACCGGTGTGTTGTTTACGGCTTTATTAGTAGTAGTCTCGATTGCCTTCTCTCCAAACGACACGCTCGTGGGTAATGTGGCAGATGATGTCGGAACTTGGCTAAAAGACGGTACTATAGTTGACTGAGATGTCGTCTTTGTATCGGAAAATGTGAAAGTAGGTTGAGCAAAAGTTGGAAGACAAGTAGTCGTTGCATTCGTGGAAGTTGTAGTAGCAGCGCTTACACTACTTGATATCCCGAATGAAAATGTCGGCTCCGATTTTGCATCTAATATATTCTTTGTAATATTTTTTTGCGTCAGTAACGATGGTAACGTCGTATTAGTGCTAGTTGGTACTGCATCAGTTGTTGCTGCTGACTTGGAGCTTTCTGTCACAGTTGCAAAGGAAGTCTTTTTTGGGGAATTTTGAACACGCAGATTCTTGTTTGGAAAGGTAAATCCTGGTTTCTCATTTAAAAATCCTCCCATAAAGGAAAAAGAAGGAACAGTTGATGAAGCGCTGGACACAATGCTTGTACTCTGTTTTTCACTTGTTATTGTTGTACTATCGCTTTTTGGCATACTGAAAAGCGTTTCCTGTTTAGATTCCTGATTTTGATTAATAGATTCGGATTTTTCATAACTCTTCACATTGAGTACAAATCCTGTACTACTAGAAGAAGACATAGTGACACTATTAGTAGTTTTAGCTGCTTCACTTACAACTTTATTCTCTTCTTTCGGAATACCAAATGTAAACTGTGCCACATCACTATTCTGTTGTCCACTACCAAATTTAAATCCATTCAAAGGAGATGTTGTGTCGGATTTAGATTGATTGTCAGATTTATCTATACCAAATTTAAATCCACTTGGTTGATTAATTAAGTTTGTTGTATCAGACGGTACACCAAACTTAAACTGCAAGGTAGAACTACTCAATGAAGATTCGTTTGATTTTACAGTACCAGGTTTTGAAGCTTGACAAGCTATACATTCCATATGTTTTGCGTCATTTTGTAACAAGCATGAATCGCAAGTCCATGCACCTTCTGGTTTCTTAAATTTGTCTCCAAACCCATTACTTGAAGTCTGTTCCACTTTGCTCGGTTCTCCGATGGAATTAGGTTTAGGTGTGTTACAACAAGGACAGGTGGCAACAGAACTATTATTTCTAACAAGGCATCCTGAACACTCCCAGGAATCTTTGCTTGGTTTAAATTTGTTCATTATTTCGGAATTTGATATTTCTTTCGTTGCCGTAACTTCTATACTAATGTTTAACTTTTGCGCAGATGACTCTGAGACATTATCCGCTATTTTCGGTTTTGTTTTTACAGAAGTAGGTTTAGACGTATTGCAACAAGGACATGTAATAACGTTTGCGGCGTTTCTTAATAAACATCCGGAGCACTCCCATGATCCTTCAGCTGGTTTAAACTTATCCATTAGATTAAAATGTTGAGATTTAACAGTTTGTTGTATCGCAGAACTACTTCCTGGTTTTGGTGTAGTGCATGCTACACACGTGCTATCATTCTGCTTGTTTCTTACGCAGCAAGTCGTACACTCCCATTGATTCGTAGATAATTTAAACTGAGATCCGAAACAATCGGGCTCAATTGGCTTTGTTTCTACAACTGTATCTGTTATCGACGTTGAGGGCAATGAAGTTTTGTCATTAGGATTGAACCGAGGCATTTTACATGCAGTACATTGTTTGTCTGTACTATTGTTTCTAATCATACATTCACTACACTCCCAAGATAACTCCTTATCGTGCGTGCTTGTAATATCAGAATCTAAGCTGATAGTTTTGTCAGTGTGTGTTATTTCAGAAGATCCCGAGTTTGTCCGTCCAATTAAATTAGATTCTATTTTACTAGATTTGGAAAGTACATCCATAATATTTCCTGATTTTAATTCCTGCGGCAGCATAGACACGTTTTTTGCTTTTGCTTTTAATCTGGGTGCTGTAGATGAGCCACTCCAAATGAAATTTGGTACGGATGTTACCGCACAATCAACAGTAAATTCCTTCTCTGTTAATGAATGTGAATTAGTCGAATTATTCGCGCAGTCTTCAGCGTTGAGTGGATTACTAAAAGTGAAATTGTTGACAGACTGCAAACTTTTCCCAACATCTGTTACTTTAATAGGGCTAGCAAATGTAAAAGAGTTTTCCTTATTTGCTATAGTTTTGCCTGCGGAATGTGAAACAGGGGGTGGTAAAGTAAAATTGAAATTAGGTAACGTTGTTATTGGCAGAGGTATGTTCGGCAGATTTACAGGCGCCACTGTTTCTTCTTGCTCTAAATTAATTTTAGATTTGCCCTTTAACTTGCCGCGGTACTTTTCACTATCGGTATCCTCCGTCCTAAAAAAAAATTTAAATATTATTTTTCTTTGAAAAATAGGGATGTGTATATTTACAACATACAAAACTACATTTGGTAAACATACCTCAGCCGATATTCTTGCGGAGGCGGAGGTGGATCACTACGAGCGGAAACGATCTTTCTAGCCATAAGAGTTGTATCTTGTAGCTTTTGTCTTCGCCTTAACTTCAATATATCGGGGACGGTTGGTACTATTAATTCACGCGTCAAATGGCGCAGACCAATTCTAGCAGATGGATTTGGTATCTCTTCTCGTGCCCTTTTCCTATTCACCGAAGACACAGCATTACTTGTGTTTTTTAACGGAATTTTTTTCGCGTCGGATACAGGTGAAGAAAAATGTTCTAATGCTTCCAATATCTTTTTGGCGGTTTGACTCATTCCCGATGAATCAACTCCTACTGCATCAGAAGGTTTAACTTCAACATTCGTCCTCCTTGGTACTTTAAGTTGTATCTAAAATAAATATATAATCTAGAGTGTAATCTATTATATCAATAACTTATTATTATAACATATATAATTGTTTAAAATAATTCACACGAGGGAAACTTCCCTAAGAAAAATATCAAGATACATACCTCGTTTGAATTGTTAAAAATATTACGATTTCGTTTATAAAGACCTGCTGCATTTGCACCCCCAAAAGTAATATTACCACTATAAAAAGGAGAAGATAGCGGAGATGCACGATCTGCAGCATTTGTTATAATTGATGCGTTAAAACTCGGTCTACGACTGCTTAAAGAATCGCGAGAATTACTGTCTAGAAACAAGGATCTTGGAGATTGTAAATGATTAGCTGAAACAAAAAGATAATACTTGTATAATATGTACTGACATTTTAATATTCTTTAAAAATAATTTTCAATCAAGTACAAAATGTAAGTAATTTAATTAACACATTTAATTAATCTTTACGGGACAGAAAAGCCACTAGTATCGCTGAAACAATATTATTTGAAGTAAAAAATACAAAAAAAAATGAAAAATATGAATTAACAAATCTTATTCAAGAGAAAGCAGAGTAAGATTTAAAAAAATCTCTGTCTTCTAAAGATTAATCAATTTAATATTACATACTTACAATTCACTTTTAGACAATATATGATTTATACTCACTAAATGTCAATTTATCATCAAGATGCCTTTTTCTACTAGTAAATGTTGAACTGTACAACAAGTTTGATGGGCCTTCATGCCTATTTATCTGTGGAATAAGCGAACTGCATCCACTAGTACTTTCACTGGATTCCGAATTATCATCCATTCCATTTGCTATTCCATTATTAGTCGAAGCTAATGAATTTAAGTCAGATCTATGAGATGTTACAGTCCTAATGTCTGCTTGCACCGCAGGAGTAGAGGATATTAAATGACCTATTCCACTTGGTCCAGCTGTTGCAAAATCTTCCGTCTGTAAATAAGTTCTAATAAGCAAAATTCAACTATCTCCAAATATTTCATTGAACAAATTAGTTCAGTTACCATTTCATTATGAACGGAATACTGCTCTTTAGAGGGTTCAACTGTATTCAAAGCAGTTTTAACTCTCGTTTGTATAGAAAATGTGCCAGGTGGATGAATCACATCCATACGAATACGCGATCGTTTGCTAGGAGGTTGCTGCACATCATCAAGTTCTGTTTCTTCAATATTCCTTCTATTTTCTAACGCATCCTCATTACTTTGAGAAGTATTGAACCACTTACTAATCCATGAGGACTGTGGTATAAAATCTGTCACCTTGGTTGCCATTTTTCTTACAAATGACTGTAAAGAATATAAATAAATTATGAATACATGTATATCAAATTTATATAATCAATATTATAACATCAATATTATAATATTATATAATCAATATTATAACATTTTATATCGCAATTATTGATATTTCCTTTAGCATTAGATTCAAACATATCACAAGCAATGTAAAAATATTCGAATTCTATAAGATTTAAAATAATATTTTTAAATAAAAGCAAATAGCAAAAATCTTATAAATTTGATGTAAAAATAACATCATGCTGTAAATTTTACCAAGTTTATACTTTTCATTTGATTAGATCGTAAGCATAAATATATTTTTCAAGTTATAGTTTAAATCACCGCATAACGTAACCGCAAAGATTCGCGCGAAGACCTACGCATAGCGCGCGATGTTCAGTAAGGGGGGATGCCAGGAAGAGGGAAAGAGGGAGAGAGAGAGAGAGAGAGAGAGAAAGACGCACAGCGAATACAATCCGCTTTCTTAACTCCCGGAGGCTTACATGAACGGATGGGTGCACACCTTCGAGTCGCGCTTCAGCGATTGCCGTTCGTCAAGGTCGTTTCACGACGGTTCATGCGCGAAATACGGAGAGGAAATTGAGGTTATCATCGGGCTCACTCACATAACCGTGACACCGTGGACATTGCGCGGGGGAACTACGTCGTAGGGAAAGGACGGGCATGCGAGACACCATGCGGCGAGGAGTCGGCGGTCGTCCTCGGTCCGTGCTACCCTGATGACGAAAGGGCGCGTGAAGGGCGCGGGGCCCATCTCTGTCACGGGCACAGGCACGCTCACGCTGCGGCGGTCGCCCGTCGCAGTGACGAGGTGGCTACTCACGTTGTTCGCGTCGTAGGGCTTCGCATTGCGCGACGACGGCCGCCTGCCGGCTGGATTGCCGCCTTCTCTGGGCATGATTAGCCGTTCTCACTCCCTGCACTCGTCGCTGTACGACGACCGTTACGAAACGCACACGCGCGTCGCAACCATCGCCTCCCTGGAAATTCGGTCACCGCCGGAACCGCGCACCACCTTTCCTACCTCCGGACGAGAGAGAGCCACGAGAGGGAATATGGCCGCACTCCGATCACCGCCACTGGGGCGCCAGTAGGCTTCCTTCAAATCGCGCTTGACTGCGCATGCCCTGCTCACGTGACGCGCGTATGACGCGCCTCATCAAGTCCGGCCAATCGGAGGAACGAGACTGGACTTTTTGCTTCTCGCACTTGACGTATCATGCACGTATTTTCAGAAAAGAAATTTCGAGAATATAAAAAAACTTAGGAAATATCCAGATGTGCAACCAGCTCAGGGAGCTCTTTTACTTGATTGATTATTTTAGGCTTTAACAAAATATGCCAATCAGATAAAAGAGCTCACCAATATCGCTTGTTGAAAAGCTCCCTGCTGCCATTAGTGGATAGTTGTTAGTAGTTAGTGTAACCGCTACAATCAATAGTGTCAGCACTGTTGGTAGTTGGCCACGATTTGACGCGGTTAGCGTTAGTCGAGTATAATTATAATAGTCAAGTGTAATTCGTGTATAGTGTGACATTTTGCCTTATTTGAAAAAGGTTTGTAAATAATAATATTCTTTAATTTATTAGTAATGTTTTACAGAGAGATATTTTTCTTATTTGGAACCTTGTGATACATTTGGAAGTAAAGAACTTCCTATAAAGATGTTCACTATTTTATGAATTACACATAAGTATTCATAAGTATACATAAGTATACATAAGTATCTTCTTTTTAGTTTAAACTTCTCCATGATTTATCTTTCTTATCTTTCTCTCCATATTGAAGAAAGAAATGAAAAAAAATGTACAAGATGTTCAATTAGAAAGAATAGATTTATAATCTTTCTTAACTTATATATTTGTTTTGTAATATTATCTTTAAATATATTATTAAGGATTATTTATAAGAAAGACTGATAAATAATTGTATTTTTATATATATAATTTTATTTCAATTATACATGTAAGAATATAATTATATTGTTTGTAATGACAAAAAGTTCTTTGAATTTATGATTTATATCTTGAAATTTTAGAAAACTATGCAACGTACATATTGTATATGCATTAATATATTAATGTCTAATACAATTAATGTATAGATGGAGACTGATTATGATGATGATCATGGTGGTTGGAGAGACGAGAGAAATCGGAGCACTGATGAATGTAGTGGCGAAGATACATTCGATAATCCACAGGAAGTATTGAATGAATGCTTGGATAAATTCAAAACAGCTGATTATATTATGGAACCTGGCATTTTCGTCCAACTTAAAAGATACTTCCAAGCTGGAGGCAATCCTGAACAAGTTATAGAATTGTTGTCCAAAAATTATACAGCTTGTGCACAGATGGCGAACCTTCTTGCAGAATGGTTGATCCTTGCTGGAGTAAAAGTCACTGACGTGCAAGCGATGGTCGAAAATAATTTGAAAGATATGATACTTAAAAATTTTGATCCTAAAAAAGCAGACAAGATTTTTACGGAAGAGGGTGAAACTCCTGCCTGGTTAACTGAAATGATACAACATCCTACCTGGCGATCTCTTATTTATAGGCTTGCAGAGGAATATCCAGATTGTTTAATGTTAAATTTTACTATCAAACTTATATCTGATGCTGGGTTCCAAGGAGAAATTACAAGCATTTCAACTGCAGCTCAGCAAATTGAGGTCTTTTCACGCGTATTGAAGACCGCGATTGCTGGATTTCTTCAAAATACAGAAAACTGGCAGTCTAGCATACAAGAATGTGCAAAAATGGTGTGTCATGGTCAACATACTTATGTATACAGTCAAGTTTTGTTGCAAATCCTTGCGCAAGAATCCCGCGGTGGTTTCATGATGAAAAGACTTTCCCAAGAAATCACCAAGTGCGCACAACAAGATCGACATGATGTCACACCGATAACAATGGCCTTAAATGGTGCTGCTAGCAGTCCTGGAGCATGTCAAGCACTAGCATCCATGTTATCAAGAAACAGTTTAAATCCCGCTGATATCACAGTCTTATTTAGAAATTATTCCACAACAGAGTCACCTCCTATTGAACTGTTGCGCAATCCACAATTTTTAGGTAAATTAAAACTATTTACAATAATAAGAATTTTCTTCCTTTTTTATTCTTTTTTACTGGATCATAATTTATAATAAAATCAATATATTATTTTATAAGTTACTTTGATTTAATTATTTATTTTACAATGACTATGTTTATACATTATCATTTTATTATAATTAATTTAATCAGATTTTATTATAATTAATTTAGTTCTTCAATGTCTTAGAGAAACTAGTTGGCTTAATGAAACAGCAAATGTTAAGGGGAAAACCTGGATTCGATTTTTAGTTTTACTTCTGTATATAATATAAAAAAAGTTAATTAGAAAAATATTCCATTGACTGTCATATGTTTATATGACACCATTAATTATATTTATAGCGTTAGTAATTATTAATTGATGTAAAATGTCATATAAATGCCAATTAAGTCCGATTTTATGATATAAAATTAAATTTTACTAGTATTTATACATTTTATATCAGTAGTTTATATCAGTAGTTAATAATTATGGATGCTATTAAACCTATAATGATGATAATGTATAAATGTAGTTAATGGAATATTTTTCTAATTAACATTTCTTGTATTATATATAGAGGTAGGACTAAGAATCAGATCCAGATCTAAATCTTTCCCTTAACAATAATCTACTATTTCATTAAGCCATTTAGCTTTCTTAAGAAATCAAAAAATTGAACTTTATAATAAAATTTTGTGTATTCTTTCTTGCAGAATTACTGGTCGATGCGCTTTTTAAACCCGGCGTAAAGATAAATCCTGAACACAAATCAAAATATATATATTTACTAGCTTATGCAGCAAGTGTATGTGAAATAATCCCTAAAAAAAGCAATATCCGCAAAATTAATAAGGATGAGTTGAAAACGACTATTCAGGCAATTGAGAAAGTGCACAATATATGTAATGTAAATAAAGGCTCGACGGAATTAATAGCAGAATTGCACACTTTATATCAATGCATACGGTAACTATTGATTGATTTCGGATATTTTTTTTCCATATCAGGGAAAAAAAACATTTTTATAAATTACAGATTTCCTGTTGTAAGCGTGGGTATAATACGATGGGTAGAGTGCACTGTGACCGAACCATCATACTTCAAATTATGTACAGAGCATTGCCCTGTACACCTCGCTTTACTGGATGAGGTTGTAGCTTGCCATCCTTTGTTACATCCAAAAATACTAAGATTACTTGTGCACTTGTTTGAAAGTAAACAAGACGAATTAGAGATACTTGTACAAGTAAGCATATTTCATGTAGTATTAATTAAAAGATGAACAGCCATCAATATTTTATGTGAACAATTTTTTTCTATATCTAGCTGGAAATGAAAAAAATGTTAATTGATAGAATGGTGAATTTATTAAGCAGAGGTTGCGTAGTACCAGTTGTATGCTATATTAAGCAATGTTGGCAACGTGGAGATACAGATGTATCTTTAATCAGATACTTCGTTACTGAGGTAAATTAATATCGTTTTTTAATCATTATATCGATATTTTACGAAATAGATATTTATAATGCTAGGTCTTGGAAGCGATAGCTCCTCCATATACAGCTGAATTTGTACAATTATTTTTGCCAATGGTTGAAAATGAAGAGATTACTGGAACTATGCGTGGAGAAAATGAAAACGATCTAGTTTCCGAATTTATTAGTAAATATGATGTTCAAAAATTATTAGTAGTACTTTTTGTACTTTTACATATAAAAAATAAATGCATCTTATTTTTTAGTTCACTGCAAGACACACTGTTCTGTTGTAAGATGACGGTATAAAAATTAATCATGGAGAGGACAAATCAAAGAAAAATGACAGTGCGAAGAATATTTTTATTTTGTATAGAGATGGAGATCTTCATATATACTTATGGCTATAAATATATGTATACTGGATGAATTCTGCATCCATCTGTGATATTGTCTAAACATTTTCTGTAACAAAAATATTTGTATATATATATATATATATAATCAATATTATATATGATTATAAATTTTAAAGAGGATAAGATTTATTAATAAACATAAAGATAAAATATTAATTGGCTTTAAAGAAGAATTTTAATTATTGTTAACATTTATAAGGTCATATCTATTCAAACAATATCTTAACATAAAGAATAAATATTGAATACAAGAACATTTCTTTCATGCTGTTAGTATATTATTTAAAATATATTATTTAAAATTATGAAATATGGATATGACACATAGAGAATAATTGTTAGATCCTTTTATACACACAGCAATGAGAAATAACATCGAATTGATGTTGAATTGATAATTTTGGTGTTAAATCAACACATTGGTTATTTTTCGCTGAATAAGAGATAATGGAAAACTGCTAATTATATACTGCTAATTATACACAATCATCAAGTGCAAAGGCAAATAAATGCTTTTTCTAAAATAAGTTGTCACACCTGTATTAAAAACTATATTGAAGACACTATTAAAAACATTTTTTAATGATAGATTCAGAACATTCACTTACTGATCATTACGATCACATTTTTTCAGCTGTAATAAAATATTTAAATATTTAAATTAAAAATTGTTGTATAACAAAAGTATAATAAAAGAATAAAGTATATATAAATTCTACACAATATAAGTATCTAAAGAAAGAAATAGTGACAGAAATGATATGATATAAATGATGACAGAATAGAATCGTTGCAACGATTATATTTCTCTTCATTAATATAAATTCAAGAATGAAATAATAAATCCGAAGGCATACGTACTGATGGCTTTTCCATCTTTCCATTCAGTGAACTTCACATTAACTTCATCACGTTTAGCAGCCTCTACCCTCAAGTCGGCTTTTAAGGCTTGCCTGACTAACCTAGCTGCAATTTGAGAGTATTGGATGTAACTGTAACAAGATAAAGGGATAGAAAATTCGTATATATTCTCCAAGTATATATTCTCCAATTTTTACAATATTTTGTTATCCACAAGCAACAATTAATATTGAACAAAAATAAAATTTTATATTGATTAACGATCAGATGACAATTCGATTACATAATGCGATTCTAATGTAAGATTATATCATATACTTGACATACATCAAGAAAACATGTAAAATATGGAGGATAGTAATAAATTCCTTACTTCAATCCTGCCTGTCTCCACGCTGACATTTTTTTCGATTAATTATATTCGGTAAAGGATGAGAATTTTAACAAACACACTGCAACCTGCAACCTGCAATACACGACAGATTGCAGTGCCAACTGTAGCAAATACTTGTACTATTGTGTTAGAACTACAGTATAACCAGTAGGGACACTCCGTGTCGCAGCCATATGAGTATGCGCCATGTTAACGTTTGAAAAATCCAGGACGGAAAGAGGATATAATGCGATAGTCCATTGTTTTACTCTAAAAAACATAATTAAGGATGCCGTGTAAACGTAGTCAATATAAAAATCTTATCTTTTTTCACAAAATTACATTTGATTATGTTTAATTAAGTTAACCTAACCTAGCATAAATTACTTACTTTTTGTAAATTATAAAAACTTATCTTATGATATTTTTGGGATAACAAAAAAAAGTGCATTGTAAATTTTTATTGCATTGTTTAATACGTAACATAACTTTTCTTTTTTTTATCCATTTTTTAGAAATATTTATGGCGCAGCTCTTAAATTATCTTCTTTTGCCACGGATATCTACTCACATTGGATCTGTAATATGTACGTTCTTG
>Ga0157364_1002859_pt1 | contig 16459 bp, 11 predicted proteins | sample AttsexASBM2_FD_111476 | JGI IMG/M metagenome (GOLD analysis project Ga0157364, IMG submission 111476) | Fungus gardens microbial communities from leaf cutter ant in Ribeirão Preto, State of São Paulo, Brazil - Atta sexdens ASBM2 | ecosystem: Host-associated > Fungi > Mycelium > Unclassified ...
AATCTATTATAATCTATTATAAAAATAACGTAAAAAAATTGTAATATTATTTTAGAAAAACTGATATATTCGATTATTATAATGCATGATAAAAAGATAAATGATGAAAAAGATAAATGATGAAAAGATAAATGATGAAAGATAAATTAATTTTTTCCTTGTTATAATAAAATCAAGTTATTTTTTTAAAACTAATTAATCAATGGCAATGATATAAAAATTCATGTATATGAGGAAGCAATTTTACAGCGATTGAATATGATACGGGAATTTCTCTTCGGATTTGCGGAAGAGTTATGAAAGGGTTAAACGTCACGGGAGAAGCACGGAGTCTCAGTGCTCGGTAAATTCGAAACCTCATATTACGCCATCGATTACGCGGATGACCGTATTGGAAAACTCCTAGAGCGAACGCCGCGTACATCAAGTGGTAAAGAACTGTCTTCTTTCGCGGAGAACTGGGCGAAGATCGCCATTCACTGCTACAGAATAGCTACGACGTGAATCTTGGTTTAGCAACTTCAAATGTTAAATAACTGACAGCTGACAGGAATATAAACAAATCTTACATTACAAAATTCCAATAGCGAATTTAAAATGAACAATGGAATGCATATTTCGACAATAAGGGAAATAATCTTCATTCGAAACAATCTCTTTCGTGAAAATAAAAATGAGATAGTTGTGAAATTAAGATCATCTCATTTATAATCGAGAACTCCGCAATTATTTCAACATCTGTTTAATATTTATTAAAATTAAATGCTGAATATATTTCTGTCAAGAGAGTCGTAAATGGAATAATATGATTTCGATGACAAGAATAATAGACGTTTTAAAATTAAACTAAACAAAAGAGAAAGTCATAAATATTAACATTCACACATACAAAACATTATATTTGAACTAACTATTGAAAAATCATTTAAAAATAACATTTCTCTTTTATTTAAAAAAATCTAATTATCTTTAATTTATCTCTATCATATATTTTGTCTACATTTCAGTTTTAGAGCTGCAACACAAATTGATATATCTGAATAAAATTAAATTGTGACAATATTAATATACTATTATACAGTATTAAAAAAAAGATGCAAATGATAGAAAGTATGTGCTTGTAGTATAATATTGTGCGGTAGTGATTAGTTGAGTAATGATCATATTAGATCTAACGATGATGGACACTTACAGTCTAACGAATCGAAATGGCACTCTTTAATCTATTTAATGGAAATAATAAAAACTAGAAACTGTATAAATATATAAAAGTAAACAATTTTTTGCGCGTATTAAATGCGAGATATTTATGTAAGAGGATTTAGAATAACATAATTTCTCATTAGCTACCGCGTATTATACACGGATAACTGCAGAAATCCTTGATCCTTACACATAGTAGTTAGCATTATGTTTCTTGTTGATGAAATGCTTATTCATCATGTAGGTTTATTATCGTAATATAATTCAACAAATTCTGCATTGCATAAATGGGTCGATATAGCAAATAATACATATAGCATATATACATATATATATCGTATGCAATTTATTCTAAGCTGTTTATTGAGTATTTATTTTTTATGTTTAGTTTACTTATCTATTTAGTTATTATATAAATATTTTACAATTATCCATCAAGACGTTATTTTGTACTATTTATTTGTATATATTTATACACAATATACACAAATAAAAGAACATATATATATATATATATATATATGTCATTTTGTTTGTTATTACATTATGTTATTGCATTATTATTTACAGTGTTAAATGAATTAGATCTTATATTAAATCGTATTTTATCATATGAAAGATGTTTTACATTTTCCAATTTAGCGTACATAATATGAATGCTTTTAAAAAGTATCTCCAAATAGAATTATTGTTTTAATTACATAGCAATTACAAAGTTTTAATATTTAGTGCGAGATATACTATTACTTTTTACAACGAGATACTTTTATTTTCCAAAAAATAGATAAATGTATGCGTCCCCTTCTCTCCCTTTCCTAGTCTAATATCATTGAGCGAATTTTTTTTCTGATGTGAATTTGTCGTATACGAAGAAACATTCTTTCCCAGACATTTACCCTCGTTCCTAACGTTCTCGACGTAACATGAGAAACCAGGATCTCGTTATCTCTAAGGGAGCGTCTCGAGCGCTTTTGCCCTCCTTGATCACTGTGAAAGATTCTAAAGCAAGGTAAAGGAGTAATGAAGCAAGGGTGAGACAAGACAAGGCAAGGCAAGACACGACAAGGTAAGGCATGGCGAGGAAGCCGCCTATCCGTATGACGAGGGGCCCCTCTACTTGATCTACCGCCTACCTGTGAATCCCAACACACTGTTCAAGAATCATCTTATTAGAGACCCATGCTATATAAACCCAACGTGCCAGCATACCGAGTAGTTACGTACTGACTTTATTCATAGTCGTGCCGGAGAGTCATCGACGACATAACAGCACAACACATTTACACGCATCCTGTTCGTATATACATACGCACGTGTACTACATAATGCCGATTGTATCACCTCGTTTTTGTGAAACCCTCCGCTAAAAAAGTTGCTGATCGCGTAAAACCCCCGAATCGACATGAATGATAGGCGAGATCCCCGTGATATATCTCATCGTGTCTCAGTGATGTATCGTCACCGATTATTGAAATTGATTTATCGAAGTTTTTTTTTTTTTCAAAGCAGTGCAGCAGTGCACAGTCAACCGGAGAGTTACGCATGATGTAGTTCTTTTGATCGAATAGTTAAATTATTTAGTGTTTTAGAAAATAAAAAATATGATTTTATTCATATCTATATAAAACATCGTCGGATAATTTCTAAGTGTGTTATTAAATTAAAAATGTAATACTAATTCGACGCTCTTAAAAAAATGTTGATATAAATAACATCTTTAACTTGGAATATTATTCATAAATAGTATCTTCTTAAAGTGTTTTTTAGGTACTCGCAATTCTTTCTTTAAAAGATAACATATTTATATATAATTAGTAATAGATTACATCACGTAAAAATAATAAATAAAATTTTGTAAAAAATAATAAATAAATTTTTATATTTAAAAAAATACATTTTCAAAAATATTACTGGAAATTTTTTTTATGAAAGAACAAAATAAATAATTTTTTTTTAAATGAATATAAATTGAGAAAATCAATTTATATATGTTATTTGGATATATTCAAGTTTTGTTATATTAAATCTACTTTAAATAATATATAATTCGTATAATTCAGACATTTATTTACAATTTTACGTGTGTAATATGAAAATTTTGAAGACTACGTTAAGAACATATATTAAAACACTATACTATACAAAACATCTCGAAAATAAAAAAATACAAAAGACAAATATTCATAATCAAATTTTTTCTTTCTTGTTTATACAACGTTTAAAAAATATATATATATATATAAAGAATTAATTATCTATTTATTGCAAAATACCATCGTGTAATATAAAAATGGTTATCATCCACGCATTCGACCCTTTTCCCCGCGTTTATTCGCTCACAATCATAAAATATCTCTCGCGAGCATATATTTTGCATAAATAGCGAAAGTTGCTACCGTATCATTCTCATAGTGTTCATTTGAAACTTTTTCAGTGCGCGTTGATTTGTCTAAAGGGTTCTCTCGTTGTTGTTTCCGCTAACGAATACGCGAGTTAGCGTGGTTCCAGCACGGTCGACTTGTACCAAAAGATGTATTATTTACAGGTACGTGTGAGATCGGTTTAATTTGTCTAGTTTTAATTCGCCTTATATATTTAGTATAGATTTACAAAAATTAAAAATTGATATTTTTGTTATTACGGATCGCGTGTATTATTTAGTAGGTGTAATCACATGTATTACAGTAAGACGCGCGGTATACCACCCACGTAATCAACATATTCACATAATTATAATAAGCACTGGACATCATAAACTTCAAAAATGGCATAGTCAGAGTTTTACAATTACGTAAAAAAATCGTAAAATTGATTATTAAAAGACAAATTATTAGAAAGGCCTTTGCATATAAATCCTAACTTCACACTTTACTGTTCATAATGGTTGCACTCCTCGTTTATTGTCATTCATTATAATTCTAAATAATTTATGATAATTTGCAGCGATAAAAATCAATTTATTGTCATAAAAATGACAAGATATTTCTTGCCTGTCTGAAGAAAAGACAAGTGATATTATGTTGATAATATAAGTTTTTGGTACGCATGAAACATTTAAATCTTCAATTGTCAATTATAAATACTGTTTATTAATTAAGGAAGTATAAAATCTTGCATAACGCATTATGCATAAGACAATAAACCATCAAAGTCTTTCAATTCCTTTCCGTGAAATAAAAAACTAGTTGATTTTCTTATACTTTATCCATTGTGTAAAAGTCTGTGCTCCAGCTTTATTTTTGCAAAGTACGAATAGAAAGAAGCGCGGACAAATTCGTGAAGAGAAGGTGCGTAGAACTTGTCTTGTTATACGTGCATTGATTAGCTAGGATTATTCTCCCTCTTTACTCCGACCTTTACATCATTTGTAAAACTTCACTACGACTCAATCCTTCCCCTCTGCTACCCAAAGAATGAGCGCGTTGACAGAACGATTTTATTATAAATCACTTGCTGCTGTCGCCTAGTTAACTCACTCGCTTGATTAATCAAACGATCTCTTATCCCTGCGGCAAATCGATGATCGTTGCATCTACGTTAAATACTTACATGCTATTTCTGATGCAGATAGATCTAACTAACTGTCGATCATCTGACAAAGAATTATGATCACGAGATTTAAAATCATCTTATTTGACAGACAAATTTCATACAAATGAGAAAGAGAGAGAGAGAGAGAGAGAGAGAGAGAGAGAAACGGAGAGAAACAGAAAAGAAAAAAGGGGAAAAAATGAATTCATTTCACTTTCACTAACAATAACTAAATATCTAACAATAAATTATGTACTGCAATATAGAACTCGTGAAAAATTTAAATTTTCCTTTCGATAAATTCAGTTCTGCGGGGATTAAAGTTATCCGTAAGTTCATAATCCAGCTGCCATTGTCATTAGTATGTCTCATTATTTCTTCTTATTAAAATATGAAGAAAAGCGATTACAACAATAGTCGGTGATATCATCGCATAATATAAACGTCAGATACGCGCCCACACGACGTATGCATCGACATTATAATGAGATATTAATGAACTAACGGGCACATGCAATCGCATTTGTCAGTCCCGCTGTAGTAGCTTCTCACGCTTCTCCACATTTCGATTGACTACTGGAACGAAGTTGCGACACCTCACGAAGTATTGCACTGCCGCGGTACAAGTCTTTAGATGCTCTCACTTTCTCTCTTTCTCTCTTCTACCATCCTCTCTCAATCTATCTATATATCTGTCTCTCTTATTCTCTTTCTTCCTTTTTCTCTCTCCCTCTCTCTCTCTCTCTCTCTCTCTCTCTCCCTCTTTCCCTCCCTTTCTCATGTATGTTTATATTTTATATTTAATACACACATCTTTTCTAGCGGCGCATTGCAATCGAAGTACAGGGTTAAGAGCATAATATAAAGGTCTTGACTGTTGCAATAGAGCACAGATTGCCTGCTTGCCTGCCGCATCTCCGGACAACATTGACGTAACACCGACAGTATTATTGATTCGGTCTGGTCCTTTTTCACATTGATTTTCTTTCACGTCGCCGGCCGAAGTTAATGGCAGCGATGAATCGCGCGTATTATCGCACGGTCTGTTATTACGCCGGAAAAAAGATTCGCGATAGAACTCCCGTTGCGTTTATCGTATCGCGAAATCGTGCTCTCATCGTTGCGCATAAACGTTTGCTAATCGTTCTTTACCTCTGTCTTAATTAATTCTTAACACTGTGCGCAAGCGAGTGATTCTTTATGAGTTTACGCGAGCACATTCCTATGTTTTTCATTTACAATTAAAACCTGATAGAAAAAATTCAGAACATCGCGATGTTCAGTTGTAATGTATGTGAATAATTTTAACACATATACTTATCACATATTACGTAAGAAACCATAATTAACGAAAATTAATAAACAATTTATAAAATTTAACATAAAATTTACGTATTTGTATGTATTATATTCATTTCAAAATTTATTACACATATCTTTCAAATAAATGGATTGCAATTTGTAATAAAATATATAATTGAAAACAATTTCTGTGGTTGAAAGTGGACGAATGAGAATCTGGTTAAATTTATTAGAATTTTAGGTGAGATAACTGAAATTCTAATACAATATATTTGGTAAAATTTAAAATTCTTATTTTTATTAGAATTATATCAATCAGAATTCTAGTTATCTCAACTAAAATTCTAGTAAACTTAACCAGAAAATTCTGATTCATTTATTTTCCACCAGAATTACTATTTAATCCAACGAGACCATTTTTCTCAGTGAGTATACCAACATTTTGAAAATAATTAAATGACTGTTAAATTAATAACTAATGATATAAATTAAATAACTAATGGCAAATTGAATAATCTTTATAATTTCTTCAAATTTGTTAATTTTCGTATGTTATTTTCATTGCTTATAATTCATCTCTTAATTCATGTAGATAAAATTACATAATAAATAATTCTCTTGCAATAAATTTTAATAATATTTGATCTCTTTTACATACTTAAGTGCTTGATATAAAATTAAAAAATATGTTTGTAAAATAATAATACTAATTATATTTGATGTTAATTTATGTCTAACATCAATTATCAATATGATTTGAATGTTAATTTATTTCAAAAACATTTTTTTCCCATAAAATCACAAAATGTTAATGTCAATTAAAACTATACAACAGATCAATATCTGTTGTAATTAATATAATATATTGCATAAATGCGATATCGAAATATTTGAAAATTGGAAAATTATCAAATATATATTTATGTACGAATTTATATTAATAATAATTATTAATTTTAAAATTTATATTCTGTAAAAATATTATTTATATCTTAACTTGTATGATTTATCGAAGCAAATAATGTAATAATATTGATGATAACTAACATTGAAGATGATAAATGTACGATAGATTAGAATTATTTCATCTAACTCATATGTTTCATCATAGACTATAATTATTTTCATCAATCTCATCAAAAGTCGCAACTCGTAGGATATGTTATATTACGGAAAAAAAATTTCCTTGGCATCTTGACGTACTAAATATCAAACCCAGTATTAATAGAGGAGGCGCTTGATTTATTAAAATTACACACCTCATAACATGACTCGTGGTATGGCTCGTACCTGATAAGCTACGCGACAAATGTCAGTTTACACACGAGAACGATTGGCGATATTCAACACCGGATCTGAAAGTTGAAGAGCATCTATTGCATATGTAGATGCCGGTGCAATACAGACACAAGATCCTATGATATTAGACACGCAGCACGGTGGAACCAACCCAACAAAAAATTATTCATGCATGAATATAGTAAATATGTATAAACATACATGAAGATATATTCATAAACATATAAAATTATATATGAAATACGTCCATATATTGGGTTGTCCAGAAAGTTCGTGCTGATTTTGAAGGAAAATTGAAACGCAGAAGATTTAAATTTTTAATTTCATTTATTAAATTTAAATCTTTTGCGGCACAAACTTTCCGGACAACCCAATATATTCATATGTTCTTCTTTTTTTTGTAAAATTACTTTATAAAAATTACGCTGGAAAGAGTAACTTTACAAAAGAAAGAAGAATGTTTGGACATGTATGGACATATTTCATATATAATTATATGCATATATTTATGAATATACATGTTTATGTTTGTTGCACATATTTATATTCGTGCATGAAAAATTTTTTATCGGGAAGGCTTGACGAAAATTCGATCTCCGGCCATATACTAACCTGTCGTAAAAACCTAATCATTTCGATTTATTTTTGTAATATTTACATTCAAAAAGATAAATTCAGATATTCTTTCTTCATAATAAAAAAAAATAAGGATAAAATTATGCGTAATATACTTGACATGCTCATAATACTTTGCCTATATATATTTAATTATTTAATACTGTTTTTAAAAATAAAAATGTTTCTCTATATGATAAAAATATGAAAATATATGACTTTATGTTGCGTATATTACGAAACGATAAACTGAAATATATATCATAATAAAAATAGATTTAAAAAATCTCCAAACCTCTGCAATAATATGTATGATAATTAAAAATGCAAAAGTAAATGTAGAACCTATGCATATGTAGAATGTCAATACGCATTATGACACACTATAAGTTATCTACATCAGTTTACGACATCCTCACAGCTTATTATGTTCTCATTATATAGACCTAAACGATTTCTCAAAATGTCGACTGCTGACATATGTTCCGGTTATAAAAACACGTCTTGGTTGCGCATTCGTATCGCAAATGCGAAATAATGCATTGCCATGATAAACTTGCAACGTCTTCAACTTCATGAGATAACTAATAGCCATATTTGTAATACTTTATTACGCATCAAGACGTAATATTACATTTATTTCAGTTTCATTTCACTGAAAATACAAGATATTATTTAAAGATAAATGAATCTTTTATAAGTTTGATAATATTTTTATTAATGTAATAATGTAATACATAACGACAAAACAATAAATAAATTTTTAAAAAACTGTAAAAAAAAAGAATTTATTATACAAGATTATAAATTCTTAATTTTTTTAATTAAAATTGTGTGATCTACAAATTTTTTAATTTATTTCTATTTATTTCTTTCTAGTAATTTCGAATCTTCTTTTAACGTAATTAAAAATTATTAAAAATTAAATTAATTTAATTTAATTAAATAATTAAAAATTAAGAAATTTAATTTCTCAATTAAAATTAATATAAAATTAGAACAAACAATTATTATAATTATCGTTTGCAAAAAACAAATTCGCTATAGTGTTAAATTATAACTTAATTTCCGTCAAAATTAAAAATTTTATTTCAGATTATTTCATAGAAATATTTTTTTAATCAAAAAATTTAATCAAGAGATCGTTTTGTGAGCTCTATTTTCGTGAAATGCTCAAATATGAATGCAAAGAATTCATACTTTCTCTCACGCAGTACGGTAAATTATATCAAAGTCTTTCAAACTTAATAAAAATTATATAATGTAAGTACAGCAGCGTAAGAGAGATTTCTATCCCTGACTCTTCAACGGCCATAACAATGAATATATCCATTGATTTAAGATCTAAGATTTTACAGAAGATGATAATATTCAATAATATTCAGTTTAAAATTGCCAACATTCTTTTCTCATTACGAAGAATTTCTCATTAGTATAATAGCAATATGCATATTACACAAACTTTACGAGACGGAACTTTTTTCTTAACCGTACGTTTAGATTGTTTTTCTGAATTCTTTAGTCTATTGATGCTCGTTTTTATCAATGCAGATTTAACTTTAATCTTGATTTAATTTAATGTTTATTTTTTTCAGTTCTAAAAATTAGAAAAGGATAAAAAATATGTTAAATCGAGATTACATAAAAAGTTAATTTATATTGGCAGAAATAGACATGACACTTGTTTCGATTTGAAATCAAGAATTTATACTTTTTAATAAATAGTATTTCTTTTACACAATTCAATAAAAAAAAACATTAAAACGAGATTAGTCTTTCCCAAAATTTTTCGATTGCTGAATATGAATTTGATTTTCAAATTGCTCTATTACATCACACTTTTGAAAAATTTGTAGTTGCAAAAAGAATTATTTTTGTGTATGTTGTCATATTATAAATACAATATGTGATCTGTTGGAAAAGTTTTTTATTGCAATCAAAATTAAATATATCGTTAGGACTTTCAGCCTTCAAAAAAAATATGTCGGCTACAGTTGATAAGACATTCGTGATTAAATATTGCGAAACAGTTGTGAATTAGGTCATTAACTTATTAAAAAACTTTCAATTAGGGTAACTTATTAGGGTATATATACGCTGCACCTAATAAAAACTTAATTTATAAATATTATTTAAGATAAATAAACTGTACTAATAAAAACTTTGTACTGTTTGCTACTTTTAAAAAAACATTAGAAATCCTAAATATTTATTTTTCATATTAAAAAAAAAACTTTTTGAAACTCTTGCATTTTTGCTATATATCTCATAGAGTGGGATATTACTCATAGATGAGATGTATTAGCTCACGAAAAATTTACAAATAGTTATAAATAAGTCATAAAATGGCATAATAACTTAAAATGTGTTTACAAAGTTTTATTAACGAATAATAAATATGTATATGAAGTAATAAATAATGATTATAATCTTTTACATATATAACAAGTGTTATGCTATTAAATACATATTTCATATAATACATTTATTGCATTTAGTGCACTGAATCTAATCTGCGCATACTTTGTATGCTTTGGGCATAAATCCCGTACGCTAAAAATACGTATATCGCCCTCCCCTTCCCCCCCAAATAGATGAAATATCATCAAGCTGAACAAAGAATATAAGAAATACGTAGTTGTAGTTTGCTATACTCCATTCTCTATTATCCTTTTACACGTATGTATCACCAATAACCATTAAGCTTTTCGTAATCTCTACAATAATCGTTTTATATGAATTATGATATATGATTGCGCTATTCATTACGTTGACAAATCGATTCAACTGACAGTAATTTTATTAATACTAAATAGGAAATTGAAATCATAACACACTACTAATTTAACATAAAAGCATATAATAGAATGGTTGCATGCACATTATCTCCACTCCTTTTAGTTTCTCTGACTTCTGCAGTATAAATCCTCGTGCGGCGTAAATACTGGAAGTCACGTCTATATTTATTTAAACTTAAAGATTTTTTTAAGTGATTATAAATCACTCATGTCAAAATTGACAAATTCAAAATATGCAATCAATAACAAAACTTAAAAAATATCCAAAAATTTATAGAGATTTTTTTTTTCATTATTTTGAATTCATCAAATTTTACATCAAATTCATATTCAGCAATCTAAAAACTCTTGAAGTTTAAATGAATATAACTGCTATTTAAATTATCAATGATCTAAAATTCTTTCTACAACATTTAACTATGAATGAATATCTTATTAATCACAACCGACACAAAAAATTTCTTGAGAGCTAAAAGACCGAACAATGTACCTAACTTTGATTGCAATAAAATTTGTGTAGCACGTAATATCACGTACATACATATGTAATTATAATATGACAAAGTACAAAAAAAATAATCCTTTTTTTGCAATTACAAGTACAAATTTTGTAAAATTATGATGAGATAGAGCAATTTGTAAACAGGATTTGTATTTAGCATCCGAAAAAAAACTATAAGAAATGACTAGTCTCAACCTGATGCTTGAAAAAAATTATTTTTTGTTAAACTGTGTTATATAATTTAAACAAGCCATATATGAGTCAATATTATGAGCTGGCAGCGCAGATGTCTCTCACATTCAAAGCATGATATTAACTCGGAGTAAATAGGTTAATTTCTATTCAGATTTTCTTCAGCCAAACGTTGGCTTGCGTATTCTAGTGAGCAAACTGCCTGCATAACGAATTACAGATTAGCAACAAATTTGTTTGAATGTTGCAAGAGATCATCCATGTCCGCATTAAACTCATATTTTATCGGCAATCTGCTGATATAATCTAATAGCAGATTGTTGACAGAAATTGAATGAAATTGATCATTTTGTAAACTATGTTAATTTAAATATATCACACAAAATGTAGAGATTCTATAATACTCTCTTATTTCTACAGAATCTGCCATTATATTTTATCATATATAGTAGTCTGTTATATTTCTGTTGTATTCTGTCGACAAAAGCTAAGACACTGTGTCTCCAGATTTGTCGCAGATCTTTCCAAAATATCAACAGATTTAACTATCCGAATATAATCCTTGCTTCGATTTTTTTTAAGCGAGAGATCAATCTTTATTTTATTTAATTCTATTCCATGACTTCTTCCGTAAAATACGTTCTGAGAGGATATACATCTCACTAAGTGAACTAACGACCCGATTTCTCCTACACAGCTAATCGTACTCTGCGTGACGGTAGCCAGCGTTATTGGTGATCTGCCACCGGGCACACGGCGCAACACTTACTTGCCACCAGAGCCGACAAAAGGTTACACGTACAACAAGCCGCCGGTGTCATTTCCGAAGCCCACGCCGACGGGGCCGTTTCCTACTTCGAACTTCCCTGGACCCAGACCGACGCCGTCCTTCCCCACACCTAGGCCAACACCGTCCTTCCCCGGACCCAGGCCCACCTTTCCCGGGCCTAGACCGACGCCCACCTTCCCACAACCTACCAGAACTCCAGGAACTTTTCCGCCGTCCACAGGATATCCCAGAATAAGACCCACACCTCCTTTCCCAGACTATAATGGCCAACAAACCAATGGTGATAGAACATCCCTTATTCCTGATGTAAGTATACACTAAACAAAAAATCTAATATTTAAGTGATTTTAAAGAAATACAGAATAAACTTTTTTGCTTATAAAAAAATCTGCAATTTAGAAACTGTAGTAGAAAAATTAATTTTTCTTTTATCTAGAATAGACATAGATCTCTAAAAATTGATAGAACACCTCTCAAAACTGCGAAGTATCCTATTAAAACAGTTTGAAGTAGAAAGTTCGAATTTCATTTTGGATAAATAATTTAAATAAAACTGTCAATTTATTTGATCAATTTAATCGAATCGAGGATTCAAATATAATTTTCATACATTAAAAAAAATTAAATTTTAATAAATATTTGTTTGAATAGTTCTAAATTTTTTAATATATTAAATAGAAAATTTTAAATGGTTCGGACATTAAAGAAAATTCAAGTATAAAAATAATAGTACTTATTAAAAAAAAGGAAATAAACAGCTCTATTTCTTTGGGCTTACTCTATTTCAGATTTACAGTTAGATCTAATGGATCGAACAATTCGAAGTGTTCTTAGGCTTGAATTATTTAACCTTCTAACCGTGTTTAGAAGATTTAATATAATATATCGCAAAAATTGATATTTTTGTTGACAATATTATCGTTACCACGAAAATTTTCTAAAAACGCTCGAGTCGAAAAAGACCCGAACATAGTTAGAAGAAATAATTAGGACTGAATTATGTTATATTAAATTATACATATTGTTACAAATATTATTTGGATTTTAGGATTGAATTATTTAAATACCATAAGATATTTAACTGATATAATCTTTCAATTATGAAAAATAAGTATGATTTAATTCAAATTAATAATTATTTTTTATATTTTTTATTTTTATCTGAATGAGATAATATAATTGAGGTTTGTATAAAATTAGATATAAATCGATATTGCACACGTATTTAATTTTTTAATTAATGCATTGCAGCATGATCATCATCATCACGAACCTGGCATGCCCTTTGACTTCAACTATGCTGTGAAAGAGGACGCTTTCGGCAACGATTATTCACACAATGCCATTAGCGACGGTGAAGTCGTCCGTGGTGAATATAAGGTACAACTTCCGGACGGTAGGACGCAACTTGTGCGATACACTGCGGATTGGCAACACGGTTTTAGCGCACAGGTTTCTTATGATGGAAATCCTCGCTTCGACGGTGGAAATTTCAATCGAGGCTATTAGCTTTAGCGTCGGGTTCTAGGGCTGTTCAATTTCTGTTAAATCAAAAAGACTACAGAACACAACGTCGTATATACTGCATGTAACAATATTTTTAAAGATATTGAAGATTAGTAAGGATGTATCATGAAAGTATGATAATTTATGTAGAAGACAAATGTTCACTGTATTTCTTAATATGATACTGATAATAATAATAACGTATTCAGCGTTTTAAAATTCTTACATAACGTTATTCGTAAAATTTCATTTTAACTCTTCCTTGTTGGAAAGGCGAACAGATAATTTTTGTACTAACTTTTGAACTTTGTTTTGATATTGATATCTATATATCAATTCGATATTTAAAATTCAAAGTCAAAATTTTACTAAATTCTACTTCTATTTAAAAGATAATAATTGTAATGTATGCAATTGTTAGTTGTGAGAAGCTTTTATTTTTCATAGCTCATAGCTGAGGAAAATTACTAATAGAATTTATTGCTATTATTATAATAAACAAAAATCTATTTTTAACACAAAATTTTGTAGAAAGTAGTGCTATATATCTATTCAATCAATTTTGAGACAAATTATATATATTAATGTGATTCAATTTTCCTTTTCTTTTTAGACTTATAAATAAATAATTTTAAATAACAAAAAATAATAAACATTTAAGAAACTTATTTCACCTGTGATATACATAATCATTATATTACAATAATAGTATTATCTACTTCATCTTATGTTCATTAGATCACAAATCAATTTCAATAGTAAATCATATAATTGTTGCAATTGCGTAAATTGATTTGGATCACATTAATATATATATAATATCTATATTATAAATAAATCTCCTATATATTTTATTATACAAATTATATTTTTAGCACTGCTTTGATAAAAATCACAATGAAAAAAATAGACATAAAATAGACACAGTACTCTATTATTTATATTATTGTCTTGCTTTACGCACCAAAATCTATTGTTTTCTCTTCAGTATTTGAGAAATTATCACATAAATAATTTAAAACTCTAAATAATTAGTATAGATAATTATCACTAAGAATATTATAAATATTATAATATAAAATTAATTCGCAATTGAGCTATGTAACGAGGTGACTACAATCACGTACTTGAGAAAAAAAATTTACTTACAATAAAATTTAAACAATATTAATATCTTCTTTTCCTGAAACACTGCCAGATTTATATATAAATAGAAATATTTCTGCAACCAATCCTAGTTTCAACTAATATATGTAACATAAAAAAAATATTTTTTTTTACTAATTTCTATACTATATAAAATTGTTAAATTTTATATAAAAAATATTTAATTATTATTAAATGTTCAATAATAAAGTCTATATTATACTAAACTTTCTTCGATTATCTTTTACCTGACTATTAATAAAACTAGTTTCTACATACTTAATAATATCTAGAAAATAAAATCATTATATATATATATAAAATGATTTTATATGCATATATTTATGTGTATTTACATATATATATATATATAAGTATATACACCAAATTATTAAAGCTTTTCTATGCTTTTGTTATGAAAAAATGACTAAATGTGGAAAAAATAGAATTTATCATATGATATTAATTTTAATAAATACTAGTAAATATAATCAAACAAAATGTGTACTTATTATTTCATATTATTATCATTTATACTTATGTATAATTTTTTCATACAATTTTTTAAATATTTACATGTCATATCCGTATAAATATCCTTCCGCATATGCTCTTGGCATATCAAATGAATTTCTACGAATTCTTCTGCCAATTGGTTCTAAATCATTATAACACTTTGTAAAAACTCTCTCTATAGCTGCTTCTGCAACTTCTTTTGATACTTTATGCACAGCCATTACTGACAGTCGTGCTTTATGCTTTACACAATTCTGTTAATAAAAATATTATAAAATTAGAAATTAGAAATAACGCTCATACAAGAATAAATATATTCTAAAAGAAAAAGAAGAGAGAGATATATAATCGAATCTCCCAAAATCTGGTAATATCTACCTGATGTGTCGCTTTTATATTAGTAAAAGACGAATCGCCTTGTAATAGTGAACTCATAAAACTACAATGTCCAAGATTTGCTGCTCTAATTTCTGTACAGGCTAGATGATCAATATTTTTCACATCTAACTTATTACGGCAGTAATCAAACATATGAATCATTTCGTGTAGAAGAACTCCTCGAACCATGTTTTCACTATGTGCTGAATTTTGACAGATAATTATCTGTAAAGAAAATAATTTTGTGTATAGCAAATTAAAAGAATCTATTTTTTATAGAAATATAAAATATTTCATTAGTAAAACATTTAGCGGTCCAAAAAAATTTAGTCAAGCAATTTGGAAAAATATTTACCTGATTAAATTCTGAATCATATCCACCAGTTACAATCGGATTACACACTTCACAAGAAATGTGTCGTCGAATATCTATTTCACTGGAATATCAATAATAATAATCTAATAAACAATAATATCTAATAATAGTCTAATAAACAATAATGGAATCAAAATATCAATTTATATATATAATACATATAAAAAATAAATTACAAACCATCCAGAACTCCTCAGTGCTCCCACCATGAGTTTTATTATAGGACCTAGAAATGACATATAATAAAAAAAATGATATTAGATTTAAAATTATACAAAACAAAAAATAAAATAATAAATATTATA
>Ga0157364_1002860_pt1 | contig 16456 bp, 14 predicted proteins | sample AttsexASBM2_FD_111476 | JGI IMG/M metagenome (GOLD analysis project Ga0157364, IMG submission 111476) | Fungus gardens microbial communities from leaf cutter ant in Ribeirão Preto, State of São Paulo, Brazil - Atta sexdens ASBM2 | ecosystem: Host-associated > Fungi > Mycelium > Unclassified ...
TCGATTGCGCTACGACGTTACTATTTACGGCTTTCGCCTTTTTAGTATCCTTCTTGCCATCTACCCTCACCGCGTACAATAATAGAAATATAATAGGCGGGTTCTAATCCATGGGACTAGAAGAGGGTCGGGGCACGGGGGGTACTCATAGGCGCTGGGAAGGAGGGGGAAGGCGCAGAGATGGTCTCAGTCGATGACATCGCTGTTTACATAAACATAGGACTTCGGTCAATTGATTACATAAACATGATGATATCCGCTATGCGTTCCGTATTTTTTTCACGTCACCGCCATCCACCGCCCTCCGCCGTCTTCCTCAAAAATGCATCAGTAACAAAGGTTTGCATACACTTACCGCATATACTTACCATCTTTCTTTCTCTTATATTCATCTTTCCCGCCGCGTTGTCGTTCCGTTCTTCTCGTATGCAAATATATTTTATCATACGTTTTTTATTTAAATTTATGATTTAAATAGAGAGGACGCTTAATACAGTTGTGATCGTCTGTCGCAGTAGTCTGTCATTGAGCGTGAAGATGCTGGCGCGTAATATGATAGCGTTACGATAATAAGAAAGGAATAAAATAATGTCATACATCTAGATATATAATTTAAATATGCGTTTACTTTTATATATAACGTAATTGCTCAATATAGTTCTTATTATATAGTTCTTACAATATTTATAAGTAGGAACTTAATTTAATTTAATTTAATTAATTTCAAATCGAATTTTAAGCACCTGCTTCCGATTAGTAATAAAATGTACTTTTTACACTGTTTCCAATATTATCTAAAGTACAAACTATTAACTCTATATTTGATTTTTTATTATAAATTTTGCGCAGAAAATCTACAGTATCGCATTTATCGATGATGTCGAATTTTCACCTAAAAGTGTTACCAAATATTTAAATTTTTAATTGACGATATACATATACTGGCACAGTTCAGAGTACACGTTCTTGAGTAATGTTTGAGTTCGAACATGAAAAGCACGGTTGATGGCTTCATATACAGATATGTTTCGCGCAATGATAATTTGACCACATTCATATCACGCATTTTTACGATTTCTATCACTAGATTTTGGATCGATAATGATGAAAGTACGATTGATTGCACGAACCGTTCAATATCCACGCATCTTTCGATGAAAGCCTTTCACATTGCACGAGATAAGATTATGTTGTTATCTTGAATATCGCCTAAATGCATCATCGACGTAACATTGTTTATTAATTTCAGACAGAGAAATACATAAACGTACAATTCTTATTTAACGTTTAAAGTAACAGCCTCATTTTTTGCGATGACTGCGACGGTAACTATTCACTGTATAGTTCATGTATTAGAACTCTCTTTCGTTCATGCGTTCTCTATTTCATTATTTTTATATATTATTTATTTTTTTATTTTTTTTATTTTTTTTATTTATTTTTTTTTTCTTTTGGATGATGTATTTAATGTGGAATTTTACTTATCTTTATAAATATGCGAGTTAATTTTCAGTATAATTGCTATCAAGCCTTAAATTATGCAATGACACATATATAAGAATGCACTTTGAACTTCGAATCTTTTTTATTTATTTATTATATGTATCTAAGGAATCAGCGTCAGCGACAATAAAGTCTGTCTGTTCCCATACTCTTTTCAAAAATGAGTTTAGGCAGGATATGGAATTTTACGTATCTTTATATAATGTTAATTTTTCAGATTAATGTTATAACGAATAATATGTTTGCATAGAGACATACACCACCAGTATCTAAGTTATCCTAATTGCAAAGAATTCATTCCTCACATATCTTTAATGTAAAAAAACGTTATGATATCTTTTAAAAGTAATGAAAAATCAACATTGTTGATCAACTGATCCCTTAGATAAAAATAAATACTTTATTTCTTTGCATGGTCTATGTTCAATATCTGCTACAATATCAAATTATCGCTTAATAACGACAATCATTTTAAATATATTTCATACAATTATACATTATTAATTTAGTTTTTCCCTTTTTTATTTTTTTTATTTTTTATTTCATGTGTATCTCATACAATTTAATTACCTTAATTACAAGAAATATTAATTTTATTTATAAAAGATTTGTTTCTGATTTGACATGTTTATAAATAAACTTTATTAAGAAATAATATATGTATACATATGTTGTATATGCTATAAATCATATAAAAAAATTTCTATAATTAGATAAATAAATTTTAATTCCATCAATTAAGTAAATGAAATCTTATAATCGACCGAAGTTGATCTTATTACCTAAATATTTCAGTATGAATTTATACAAGTATATTAGACAATTCTATAAACTGTGCAATAAAGTCTTTCCAATCTTGAAAGTCACTAGAACTATAGACAGTCATTAGAACTATAATATTAAAAAGTCATTAGAACTATAATATTAAAAAAATGACTAGAACTGTAATATTAAAAATAATATTAAATAGTATTAAATGTTATATTACAATTGTTGTGTAGTAAATACTGATCCAGAGATCTTTCAAAATTATTTATTGAACATTAGTACAAAAAGATATTCAAGCAAGAGAGATTCTCAGTTTGGACGACTGAAGACTCGGCTTCGTATCGTTCGCTCTGTAGATTCAACTAAGTCACTCGCTCTATAGACTCAGCTTGTATTCTTATAAAATGGCTTATACATATAAATATACGTATAAACGTATGTACGTATATTCAATATTGCGTATCTTATTTTTTCTTATTTAATTCTGTAGTTATCATGTTATTTTCTAAATAATGCATAAATAAATTAAATTAAAAATTAAATTAAATTAATATATGTATGTACATTAAGTACGTATGTATGAATTTGTTTAACATTACCGATCAAAAGTTAAATAATTAATACTAATAACAATTGAGCAATCCATTACAAACGTCTAAACTTTTTATCGGGTCACTTTCAATACAAATACAGACAAATTATGATGTTACAACTAAAATATGAATCCAGCAATGATTGTGTGTCATTTTGTTTATTTTATCCCTGCAATTGCTTTTTTCACGTGGATCTTTGAAATCTTTCTGATTGTAGGACTTATTGAACAATATGCGTTGCATATAATGCAAAATTGTAACTTGGTACATGTCTGTATGTACATGAAGCCGTGTGTTTTTTCAATTGTGTTTTTATGTTTGAACTGAAAAATTGCGTGGAGCACGTATATTTTATGTGAATATGTAAATGATATGAGTGAAGAAATTAAATAATTTTTTACGCCAAAATTGTATTATTAGTAAATTCAATGTTGTAAGTACTTTTCATAAAAAAAATTTATGATAAAGCTTCTATTATAAAATGTGAATAGTTCGCTTTAAATAATATTGAAAGCAAACAATTGGTGAGTGAACATTGTTTTTCAAGAGGACAAATATGAACACATGATTATAACATAACATTTTATAATACTATTAATACTATTATAGTTCTAGCCATGACTGCGTTTCAAGATTAGAATGGACTTTATTGCACAGTTTATAGTTTGTCTAGTGTACTTGTATAAATGCATACTGAAATATTTAGGTAATAAGATCAACTTCGGTCGATTATAAGATTTCATTTATTTAATTGATGGAACTAAAATTTATTTACCTAATTATAGAAATTTTTTTATACGATTTATAGCATATACAACATATGCATACATATATTATTTCTTAATAAAGTTTATTTATAAGCATATCAAATCAGAAATCTTTTATAAATATTATAACATTAATATTTCTTGTAATTCAGGTAATTAAATTTTATAACATACATATAAAACAAAAAATAAAAAGAATAAAAAAGAGAAAAACTAAATTAATAATGTATAATTGTATGAAATATATTTAGAAATGATATAGTCTATAGTAGCTAATGTCACGAATTTACCGTTGTATGAATAGAAAATTTATGATTAATCATAATAACGAGACAGAACTATATTGCAATTTAATCAATCCTATTATAATAATGATTATCGTTATTAAGCGATAATTTGATATTATAGCAGATATTGAACATAGATCATGCAAAGAAATAAAGTATTTATTTTTATCTAAAGAATCAGTTGATCAATAATGTTGATTTTTTATTACTTTTAAAAGATATCATAACGTTTTTTTACATTAAAGATATGTGAGGAATGAATTCTTTGCAATTAGGATAACTTAGATACACCGGTGGTGTACGTCTCTATGCAAACATATTCGTTATAACATTAAAATTCGTTATAACTGAAAAATTAACACTATATAAAGATATGTAAAATTCCATATACTGCCTAAACTCATTTTTGAAAAGAGTATGGGAACAGACAGACTTTATTGTCGCTGACGCTGATTCCTTAGATACATATAATAAATAAATAAAAAAGATTCGAAGTTCAAAGTGCATTCTCATATATGTGTCATTGCATAATTTAAGGTTTGATGGCAATTATACTGAAAATTAACTCGCATATTTGTAAAGATAAGTAAAATTCCACATTAAATACACCATCCAAAAAAAAAAATAAATAAATAAAAAAAAATTAAAAAAATAAATAAATAAATAATATATAAAAATAATGAAATAGAGAACGCATGAACGAAAGAAAGTTCTAATACATCAACTATACAGTGAATAGTTACCGTCGCAGTCATCATATCAAAAAACGTCTGTGAGGATGTTATACTTTAAACGTTAAATAAAAATTGTACGTTTATGTTACTCTGTCTGAAATTAATAAACAATATTGCTCGTCGATAATGCATTGAGTCACAGTATAACTTGAATTTCGAAACGTTCTTATTCGCAGTAATACATGATGTATCAAGCATAAGGTTCAAAGTCTTTAGAATTCACAATCTTTAGATCACACATTCTTACATGGAGCATTTGCACATAACTCGTTCACACATATTGCAGCACCGCTTTACAGAATGTCATAGTATTTTATCACCTTGGTATTATGTTTGTCTACTAAAGTGTACTCTTCACAAGGATGATATAATTGATTACGCATATACTTATCGCACAGGTCACGAAACACTTTTTTAGCAGGATTCTCTTCGCGGTATAGCATCACTAACTTGTCCGTCATCATCACTTCGACGCACTTCTCATCACCCGCGGGAATCTTAATATGCTTGCAACTATATTGAATCTTCTTTTCATTTTGCATTAAGTGATAACACTGTTCTTTTATTAAACCAAAAGCTTTGTACCAAAATCTCTTTTCGAAGTCAATGTGCACATTTCTCCTAATCGTTCGAACCAATATTCTTTTTCATCATTATTATTGTCATTGATGATGGCTCCCTATTTCGCATCACATGTACCTATTTCTCACGTAGAAACTGCATTAATATTCGCACATCTTTGTCTCTCCTCCGCGGATCACAGTCTTCAGGCACGCTTTTTGTGTTCATTTTTTTTTCACAATACTGTTCACAGTAGTTCTTTAATGTGCAGTGTAAGTACTTGTTGCACGGAAATATAATGTACATTGACACTCTGCAATTCGTGCAAAATCGCTTAGCGCATCAATATAATCGATATCATGCTTCCTTGCAAGATACATTCCCACAATATCGGTGTCAGCCAAACGGATCATGCATGCTGCACATACAGTTAAAGCATCACCCATTGTATAGTAGTAATAGATCATGCAGTGTTTAGTACGTTCAGTGTACGGCTTTCTGGAGACGGCAATTTCTCTGCGTATCGTGCTCGCTCAAATCACTAACATAACCAGTATCGTTGGATAATATTTCTTCATCAGTCCAGAATCTTGGTCCATTATTTCTTCAAAATCTACTTCCACTTTTTCGAATACTTTGTTTCTAATATTCGCGAATTGTTCCGAATCCGTTTCTAAAATTCGATTTCGTTGGCTATGTTCTCAACGTTCACACGATGGTTAGCAATACTTTTTCCATTATTCTTATTGCGATCGATTCGTTCTTCCAGGACAGTTCCAATTGGAATTGAGCGTTTATAACCCATTATATATTTCAATTGTGACTTCTTTGTCTATTGGGTCACACTTTCTTTAAAAATAGATAAGGCAGCATCGCGAGCGGTTCTAATTTATATTTTTCACATCTCATTGATATGTTTATATAGGATATTTCAATAAGGATGCTTTCAATAAGGACGATGTTTAAATGTAAATAAAACAAGTTGTGTGTGATATATCACTCAATTTTTTTTTTATTTGAAAGAATATTTTATGGCATTAAGTATAGAATATAACGTCGCTCAAATGTCCGCCGCGGCTTCGCTTGGTAACACGTATTCGGGCGGTCCAATTTTCGATGACTTTCTCGCATAAATCTGGCTGAATTTGCTGAATGGCGTTTGTTATGTTGATTTTGAGAGCATCAATTGTTTGCGGTTTATTCGTATACACCTGCGATTTAAAATAGCCTCAAAGGAAGAAGTCTAAAGGCATTAAATCGTACGATCTCGGTGGCCAATTCACGTCGCCGCCGCGCGAGATAACCATGCCCTCAAATCGCTCGTGCAGAATGTCCATCGTGGCATGCAGTGTGTGGCACGTAGTACCATCTTATTGGAACCACATGTTATCCATATCCATTTTAGGCCACAAGTTGCTTATCATCGATCTGTAGCGCTCGCCGTTGACGGTTATGACAACGCCTGCTTCGTTTTAAAAGAAGTACGGACCGATGATCCGCCAGACCAAAATCCGCACCAAACAGTGACTTTCTCGGGATGCATTTGGAGCTGGTCCACGCTATCTCGCGTGGATTAGTATCGTCCCAAATTCGACAATTTTGCTTGTTCACATATCCATTCATCCAAAAAGATTATTTGTTTGGCGAAATTTAACTTCCAACTGCTCCAGAATCCAATCAGCGAACACATGGCCGCTCCATCAATCAAGGAATCCAGCGCGCTCAAACTGGCAGAAAAGATAACGCGCCGTTTTTTTTGTCATCGGTAGCTTTTTTGTTGTCTTTTTCCTCATCATCTTCTTCGATTTCATGCCCACGATGGTCTTAGTCTTGGCTTTCAACTGTCTAGACGATAGCAGCAGCTCTCTCGCTCAGAACTGAATCTCTCGCGGCGACGCGACTTAGCGCTTTATCGGCGAGCACCTTGTCCGCCGCGTGTCTATCGTGAGATCGTTGCTCCGTGAATACGCAATGTCGTGTTCTCGACACGCCGCGTCCAGCAATTTATGTCACCTCTGATTAATCGCTTCATAAGCCGAACCACACAACTGGTCGGAATATGTAACTCAAAAGGAAGAGCATTTATCGCTCGATTCAGCAAATCGCCGTGCGATACCAATTCGTTACAGTCCTTTATTCGGTGCCATATCGATGTGCGTCCGCTGCCACGACTGATTGTAGTCGCAGCAACGATAGGTTCGAATCTCCGGATCCGCTTTCACGTGTTTCGGAAACTTGTCCCACACACGATTAATATAATCATCGTACATATGTAAAAGCATGACCTTATATAATGCAACTGCTCAGCGCTCAAATCTTGAATGTAAAAAGGATACTGTGCGAGATACATTTTGTTACTGCGCGACTCGTGGATTCGCGAGCCTTTACTAATACTATTCAAACAGAATCAACAGATATCAACATGAAACATGTTTATAACGATCACATAAATACTGACATGTCATACGAAGAATTTTATGCATTCTGTCGCGATAGTTGGCAACAAAAATATGAATTTCTGTGATAGATAAGGACAGTGCGCTTACGAACGGATACAGAAAAGGATTTAACGAGTTCGTGATACCGTGATCAATCATTGTCGATACTTCGCTAGACAAACATGGCAGATATACGTGAGCGTGAGCGTGAAAAAATCACGAGGGAGATCGAGAAGACGAGCAAGTCAAGTCACAAGAAACATAGCGCTCTGAAGACCGGTAGAATCAAGGAGGATATCGTGTTGGACAGACATTTTAAACCTCTGATCAAGCCACTGCAACTTTTCATCGACAGTGCGCACGATGATAACGTAGTTCTAAATGTAAGAAGAAAAAGGAGGAGGAGCAAGTAGAGGAAGAAGAAGTGAGCGAGACATTCGAGCATTTCATGATTTTACATAAATCCAATGATAGATCGCACAATGGTGTACTTTCGATAACCTCCACGCCGCATGCCACAATCATTGATAAAGTCATTCGAGCATGTTTTCGAACGAATGACTCGCTAGCGATGAAGGCTCAAAATCAGCTACAAATGTCGGAAAATTGAGAGGCGTTACGAGCTGGCTTGAGCCCGCTGGCGTACGTCGAAGCTGTTCTGAGAGAACCATGAGATAAAATGAGCAGTAAATTACGGCGTTTATCTACACAAAGGATAATGACAATAAACGTTTCGACAATGATGGACAACATAATTATACGATACGCCGGTATATCTTATTTTTACAAATTGATTTTCAAGAGAATTCTCGACAATCTCCTTTACACTGAAAACAATATACACAAGTACAAGAGTATGCTGCTGGCGACGAATGCACACGAACATAAGCATCATTCACAAGGTCGAGGCTTATTAAGCAACAGAGGATACAAGTACAAACATGTAAGATGTGCCGTTGATATTGATCATACCTAAGAAGCAAAAGAAATCTGAAAAGGGATTATCTCACGCAATGACAACGAACGACAACGCGATCGATTACGTGCACTAAGATGATCCTAACGAGCTGATGAATCATCTACAAATGCTCGACGCCGAGCGAGCAACAAAGTTCAACAAGATGCTGTCAATCATTGAGGAACTTCGCAAAGCAGGTTTTATTATACATTAAATCGCATATCAATGAAATGAGTCAGTCAAGTGACGTCAACGAGAAAAAATATATTATTTTCTTGTACCCTGTGCATTATGCGTCGACTCATGAAAAAGAGATCTGACGAAAAGAGAAAAGTTAATTCAGAGAGATTACACGCTCCGTCGAGGAATTACATGCTCCAGCGAAGAAATTTTCCGCGAAGGTGCATCATAGTCCAGGTACGATCTGTGGATGACTAATAGCGTGCATCGAGATGCACTCATACTCTTCAACAGAGGCCACCACTACATACTCACTATCATCGATGTGTTGAACAAGTAATTTATGATCGTTAAGGAACAGCGTACTAATCCCATAATCTATCTATTCGAGGACTATCGCAGAAAATCCGTCGCTGGAGCGTTACGTCGTGAAAGATTCAAATATCGTTGACTTAATAAACGGTGCAATGCGCGAGAGAAAAACTGTGCAAGCAGTGGTAAAAATCAGTTTGCACGATTATTCCGTGTGTTGAACATACTTTCTGCACTGAGAAGTTGGTGAGAATTAAAAGATTATTGTCCACGCACGGTGTTACTGTAAACAGCGTAAAACTTTAACCTTGCGCGAGTTCCACGCCTTTTATATCGAAAGCGCGAATTCCGCGTCGATATCAAGAACAGAGAAAGGAGAAAAAAACGTAAGAATTATGAACAAGAAATAGACAAGGAAAGTTCATTGATTCTTTCCCATATATGAAAAACTGATACCCGCGTATCTTTGCAAAAAAATCAGTTACTCAGTTGGAAAAAAACTGGAGATAACGATGAAAACTACGATCTGTCTCACTATTCGGCGGTGGATAATCTAACTCGCGCCGTTAAATCAAATTTCTCACGGAGAGAAATCGTACGCTGGCTCGAATCGCAAAACGCGTACACGTTGCACCATTGCGCAGAAAATTTCCGCGATTGCATTACAGTATAATAAACATTGACGATGTGTGGGAGGCAGATTTGATCGAACTTCGAAATCTAAAAAGTTGCAATAATGGCTATTCCTATAAAATGACTAAACGTAACAGTGTGATAAAAACTTTCAACACGTACTAATGAAAGCGACGAGTACCTGTATACTTATAAATGGACAAATGTAAAGAATTTGTCACGCAATGTAGAAATTTTTTAAAGAAAACGGCGTTTGTTTTCGGGTAACGCACAATTCGGACATTAAATCCGCCATCGTCAAGCGCTTCAACACTGAAGGAATGTGATGTTATTTTACGCACAAAAATATGCGACGCTAAATCGATGTTCTACAGGACATTGTACTTGATTACAATCACACGCGTCACTCATTCACGAGAATGTATCCAGCAGTAATAACGAGAGAAAACGTATGTATCGTTCGTGAAAATATAGAATGTCGTTAGAAAAACGAAATATTAAAGAAATGGGCACGAAAGATTAAATATCGCATCGGAAATCTCATTCATATCAGTAGAGCGAAAGCTGCCTTCGAGGAAGGTTACGAGGCTAAATGGAGCGAGGAAATATTTCAAATTTATCGTGTTCTCGATTGGCGAAACCCTCACATATACGAACTGCGAGATATAGCAGATAAAGTCATAGATGATATTTTTTATGAGTAAGAATTAGCTCGAGTTGAGAAAAACTTAGACGAAGAACAGTTTATCGTCGATCGCGTGATAAAGAGTAGGGGGCGAAGAGCTAATAAGCAAGTGCTAGTTAACTGGCGCGATTATCCCAGTTTGACTTGGATTCTAGCATCGAGTTTAATTTCTCTTCGCGATGGAGGAAGAACAATTTCTTCTGGGTACTTTCGAATAACAGTAATTCGAATAACAGTAATGCATCATTTTCCGGATAATGCAACGTCATCTTTCATCACGGAGTTACCCCACTCTATAGTGTATTTGTACGGACAATAGGAGATTACGATATGTGAGATTCAATTTTTTTACATGAAAATGTGATCAAATTCATCGATGTTAAACCCAATGAGGAGAATAGTCCGTTTACCAAGCAAAAGAAGTTTCCTAATGGAATTTACAATGATATCCATGAGCTTATTGAGGCGATTAATATCGCATGTAAAGAATCGCATTTTTATTTTGAACAGCAAAAAGCGTCTAGCGGCAAGATCTACATAAGTATTAACTGCGATGAGAAATGCAAAATGCATCATATAAACTTTTCCGATAATCTTCTACAAATGCTTCTCAGCAGCAATTTAAATACCAATTTTATTCCAAGCTCGCGACCTAAATCTCGCGACGTAAATCTAATTCCAATGAGACAGAAGAGAAAACTTTTCTTACTCACGAATTTAACAAAAAGATGGGGCAACGACACAGTTACTGGAGTAGTGAACCCTATAATTTGTGGCGAGCTATCCCTGATAAAATGTTCGTATATTATGATATTTGTACGCCTTATATGACAGGTGCATATTCTTCTTCTCAGAATAGTATCTCAGAATAGTACTTATCGAGATACGCAGTATCATAATTACACATTTAGTACAAATTTGGTGAAGCATTTCTCATTTCCAAATTATATCCTATTGCGACGAACGAATTTTAGAACGATCGGAATAGCTATAAGAGATCATCTTGAAAATAAAATTCCATTCGAATTCGGTATGCTGACTGTGACGCTACACTTTAAATGTAAGCAATAATTTTCTTTCGTGTAGGCGAACGTAATGCCAATCTATAGTTAAAAACTCGGGATGGAATATGAGGAGTATTTTATGCGCAGAACACCGGTAACAGAGGTGGAATTCCGCGTGTTTTTGTCGGTTCATCCTACCAATGCGGATGAAATCGGAAGCTTTCTTAGCGGATTATTTAGAAAAATGCTATCTCATCTAAATAAAAATGCGCGTGCTGTCTGTGAAAAGAAACTTTACGTGCGGGAATTAATGTGATAGAAGACGTCGAAAATAATAAATCGTTGAAGGAAGTGGTCAAAAGTCGGCTCGCAGAATCGAAAGGTAATCTGAAGAGAAAAGCCAAAGAAAAAATAAGTTCCCTGATGAGGGAGTCTGGATACAGGGTAGGCCATCTAGCGTTTGGAATTTCAACTACCGGTTATTTTGAGTTTGAAAGGCATAATAACATTTATGACGTATCAGAAATTTAATTTTTTGTTTGACATTTACGAAATGGGTCGCTTGAAAATTGGGAAATATTGAAAACTTACTTTCAAAGTGATGAGTGGATCTTCAACCCAAACTGTAAGAAATTTACGTGGAAAATTTGGTAGAAAATAAATGCCTTCAACGCAGTTTGTGGATCAATTTGTGAAACAAATTCGGCAAACTGGATCCTTATTGGATAAAGCAACTCTTTCACGTGCTCGTCCGTGCAGTAAGGTCAACCGAAAACATTGCTGCTGTTGCTCAGAGTGTGCTTGAACAATCATCAACATCAACTCGCCATCGTTCTCAAAACTTGAACATTTCACGCACTTCTTTAAGAAGAATTTTGAATAAAGACCTCAGTAAATGGCAATGTACTATCTTTCCAATAAAGCCATAAACTTTGAAAAATATTCATGCGTTTTTTTTAGAGCCAAATTAAATTCCAAATTTTAAATGGCCCACCCTGTATAAAATATACGCGGCGCTTCAGTTTCCACTCGGTGATCGAGATAGACATATCATCGTACATCGTAACGTCGGGGAATCAAAAGAAAATCATTGAGAATTATCACAGGAAAGAAGAACAAAAAAGTGACGAAGAAGAAAAAGAAAATTCGTGCAAGAAGAAAAAGCAAAAAATCATCCACTAGGAATCGAGTCAAGAAATGCGACATATCCGACACATTCTCTTGATTGAGATAATTTGTGGCTAAGGAAAAAGCATGTCCTTTCTTCATATCCACTCAAGCGAATGTATAAAGAGCAACCTTGATTTCTTCTCTCTGCCTCCTACGCAAACCAGCATTGAGAGTGCACAATGGATTTATTACAAACCCATAACTTCGCTCGCGGCTTCGTCATAGAATTCGTACCTAGATATGGAAAAGACTATCTGAATCTCACTTACACAATGTTGAGCTTTCGCATACATAGAAAACGAACGCGGGGAGAGCATATCGGTCGCACCCGCAGAACAAAAGATAGGACTCGTAAATCGTTTACATTGCATTCCATGTTCAACCAAATCGTATATTTTAATCAAAATCTCGTATCACCACCAAACAACGCTTATGCCGTGCATACATTGAGACATTATTAAATTATGCTTCACCCAAAAATCTCTCTAACTCTCATCTAACTTTTTGCTTATGGGATGCGGATATCTCTGGTTACATGGACGACACATTAGATTCGTCAAATACAGCGTTCGAGAGACGCGCGCAATACATTCAAGAAAATCACGCTAGATCTCATTGGTTACCTTTACTTCGATGTTTTCAATCAAAATAAAATTTTAATTAATGGAATGGAAGTTAGAATTTCGTACATTCGAAAGATTCATTTTGTCTTATGGAGAGTAAAGTGATATTAAAAATACGCATTTCTTGACGCCAGTTTACTCATAAGAAGAACAAAAATAAGTCCAGGTATGCTACTCGCACGCTAGAATGCGTGAGTAGAACTACCGCCAAGTATCTCCTTACGAGAGTCGAAGTTAAAACATTCACGATATATGTCAGTGTCGTGGAAGAATCGATAGACAATACAATATTCGGACAGCTACCGAAACAATAATAATCGGCTTTATCGATAACAAGATGTTTAACGGCGATAAAAAATTGAACCCGTTTAATTTCAAAAATTATGGAATAAATTTCTTTTCGCTGTACGCCGATGGCATATTCCCAGTAGATCGATACAACCAAATTTTTCGAAAGAGCCGCTCTACGTTGAAACTTATCACACATTATTCTCGGGAACTGGCATTTATTTTCGAACGAGGATAATTTTATAAATAGAGACGACCAACGCTTACACTCTTTTCGCTTTCGATTTTACTCCAGATCTATCCGTTAATTGCGCAGGAATGTCATAAAACACGGAAGCTTACGATTAGAAGTGAGATTTGAAAAGCTCTTTCCTATTAATTGTATCGTCTACGCCGAATTTGATAACGTTTTAGAAATCGACTCCTCGCGTCAAGTCATTGTCAACTTTTCCGGTTAGCCCTATGGCTTCTACGAAAAAATTATTTTTCCCCGCTACACATTTTTCTCATCTAATTGGACGCAAGATGACGAAAAAGCTTTAATCTTGTTTGCGACACCAACGCCAGCGTTTCGTGACATAAAAAGAGTAGTAAAAATTCGAATATCATAATGGATATAGTCATCGACAAAGTCTTCGCAATGTCAATGAAAACTTTATTCCGAAAAAAGTCGCGGCTCTAGCGATTAATGCGATAATTACCGGACACTGGATTATGATGTCACCTTATCCATTTGACGATTTACCCAAGAGAGTAAGATGAGAAAACAAATGGCTTACACGAAATTGTCACGGAATCGAATGGTTCGATGGAGACATCAATCCAAAAAACTTTACGATACATCTGCGTGACATTACACGACGCTACATCTATACTAGACTAGAAGACAAGAGAAGGCACATTATCTGAATAATCTACTCCCTAGAAACATATATAATCTGGAAGGAATTTTTCCTTTCAAAAATCTACCAGATTTCGAAGATTATGGACAACGATACACGCATCACGATTTCGAGCTAGTATCGAATCACATTGCACTTTATACAAAACTTACAAATTGAAACGCTAACTATATGAATAGCAGCAATTCAAGTTACGATAGCCTTCCCTTAGAAAATTGGAGCGAGAGCGAAAAAACAGACAGGGGAATTTTTCAATTCAATTTAAAAATCAGAAACACGATATCACAACATCAAAGCGTGGAGGAAAAATATTGTGACAGAAAAGACAAAAGAGAGTGACAAATAAGCGACAGACGAAGAGAAAAAAGATCTTCCAAAATTCGATTCATCGACTGGTAAAGCTAACACTAGCGGCTCACAAAGATCGAGCATTTTTGAGAGCTCCACATCGCACACGCCAGCAAAAGAGGTACATTTATGCAAACATTTCTCTCACACTCTCCGACGAGAAATGAATTCGCTGGAAGTTTTAAACGCATTACATCATCTCAGTGTCCGACATGCAGCGGTCCTGCCGATCGACTGCCGAGGGTGTGGACGAGGTCATGCCATCGTCGCTAACGCGGACGATCATGATTTGGTCAACATTGGGTCGCCTTTTACATCGATGAATGGAACAGAAACGTATTAGGTGTGGAAAAAGTTCGTGGCGTTTTTTTAATGCCATCTAACGGGAAAAACGCCACGAATTTTTTCCCACACCTAATATTTCGGTATGATTATGGCTTGCCGCTTTTGATGCAAGATTTTTTCAAGATTCTCATTCTTCTTACGACTTTCACGAAATTCCACTACGCTGGAATACGACAACGCTACAAGGAATACTTTCTCAAACTTGTGGACAATACTGCTATGTATTTCTACATTTTATGTAATAGCTATAATCTTAGTCAGTTTCTTAATCTGTCTCTGATTGTAAGCGAAATGACCGATTGATCGTATAGTTATTTCATAAAACTTCCCCCTTTTCTTCTGAGCAAAAGTAAGAGCCTTTAGACTCGCAAATTTTCATATAAGATCTCATCTCTCATAAATAAAAAACATTCATTAAAACGCTAACATGTCGGAGACATTGTGCCGCGCCAACAAAAAAAATGACTATCATAAAACAGCCCACTATTCATGCCGATGTTCGTATTCTGCTCTCACGACAAAAAATGTTACAATTCCAATCTCACTTTTTTCGGAATTTACCCTCCATTTATCAAAAGTCCTCTACTATTCCCCTTCTCCAATCACTTCGTGGATAGATACAGCGAATCAATCAGAATACACCATTTAATTATCCTATTATCCCTTCGCTTCTCGATCAATCAGAGCGTGTCCTTTTTCCAGATTGATCCGAGGCCACGCCCATGGCGCCAGAACGAAACATGGAGGGGGTTTGTTTTGACGCCTCATGACTGCCCATATACTACTAATGAAATATTTATTAGACTTAATTATACATGTATATGTCAACAGGCGTTATAATAATTGTGGCATGCAATTATTGTCTAATTTCTTTCTTTTAAAAATTTCTCTCAACAATTTTGTCTGCGCTATCACGCTCGTAGCATTTATTATATTTATTACCCAAAGTGTCTGACTAACGGTTAAAATCTTTTGAATGTTGTTCAGGATCATGTCCTGGAAAACATTTGTTAAAATCAAGATTATAATTGGAGATTGGACACTTTGCACAATGCTAATGCCAATGATATTGTAACTTTCAAACCTTATAACTCGAAAAGTACTTTATAAAAAATATTTTATCATAATGTTTTGGAAAGTTCTCGAGATGTGCTACAAGAATATGCAACAAAAAGGGGGATTTCATATGAAATTTCAAAGTTAACCTTCAAATGATCTTGAAATTTTCAAGTTAAATTTAAAATCATTAACTTCTTCCCCTTTTAAAATCACACAACTTTCTCGCCTTGTGTTTTTTTTTTTTTTTTTTTTTTTAAAATTTTTCCTTTTTAATTTTTTTTTTTTTAAATATTAAAAA
>Ga0157364_1002861_pt1 | contig 16453 bp, 8 predicted proteins | sample AttsexASBM2_FD_111476 | JGI IMG/M metagenome (GOLD analysis project Ga0157364, IMG submission 111476) | Fungus gardens microbial communities from leaf cutter ant in Ribeirão Preto, State of São Paulo, Brazil - Atta sexdens ASBM2 | ecosystem: Host-associated > Fungi > Mycelium > Unclassified ...
AGAAGGCCAAATGTTAACGCTTTAAAACCACAAAAAGGCGGGAAGATATATAAAATTTAAATTGTTATTTCGGTTGTATCAAATCTAAAGCTCAGAACTTTTTTGTACACCTAATATATACACGTGCGTTACCAAGATCCAGACAAATTTCAATTTAAATTTTCCGCTATATTGTGTTTTCCCTAGAGATTGTTGTTGGAGTCCGAGAAAGCTTGACGCTTCTAGTAAATAGTCATATTTTCAAAATAGTTGCAATGTTGAAACCAAGTAATATAACCGAAAAGCCGTGATCATCGAAGGCCTTCGCGTTAGGCGCAACGAAAATAATTCGATTCTTTGAATACTCGAAATGAACCGTTTATGATGTGGCAAAATATACAGTTTTCGAACAGCCCAATGAAGGTTTCAATATGCCAGTGAAGAAGAGTCACTCGAAAGAACCGCGAGAACCCCCGCAGTCGTTGAAAGGGCTTAAGCACTGATTTCGGAGGGCAATCATTGCGAAAATTAGCATCGATTGTTGGCGTAAACGATTCAACAATGCGTCGAATTGTCGAGGAGGACCTTCGATACAAATCGTACACATTAAATTACGACAGATACTCTCTGAGGCTGCTAGGATAAGTCGAGTTGCTCACCTCAGCTCCTATTCTGATCTCCCAACAGCCCAGATTTAAATCCTTTGGACTACTACGTATGAAGCGTAGTTGAAAGAGTCACAAATAAGTCTCGGTATCCCAATGTAACGTCATTAAGGACCATTATTGCAACATTCATTGGACAGCGCTTCATTACAACGTGCTTCAGACTGGAAATAGAGGCCATCATTCAAGCTATATATCGATATATCGGGGGATATATCGAATAATATTGTGCTCTACAGGGATCCCTCAAGTGCCATGTAAAAGGATTTTTTGTAATATTTAATTTTTTATTAAAAACATTTTGTTTAAAGAAATTGTTCGATTTGTCCGGATTTTGGTGTCGCATCCTATACACGAAGTGCACATTAAGATAATAAGAAATAGTAATACATGAACTATAATAATAATAATACACTGTATGAAAATATAAAAAAATGTAAAAACACAATAGTCATATTATTGTTAATACATATATATAGTATTACAAAGATATCCGCCGATGTCTCCACAGTAACATCTCCGTCGAGTCTGGAATGACGTATCGTTTGTCGTCGTATGAACTCAGAGTGATTTTCGATTCAAATATCATGTACACCTCGTATAATTTATACACGATTGACGACGAGTTATTTCGATCTCTTTGTTCAAACATCATGTATAATCGTCGAATATTATCGTTCACACTACGATGTTTCTCTTTACTCTTTTCGCCTTTTTAGTATCCTTCTTGCCATCCTTTACCGTGTACATGTTCGCTCTGAGTCCAAGGAATTCGGTCATTATCATACCGTTATTCTCATCCTTCATTAGATCCGTACTTTTTTGTTCGCGAAAAGTATCATACGCGTTATCCATCGGATAATCGCTCGTGCCGAATCTAGCGATATCACGTTTCATCGTCTCGTAAACGTCCTCGCATTTCTATATGGTAAATGAGACTGTTCATGTCTGTGTACATGATTTTACATTTGTCGCGATATCATTGATGACATGTATTCTTGGTGAAATTCAAGCACACTTTCGACATATCAAGTATACACATACCCACGTAAATCGGTTGCTGAACTTCATTTCAAGTTTGCATAGTTCGATGACGATCAAAATTTTCCGCAAAGACGCTACGACTGTGAAAATTCGGCTTCGTGATCATTGTCTCCGCTCCTATCCATCTCATTTTGTTAATAAATCTATGTTTACGTGATTTTGAACATTTTCCATAATTTTACCGAATACTGCATAGATTATAAGTTTATATAAATTTTCCCCGAAATCGTTTTTTGCGCGCATTCTAAACTGTATTGAGTTCAATGTAATCACGGAGACAGACGGATTGAATAAATTGTAACATCTGATGGATCTTTGTTACGCGAAGACTACATTGTTGCAGATTACAATAGTGGACGCAATGCTGTTTGTACAGCGTCGCTAGAAGTTTATTCTCGCACTTGCCAGGCTTATCGCGCATTGGATAGAAAGATAGATCAGTATGTAGTGCAGATTCTCAGAGAGAATCAAGAAAACGAACGTTCTGTTCTCTGATTGGTTCTGCCATTTATCCGTTCACTTCTGCAAATGTGCACGTGTGCATGTACATGTATGTACATATACAATACTACCGATACAATACTAGTATGTGCAGCACCATATGTTTTATCACACTTCTACCATAACTCCTACTCACTCTAACGAATGGCGAACGAATGGTGGCTTCCGATTGAATCCGCTTCACTCTTTCTTGATTCTCTCTGCTCAAGAACAATCTCGAGAATATAATCGGTGGACAAATCTGGTGGACGATCACTCTCGCGTCAAAATTCACAGCGTCTTCGATGTCTTTGACCTATCGAAATTTGACGTGGTTGATACATCGTCCATCCGTTCGTCGCCCATAAGATCATTCACGTTACAATACATCAAGTACGTTGACGATTTCGACGAATTGTATGCATTTATTTGTTATTGGCCTGCGCGTATCTATCGGAACACGACTGGATAATGTGCGGGATTGAGGTAACTCGCGCCATAACTTTCGCAAGAATTTTCGAAAATATCAGTTAACAATAAGACATGAGTTTTCAAATTCAGATCACTATACTCGCCGAGCGTTCGAATAAAATCGCTAGCCCAGACGTTCACAGCGTGAGCGTAATCACTCTCGGATACGGTGTCGCCCGTCAACGAACTCAAAAATAATAATTAATAACATAATTCGCGCGATAGTAAACGCATATCCTCTAATTTTACGACGTAATCAACGTACTCGTACGGAAAGACACCTTTACGTGTGAGAAGATCAAAATCCTCAGCGTTGAGTTTGCAAAATTCAGACTGTGTAATTTTTAGTTTACCTTTATCGAGATATGCCAATTTATCGAGATTTATACTTAGAAATTTGAAAGAATCGATGAATCTTAATTCTATATAATTTTTCTGAAAGTTATTTTTATTTTTATCTTTGGTATTAACATATTTAATAATGAAATATATTTTTCTTTTGTTATTGGAAGGAGATCTACTTGTCTATCATATGCGGTAGTAATTTCTTTAATTATAAAACGCGCGTCATAGCTCGATAAATTATGAATTACAATCAGAATATATAAATTTTTATAATTTAAATTGCAATTTGAATGTGCTGGACCATAGTATCTACCGGTGAGATGGCAATGATCGCGTACTCGCGTATCCTGCACGAACAGTTTTTCACAGATGTGACAACGCGTCGCGCTACAGTATGCTTCCCAAAAAAATGTTATCGAAAAATAAAAAATAGTCAGCGCAATTTTAAAATTTTTTAATTTCATTTATGCCATCTGAAAGAGAATTTATACCCGATTGTACCTCTCTTATTTTCGTTTGTATCTCAGAAGATTCGAAGATACAGCAATTTCAAAATTTCGGAAATGCTCCAAGGAAGGAAGTCAGCCATTTTAAAAGATATCGAAATAGGACCAACGGCATTCGAAAGAGAATCGTTTGTATCTCTTTTACTTTTATTTTTCATGTTCACGTACATCTGCCATGTTTGTCTCTAGCGAAGTGTCGATAACGACTAATCAGTTACGGTATCGCCAACTCGTTAAATCCTTTTCTGTGTCTACCGTTTGTAAGTGCACCATCCTTATCTATCACTAGAAATCCATATTTTTGTTGCCAACAGTCGCAACATAACGCGCAAAATTCGTCGTATAACATATCGGTGTTCACATGATCGTTGTAAACGTGTTTCAAGTTGATACGATCCTATTTGAACAAGATCAGCAGGTTCGCGTTGTCGTGAATCAAATGTTTAGATATCCTCGCGTATGTTTGATAAAGAAAGAAGCAGTCGCGTAGCGGCCCTTCGAAAAATATTCATCACATTCTGCTTGTCGCACGTCATCAAAGATAAAAATAGAATTTGGACGCGCATCGCTCGGTGGATCGATGTCGCTGTCGTTGGAAAACGTAAAGTACCGATTTCGTCGATAGACGTACATGTTCTCGAATACGCCGTTCGGGCACTCAAGCAAGTTTATGAGAATGTTGGTTTTGCAGCAATTCGACGGGCCTAAATGGTCGCGCGTATAGTACTCGGCAGCATTTCGCCGCGCTTCTCCACGCCATCTCCCATCATTTGCGATTTTGCACAATTCATGACGCGTATTATTAACGGTTACTGTACGAATTTCATGCTCGCACTACGTTATGCGCCCTCGATCGCCTATTTAAAGATGGGCGAATCCGCAAGTCGCGCAGTAAGAAAATGTATCTCACGCTATGCCATCCTTTCGAAATTCAGGACTTGAACGCCGAGCAGTTGCAGTATATACTGAAGGTCGTATTCTTACGCATGTACGATGACTATATCGATTACGTATAGGACAAATCTCCGGAACACGCATGAAAGCGGATTTCGAACCTATCGTCGCTGCGATGAGCACTACAATCAGTTGTGGCAGCGGGTGCACATCGACGACACCGAAGATAAAGGACTATAGCGAATCGTCGGGTTGCGATTTGTTGAATCGAGTGATAAACGCGAATTATAAATCTGGAGTTACCAGTTTTGCGACGCAAACACTCGGCTTACGAAGCGATTAACCAGAAGTGATATAAATCTGCTCGATACAGCATGACGAGAACACGATATTGCATATTCTTGGAGCAAACGTTCTCTTTGATAGACACGCGGCAAAAAGGTACTCACCGATAAAGCATTAGGTCACATCAACACGAGAGATTCGGCTCTGAGCGAGAGTGCTGCCGCTGCTGCCGTCTGGACAGCGATGAAAGCCAAACATAGGCATGAAGCCGAATCAGCAGACGATGAGAATAAAAACAACAAAAAAGCATTACCAACAATGAAATAAAGCTGCGCGTTATCGTTCCTGCCAATGTTAGGCGCGCTTGGGTTCTTGATTGGCGGAGTAAACAATAGCAAAGTTGCGCGACATGAGCTCGAGGAGCTGCAACGTCACGATGGCGCGAAACAGGACCGTGTATCCCGCTCTATACAAATATAGATGCGGACTGTACTTCGGCCCCTACAAATGCGGATAGAGAGAAACAGAGAAGAAAAACAACGCTAAAGATACGATAAAAATACCCTCGGATGCAACGAGTACTATAAGTAGCAATGTGAAATTGGACATGCTCGCGAGACGTGCATTTAAAGGTTTTCATGCGTAACGCGTTATATAAGAACGACATGCGTCGAAACGAAAGCGGGATCGTGAATTTGAACGGGACTCACTGGGTAGCATACGCGAAGAGGAAAAAGTGCGTCGTGTACTTTGTCAGTTTAATCTTTGACCATCTAAAGAACTGATGTGATATTTCGGGAACAGTGTTCTGATGATAGAGTACAATCCTATAAGATGTACGATCAGAACTTCTACGGACAGATGCGTCCGTGATTTCTATGAACACAGACGCATCTGTCAAAAAATTCAACGATGTGTTGTGAAATCTCAGTATTGGTTTAACGCTTTTTTCGTGATGTCACTGACACTTGCAATAAGCGGGAAAGTAGCCTCCTCACGATGAACTACTTTTCCGCCACAAATTTGATAGCGATTACGAGTTCGGCCTGACGATATTTTAGACTTATCACACAATACTGAACGTAAACGAATCGAACAACTAATTTTATTTCGACAAAGACGACGCAGAAATTTCTGAGTTTGTATGATGTGCGCGACATAAATGAATTTTTGAAACGAGCAATTTTTGGAAATGTTCTCGTTGCGATATTTCCGATGATGCTGCACAGAGCGACAACAACAACAACAACAACAACAACAATAGCAGCAGCAGCAGCAACAATAATAACAATAATAACGACGATAAGGGTGGAGAATATCCAATTACATTCCATACAAAATACAACACGATGAAATTAAATCCTACAGAATAATCTTTGGCAAATAGCATTGAATCGCTTCTGGGATTCTCAACGAAGTGTATATTGTGACCGCGAAGATGGCACAAACGGTCGGACGTGTCGATCAACATAATTAACATAAAACGTAAACGTTACCCGCGTAAGTGTAACATGATCGCAGGCGGTACAGCAACAGCAAAGGTATGCACAGGGTACAATATAACAAATTTGCGCTGAGAGTGCCGCCGGGATATAAGGTATTGGAAAAACCCACAGATCATTTATCTGCCGGTCACCGCAAAGAGCATTACGGATATAATGATATTCGAATATGATGGTCGCATGGTGGACCAAGACGATCGATTCCTCGATTTTTGCAGAGAGGAGATCACCGTCAGATTGCACGTATGATGGCGCGTGATGCTTGTGTTGAATATAGCGAAACGCACGCAAAGAGACAACGCATTCTTTACAAGGTCGCTGCTCGATAACACTCGCTTATCCAGCTGCATCAGCAAGAAAAATTTCAACACGTCAAACATTAAATTTTTACAATATTTGGGATTTGCGGTGCGTAACTTTTGAGATAATTGATACCTTGAATATTATCGATAAGCCGATCATTGATGATCGTCAAGATTGAGACTCACAGGTACAACTCGTTCGACAACACGTTCGAGTACAGCAACAAGATAAGAATACCCATAACAAGATTTGTATACTTTATCGTGTGAAAGTTTTCTCTACATCGAAGGAAGATTGACGGTGAAAAAGAAAAAACAGATTCCAGCGTTTGTAAATAATTGCGTGTCGTTCATGTTTGATGAACTTAACGATATGGAGATTATTCGCAACAGAAACGTTGTCCAGTTATTAATATCATCAAGAATTACGTGTCGATGATGTACGACAAAACTTGGATTGCGTCGTATGGAATTCTAAATCTGATATGGAGGAAGGACATTTTAATTTTTGCATGCCGTTCAATATGTTGTTGGGCTTTTGCAAAAATTACACATGCGTGATCGTCAACGCTTGCCACGAATTGATTTTGATACGAGCGCGCCAGGATTACAATTGCTTGGTGAGAAATCCTGTATCGGAGCCAGAGGTTGAATTATTTAAAATACAGTGGCCTCACATTGTAGTAACGAAATCAATAAATTATCAATACTGCGAGCGATTGAAAAATGGTTTATCTGAGCATGAATTTTGTTGAGTTCGTTCGTGAGATTTATATGAGTATCCTCTGTTACGGAATACGACAAAGCATTCATGGGCCATCAAAACGACAATTCAGCTTGAGAAGCCGCGATACGTTGTCTTTGTTCTGCAAATCGGTCGAAAGAATATTATGTCACGAGATGTTAGTGTTCGACGATTATAATTTGAGTAACGTGAAACTTTATTTAATTTCAGCGTTTTATCCATGATTTAAATCTGGATTTTGGCAAAAAGAGAGCGTCGAAAAGTACATTATGTAATCGAATGCTTCGAAACGAGACAGAGAATCACCGTCACCGAGGAAGTTCCGAATTACTCCCAATAGTGGGGGCGCAGATCGTATCACTCTTTTTAATTTGCTGCTTATTATTTGCGCCCTTTTAGTGTCGCTCCTATGTTACATAGAAGACGGAGGATGCCAATACGTCAGGATAAGATAGCTTCTCGAGAGAATAACTAGAAAGTAACTAAAAATAATTAGCTAGAACGTTTGCCGAGAAGACCACGACAGACTTGAGCTCGAACCAAAAGAATTGCCTAAAACAGGAAAAGCTCCGTGCTAGACAGAGAAGAGTCCCGGGAGAGAAGATTACCTTAGCGGAATCCTTCGGATTCGGTCCCAAGTCGCAAGAAGCTACTACGAGCCCACACGGAGTTGCACGGCGCCGCTATCGAGCGCCGGGAAACTTCGCTCCTGTCCGAAAAGCAGCGTGGTCTGTGTATCCTCCGCTAAGACCTGCTGAAATCACTTGCGTTGTGGCACGAGCACAAGATAGATTGTGAGAGGACGCGAGATCCACGGCAAAGCGAGCATCAACGAGTGGAGTTACCGAGAATTAGAGTGAGCCGAGCCGAAAGGAGCTAACGAAAATAGCTTACGGGAAGACCGAGAGAGAAGAGGATTATCGATAAGACAAACGTAAAAATTCTGTAAAGTGACCGATTCACAACAACGTAATCTCGAGGGAATAGTACGTGTCAAATTCGACCCGACAGACTGAGGCCCGTACAGGGAGCACGAGTAATTAATCTTTTAACTGTCGCTTGCCGTTCGCTTACATAGATTTTTGTATTCAGTTTATGTAAAGCTTGCCGCCCTCTCGCCACAGCGAAGTCGTCGCATCTCTTTAGTGTGATTGTATGTTAATTCGCCATCTTGCCTTATATGCCACTATTTAAATCGCGCTTCGTGTAGAAAAGCATTGTACGATGTCTGAAAAAAAGCCGCGATTATTGCTGTAGACGCTGATTGACTGATAAATTAAATAAATTTGTGATAACTCTTGCGAGTCACCTGTTTACATTCCGAGTATACTTTTGTGCTGTGTGATTGGATCACGTCTGATCATAACGAGCTTATATTCGCATTGTTCGGTATCCCTATCGTTTACGGCGTCTAGTCATATCGTCTAATTACATTGATAAAAAATCGATTAATCCACGAGATGTTGATTGTTAAGCGACGCATGCGTCGCGCGTAATCGATCTAAAACATTCAGATCTTATGGCCGCTCTAATTGCCTCGACGATAACACGCGTCTCGCCTCGTGGTGAACAAGTATTACCGCACTACCGTTGAGATCCTCTCCGCTACTGTAAAACACGTTCGCCCGCATTTGAGGTCTGTTTAAATAAAATTGGGAAAGCAGGAAAAATCTCATTTTTCTCGATCAAGTGCCCTCGAAGCAATCATCACCGCAGGAAATGCTTAGACGGTGATCGCCGTGCCGTGCCATCACATCCATCGTGCATGCAGCAAGATCGCCAACAGAGACGAATTATTGTATACTTAAGTAGACCATTGTAATCGTTCTCTTTATCAATATTAAATATATGTCATTTTAAATATTTGTCATTTTACTATTAAAAGGAAATAATTCTTATTTGTTTTCTCGATTCACTCCCGCTCCGAATCATCTTACCCCCGCTGTCCGTGCGAGGATAAGCAGTTAGTTGTCATCTGTCGCATTAAAGAAATATTGAGATTAAGTAGAAGAGTAACAAAGAGCGGCACGTTCCCTCGTGCTTGGCGCCCAACATAAATTAAGAAATACAATATAATAGCGAATAATATAGCATTCGTTCGGTGTATAGGAATGCGTGATTCTGAAGTGCTCTTCGCACTGCTGCTCCTCAGGGCTCCGAGGAACTTTCTGAGGCACTTCCTCAATCTCCCAAAAACGATGAAGATCGCGATCGAAAGTTTCAAGAACTCCATAAGCGCGGAAATTAACTCAGTAGTCAGAAGAGGCTATTGGTCCGAAAAGAATCCAGCCGAGTGTCATATTTTGCGCGATAAGCTCATGTTCGGAATCTTTTCGAACACCATCAAGAACGAGCATGCTGAAAAGATCGGCATCGGTTATGATGTCGATCGGATCCGAACTCATGGGATTATGATCGACAAGTTCAAACCCCGCGACGTGTTTCCAATTATACGCGATATTTACTCGATTCGGTAAATATTTCGTTAATGATCGAAATATAAACGATCATAGTATAAGTAGGTCCGTCGTAAGACGCCGGGGGAATCGTAATTTGGCAATGTGATACATGGACTGCATTTCGTTAATGCCGATAATGGAAACGGAGCGATTAATTTTCGAAAGGCGTAGGCGTTGAGCAAGCGATTTGGAGATAAACGTACAGTTGAATCCTTAATCCAGAAGCGCACGCACAGTGACAAAATGTTTATGAGGCGAATAAACTCGCACTCACGCCGTCGCGAGTAAGATTTTGGAGCTACAGTTTTCACTAACAAGTGCGTAGCGACGACGGTTACATTCTCGCTATTCGTGGGTGCGGACGTCGATGGTTGCTTAATGTCGACAGGCTTAATGGAATTATCAAAATGTAACAGCGTGTGATGCCTTTTACTACACTGTCGACACGCGCGAGAATTTGTACAATCTTCCCCAGCATGCTTCGTACTGAAACAGTTCACACAGCGTTTTTGGGTTTTAATGAATTCAAAACGTTTGCTTGAGGAATATAGAAATATTGAGAACATTGATACAATAGATAGTTCGCTTTGCATAATGGACACAAGAATGGAACGGTAGACGAAGACGAGAGTTTTCCTTTTGGAGGTTGTCTGTGGCTTCTCCAACCTGCATTTGTGAGTGCAATCGTGTCGAATGTGAGATGCGAGAAATTGATCAAGTTCGCGATAACGCGAGTAATCTACAGTATCGTCGAGTTTAAGTTCCCAAGCTTTTCGCGATGATCGAGTTTTTGAGTAACTAGAAAAACAAGCCAATTATCCCAAGTTCAGTTGCACAACCGAGATTGCGCAACTCAGGGCTGTATCGCTTTATTGATTTGATCGCGAAGTGTGCGAAAAATTGGAAGTTTCGTGAGCGACGGTAAAAAGCCTTTGTAAATGTATCGTAATAAAGTGACGTTTATATCGTAAGATAAGTGAGAAACGAAAATATTTCACGCGATAGTGAAATTATCATTACCGTTACCGCGAAATGTTCAAGAGCGTTACTTGCATCCCCCTTTACACGAACACAAATAATGCATACGCTCGACATTCGATAAACTCTGATCACCATGGATTTAAATTTATCGCGGAAACATTCCCATTTGTCGAAACTCCCGTCGAAAGCAGGTTGATTCTCGGAAGATGATCGGAACGAGTTATTAACATCATTTACGTCATGTGCAGTGGAATGGGGGGTTCGCGGACTTCGTGACAATTCAGTACCTTAGCCATATAGTCGGTAGTACCTTAACCACATAGTAGCTTCGTGGAAACAGTCTTCACACGTTAGGAGGTAGTTCTGGGTGAAGTATGCATGGGTTGTCTTCAGTTTTTCATCCGCAACTAGCGTAATTTTGCAATTAAATTAATTTTGTAATTAATTTTATAATTTTCCAGCTCCTGGCGGTCTCCTTGAAAGTTGTAAGACGTTGCCGCGTTATGCACGTGTCATCTTGGCCTGTCCCAGCTTCTTAAAATTAGTGAGTGTGCGAGATATAGCCCATCTGCTGGTTCTGCATACTCATCAGTTCGCCGAGAGACGATATGATTTCCAACGGAAAGGCATGACTTGGAATTTTCGAGAGTCGAGCAAACCATAACTTTCCTTGATCCGGTTCGAAGGACCAAAATATGTGTATGTATTTGTGACACCTTATAAGAAAGGCTTCGCCAAGGCAGCATACCATACAATAACAACGATTCCCTTTGTTGTAACGATTCGAACTTTTATTATTGAGTCGAATTTAAGATGTATTTAAAGCAGGAGGTAGGCGAAACCTACCATTTATAGAGCAATAATTTGTGCATTCGTTAAAATGCGTGCACCGGTAATTCGCACCTGGACGACGTCGAGTAGTTTTTTCACAGTTCAGAAGAAAATATATTTCGCGCGGTAGCGAAGCCAGCAAATCTCATCAGAAACTCAGGCAATTCGTGCACACTACTGCCTACTCTCACGATATGTGTATACCAAGAACGTTAGATAACAAAAATGCAGCGGTAATATGCGACAGAACGTCGGTGTGATTCGCACTTCGGCTTCAGGACAAGAAGCGTTACAATGAATAGATCCGTATTGATCGGGATCGGAAAGTGAACTGATTTCTCGCACGCGGAATATGTGCACGATCGTCATCTTTTCGAGTATGTGCACGGGGGAGGGGGGGGGGGTCGCCATCTGAGATAAACAGCGTGATTAGAACGAGATACACGCATGTTTTGAATGATGACGACTCGGTGTCTATGAGCGTCCGTTTACTTATCGCCAAGAATACATTCAAATCAATGATTATTCCGGAACAATGGACATGAAAGAGACATGTTTTGAAAAAGCTATTTTGTATTTAAAAATCAAATTTTCATTTGATAACAGTGCTATAACTACGTCATCTATATGTATTTGATAGTCCTCATCAAAATGTCGTAATGAGAGATGCGAAATTGTCATTACAAAAATTACATTTCTTGAGTTAAATTTCCAAGTATTTTTCATTTATTTACGATTATTAACTTTTGAAAAAAGTATTTTTTTTATCGAATGCTATTACTTTGAAGGAATTGTGACAGTACTGCAACCGGTCTCATCAAAAAATTAAAAATCAAATGTGATAGAAATTTATACTTGGTTATAAGTGCAGTTAATTTCTCAAAAAACATGCTAATATTTATTTTGAAATGTAATAGCTGAGTGTGGGACAAAGCAAATGGGACAGGTTACTTTCTGAACTAGGGAACTTAAACAGCATTTTTCATGATCAATGCTTCTGGATCCTCACTGCCACCTGTTTTTATATTTCCAAGAATTCGTTACAAAGATATTATATTAGTTAATGGCCTAGTAGGTGCTCTTGGCTTAGCTAATGGTAGTGGTTGGATGAATGAAAAATGTTTCATCTCACAAAATGTGTCATCACTTCAGCATTTTGTTAATTCAACAAAAGAAAATCCTGCGTTGATCCTTATGGATAATCATATACATGTTGATCCTTATGGATAATCATATACATGTAAATTATTCAGTCGTAGAATTCAGTAGAAAAAAATCATATAATTATTTTAACTTTCCCATCACAGTCAGTTACAAGCACTTGATGTGACTGTGTTCGCGCCATTTAAATCAGGATATAAAATAGTAATGAATGAATGAATGTTATCAAATCCTGGTTACAGTAACTATTTATCATGTAAGTCAATTCGTTAGAGAAGCATTTTTGACGTCTTTCAAGCCTCAATTTGACACAGGATTTGCTAAAACCGGCATATATCCATTAAATTCAAACATATTCTCAGATGAAGACTTTCTTCCTTCATATATTACTGATCGGTCTCTACCTACTGAGAGACTCCCAATACAATCAGAAGAATAATCTAACATTGTGAAAGTAACACGTACTCATGTAACTCGAGAACCAACTCTTGTAATTCAAGAATCAAGTCATGTAATTAAAGAATCCGAATCATCACTACAACTTAGCATTTCTGCAAAAAATATAGTCACTTAAACATGTACGTTCTTTTCCAAAAGCAGAGCCTAGAAAAAAGACAATAGATAAACGTAAAATTCAGTGAATCCAGCAATTATAACAGACACACTAGAAAAGCAAAGAGTATTAGAAAAAAAAATAAATCAAAATCTAAAAAGAAGAAAATACACAATGTGGCTACAAAAAAATTTATAAAATCTTAGGAAAAAATTTAAAAGTAGTGACAGCAGCCAAAATGGTCAAGACATTTTATTATAATACATAACAATGACTCACTTGATAAAATTTCAGAAACTGAGATAGGAAAGATTGCATTTAATACTATGGCAATCTCTAAAAATACCAAATCATCAAAGTTGATATAATGCAATAAAACATAATGATAATAATTGCTGTCTGTGTCTGTTCAATAGATTATTCTATAAGTAGTGAAGATCTAGTATCAATGCAAATTGTGCAATTGCTCTGGTTAGGCTCATACTTCATGTGGCAATAAAGGAAATTTTCTTTTGAAATAAGTGTTTTAATTAGAAATATTATGTTTTCACACGTTTGTTAATTTCCTAAAAAAAAATTATATTTGTTATAGAATAATATTTTGATTTTATTTACATTAAAACTTGAATAATTTAAGAACTGGAAAGAATACGGGCAGTACGGGAATCAAGCGCAGAAGACGTCGCGCAATAATATATCTATGAAGTGTAAAACTTCTTTATTCACTAAAACGCCTACATGTTTCGTTTGAACTCTCCTCAGAGACAACACAAACTAACATAAATAGATTGTAAATAAAAATTATCCTGTTATGGTGAGCTCCTCTATCTCAAGAATTTAAATGTCAGAATTAAACCCAAAAAGAATGAAAAAAAAAAAGAAAAAAGAAAATAAGGAATGAAAATAAGGAAATGATGGAAGTGATGGGAATAGAGAATATGAAAAACTAATTTATCAAAAAACTTTAAGATTATAATTAATTATCCCGAAAATAAGGACGTATCCTGATCACAAATCACAAACTATATATATCGCAAATATTATTATGAATTATTCAAAAACCGGTTCTTGATATTTTGGCCAATTAGTATCAGACACAATGAATCATTTTTAATTTTAGCTAGTATTATTCAAGGTTACAAATGGAAACATTTAACATTAAAACGCTAATCAATTCCATGAAAATGAAAGTTGGAAAGTAATCAAAAATCACGGAAAGACTCATTACTACGTATGAACGACACTGACTAACTAGACGTGACAATAAGTCTCTCAACTAGCTCTTTATAGCTTGTCTATGATCGGGAGATAGGAGGCTTGGGAAGTCCCTCCATATCCGTCTGAATCCGTGCGTCTGTCTCCTGATAAATATCATCTCCGAAATCAATCTCTTCCTATAATGAGGCTTTTCGTCCAGTATTGTAACGTTGTCCCAATCGAAATCATGGCTCTCTTGTAACCTCCGTTATGACATTACAAGTAGAGGTGTTCCATCTGATGTGATTTTTATGCACCTTAATGAATTCTCTCAATTTATTATTATTTACTATGAATGATACCCTTATACGCTCGCTATTCAATCTGCTTAACTTCTCAGTAGTATCACGAACGAAAGGAACAGTAAACCACGAAGGCTGCACTGCTTCAATCCTATTATCATTAACAACACTCTTCCTATTACTAGCCAATTTTCTTCAAACGATTATTAATATAAAATTCAATGGATAAAGCTCAAGTGAATAAAGAAATTTGATAAATATATTATTTGCGCGACGTCTTCTGCGCTTGACTCCTACTGCCCATATCCTTTCTAGTTCTTTGATTCTTAAGGAGTCCTGGTTAGTTTGATTTATTATACGGATTAAATAATTTAGTAATCGGCTCTTTCAAAACAAGTTGTAGCTTTTTCAAAATCATTTTGAAAGAGCTGAATTTTATAAAAATAGATTAATCTCAGTTAATGATTAAATATAATTTTTCTGTTAAATAGATCTTATAGATAATTTATTATACTTAATTAAGGAAGTGATTATATTTGTTTAATACCAGAATAAATTTTTTTTTCATATCTTAAAAAAAGGCTTTTCCCTTATTTCGCCAAAGAGATCATATGACACAAAGAAGGAATATAACGTGTAAGTTTCAACGTTCTATACAAAAAGGAAAATGTTTTCAACATTATGCGCACACGCACACGTACACGCACCGTATACGCATACGCGTGCACGTACGCACGCACAGCATGCAGGGAGCATCGCGCGGTGTGCTTACTGAGCAGACGTTACGAACCGACGAATACCAGCTACAAATTTTTAAAAATTGGAATCATGTTGATCCACCGAGTTACGTAGAGATCATCAAGAACTGTCGCTGTCTCTCGAAACGTAAAAGGGTCTCTACGAGCAGCGATGGAATATTTACAAGATGTTTCGAAATGAATACAATTTCATAAACATTGGACCGTTAACGGTCAGAATTTGCACGCTGAACAATGTTACGCTCATATGTCTCAATTCTTCGTTCGTACGCATAACAACGACTGAAACGACGCTATGTTTGAGTTTGATGGGTATATCGATGTAACGTTCGAACGATTAGTCCGACTTGTCGATACGGTATACGCGATTCTTTAATATCGCATCCGCTATATGCCATCTTCAATGGACATCAGCTAGTCGATTGCGAGCTATTAAGTTTAATTTTTAATATGTACGAAAAATCAGTGTAATAAGATATGAATAAGAAAAAAAAAATTCATTCGTATACTATATATATATATGTTCTTTATTTTACAACCCATCTGTCATATCCTTTGTGTCTAGTAAAAAAGAAAACGAAAAATAAAACTATGTCATAAAAAAAGGACATCATAGGTGTGGGAAAAAGTTCGTGGCGTTTTTTTAATGCCATGTAATGGGAAAAACGTCACGAACTTTTTCCCACACCTAATATTTATACTTTATCGCGCTTTATTTTTTTCTAACATGCGAGCCTTATTTACGCATTTTTTGCAGTGTCTAGGGTTTTATAATTCTATAGACTACAAACATTTATTTATGATTTGAAGTCTTTCATTTCTTTCTTAAGTGTTTCATTCAGCAAAAGTAAAATGTATACATATTGTTATGGGAGCTTCTCACCGTTAGTCTTTGCGAAGTCTTGTCCTCGCACGAGTATAATACTTATGAAGATGTATATACTATATATACCATATATATATATATATATATATATATATATATATATATAT
>Ga0157364_1002862_pt1 | contig 16450 bp, 11 predicted proteins | sample AttsexASBM2_FD_111476 | JGI IMG/M metagenome (GOLD analysis project Ga0157364, IMG submission 111476) | Fungus gardens microbial communities from leaf cutter ant in Ribeirão Preto, State of São Paulo, Brazil - Atta sexdens ASBM2 | ecosystem: Host-associated > Fungi > Mycelium > Unclassified ...
AAATGAACGTCAAAATTGATAAATCCCAAGCGTTCATTTTGATCACATAACCTGTTTAACGCTGTAAAGGCCACTTTCAAAGCTCCTATTAACTTAACAGACCTAGTAACTTTGCAGAATTCTAACTGAAGCTGATCAGAGAAAAAATGCAAAGAGAGTAGTTAGAAATAGATTTGTAATACTAACTTATGTAACAAAGTTTCTCTGATAGCTGTTTGTTAATAACCTATTGTATTCAATATAGTATGTAAAATTACAGTTAATTACAATTAGTGAAATAAATTCAACTTTTGAGTTTACATTTTTTTTTCCATCAGCTTCAGTTGGAATCTTGCAAAGTTACTAGGCTCGTTAATCGGAGCTGGCCCTAAATAAGCATTGAGCAACAACATGAAAAGATACCTTAAGCTCTTAAAGCTTAACAAAACGCAGCCATAATCGCGTTTCATTTCCGCGAAAGGCCCGTTCTTCTGAGTTCCTCATGTTTCGCGGCAGTGTATCAGCTGTTCGATGACAGTTTGCCAACCGTAGGAGGTAGTAGAAGTCGCAGCAGCGCTGCGAAAATAGTGAGAGCGAGGTTTGTTATTGTGGGATGTGACAGCAATATGGCTATCTGGTGATTAACAATCGAACGGACGGACAAAGGAGTAGCACAGTTCTTATGATAATCGACGATCCTGCTCTTCTCCTCGACGCATCATTGTTCCGTTGTTTCGTGTGTGGCTAGCTAGACGAACGGGACGGGACAGGATGCTGGAGCTCGAGGTGGTGCCTGAAAGGTCCCTCGGATGCGAGCAATGGGAATTTATTTTGGGCAAGTGACGAAACGCAAGCGCAAACGCTCGCGACCGACGAGCGTGCGTTGTTATGATTTGCAACACGCAAACTAAGCCTCTTCTCTCTCGTCGTTTTATTCGATCGAATCGAGTTTATATGAGACGAGAACAAGCGATTTCAGTCCGTTGACTTTATCTCGCGTAACACATGATTCGTCCCTTGTTTCCTTATATGCGTTGTTCCATTATCTTTGTTATCTAACTGTGAAACTTCAACAAACGAGAACGAATATGAGCGGTTTTTTCTTTTTCTCTATTATAATGGCAGCGGATAACGATTTTTTAAATACACAAATCACAAAAATAAAACAAAATAACAAATAATAAAATAAATAATTAAATCAAAATCTTAAATCAAAGTCAGGCCATTTATTCTACATATCAATTTATCAATCTTTAGTCTTATTTTTTTGTTTCTTAGGCATCTCTTTTGAGAAAATATAATTTTCATTTTTTCCGAGAAAATATAGTTTTCATTTTTTTCTATTTTATTTGGCTTGCATTATTGATCATTTTCTCATTTGCAAATGTTCTATTTGTGAAAAACCAATCTTGTGTAAATTAAATTACTCATAATTTATTATATATTTAAACTAATTTATCATTTTTTATTCTTACTTTTATTCATTTCTTAATTAACTGTTTTAAGAATAAATATAGTTTTTATTTTTCTATATCTCTCTAGCCTCATTGACCATTTTCTTTACTTGTTTATAATTTATTCTATTTGTGTCAAAATCAATCTTATATAAGTTAGATTATTTTAATGATTTATTATTCTAATAATTTATTCAACGAACTATGTATAAAAGAATAATAATTTCTTACGCTGGCTTTTTGTTGATTCATTTAAAGGCACTTTTTATGTTTTTTTATTTATTCAACGTTCACATTAATTTATCATTCTTTATTTTTACTTTTATTCTCAATCATCTGTTTTGAAAATAAATATAGTTTTGATTTCTCAAACCTTTTTTGGCCTTATATTATCAAGTATTTTTTTTATTTGCAATTTATTTATGAAAATCAATTGTATGCAAATTAATTTTTCAATTAAAAATCTCTGTGCAATTAAAAAATGTTTTGTCTATTTTTTGAAAGTAGCTTTTCATTTTTTAATTTCAAAATTCTTTTGTCCAAGATTTATTTTCTGTAATAAAATTTTTATCTAGTTTTTGTCGAATTTTAAATATATAAACAGCAATAAGTAGTCATTAGACTGATATACATATAAACATAGCTAAATATAATTTAAACATATATATTTAATTATATATAAAATGTATATATTTAAATATATAAAATTCTGTTGCATTTTAAATATGAAAACATTAGTTTAGCTACAAAGAACAGACTTATAATTTTGTATACATTTTTTTATTTTATATTGTAATTTGTTTTCTGTATAAATTTTTGATATACCAAAGAAAAACGCGCAAGCAATAATTTATTTTAAGATCCAAATATTAAACTTGCTATATTGCAGGCATGCACTTTTCTCAGTCAGTATCGATAATACAGTCTCAAGTCGGTGTTATAAGAGGAGTGCAAGTACTTTATAGCGATACTGTAAGTATACTTTAACGTCTGTGTTGGCATGAATCTTATTACATATACATATACACATAATGCACTAAAACTTTTTGAATGCATAAACAAGTAATATTTCTATTGTCATATGTCAAATTTAAATAACATAATCAGATGTTACATAAAGCATTATACACGTTCGCAGAATCCGTTAGACGTAGATTTAGTAATAAATTTACCTCACGACGGCATTCGGCTTATATTCGATCCTGTTGTACAAAGGCTTAAAATAATTGAGATTTATAACATGAAGTTAGTAAAATTGAAATATTGCGGTTTGCCATTCAATTCGCCGGAAGTGTTACCTTCAATCGAGCAGATAGAGCATTCATTTGGTGCGACTCACCCAGGTGTTTATGACAGTGAAAAGCAGGTATGCCGATTCTTCATAAAATTTAATCATATATACAAAACTAACTATACTATTCAAAATAATTAAAATTTATAAGGTATATGCGTGATATGTAATATCTATAATGATAAATTTCAGGTGTTTGTATTGAATTTTCGAGGACTATCCTTTTACTTTCCGATCGATTCAAAATTCCATCCTGGTTACGCCCACGGATTAGGCTCATTACAGTTTCCTAATGGAACTTCTCCTTTGGTTGCAAAAACAGCAATTTATGTTGGAAATATTCTAGCCGGTGGTAGCGGCGAAGAACATGGTTCCAAGACATCGCCGCCACCTTTACCACTTGTAATTATATTTGTGACTATTTTATTTTTATATTTGGCTATTTTTTTGCCATTACTTAAAAATAAATTAAAATGTTGAACATTTAATGTATCTTTAACATCTATCCTTACATAGGTTTGTTACCATAATAACTTGTATTTGGAGAAAGCTGATATTATTCGAGACAAAGCACGTACTCGAGGACTCAAATTACATCTTTTCACGGAAGGTAGTTCTGGAACAAGAGCATTGCTGGAGCCAAAGAAGCGATGTCTGACCAAAGAGGTTGCGCTTTATCAATATACTTTTTGCTAAGAAATAACATCATAACATTTAAATGTTTAAGTAGAAATTATAAAGTGGAGTTCTCAAATATGCGATTCACAACAATTAAATATTTCTGTTTAATAAATTTACTCCACATCGAATATGAATTTCAATATGTGAAAAAAATCAAACTTGTTTTAAGTGGAGAGAACCTCGTATAACCGATTTCAAAATAGTAAAAAAAATATATTTCTAAAAATTATCTTGATTTATCGATGAGATAATTTCATATAAAAAAATAAATTATTATATATTTTTGCTTCAAATGAGTACAAAAGACATTTGTAACTCCCGCCAAACCGCAACTTCGATGAGGAGGCCATGTCAACATTTATTTATGAACTCTATAAAATTACTTTTTAATAAAATTTCTTTCCATATTTGAAAATGTATAATAATATAAAAAATCTTTAAAAAGATCTATTGCATTGCTCCTTTAAAGAAAAAAAAACCCGTAAAATTATCTTTTTTGATACACGAAGCTCTCCCCATAACATATAAAGCAATAAACATGTTTTTTTGCACACATATTTTTTGTTTCTGATATTATAATTTAACGATTTCAGGTATTGTTCGGTGATACATGTGAGGATGTTTTGAGTGCGCTTGGTGCTCCATCTAGAGTATTCTATAAAGCTGAGGATAAGATGCGTATCCACAGTCCACACGCGCACAAACGAGATAAAACAAGGCGGTCAGACTTTTTCTATAATTATTTTACTTTAGGTTTGGTAAGTACATTTTTTCATCTGGTGATATGACGAGCTTACTTTTACAATTGAATCGAAAAAGTACAAATTATTAATGGCAAATTACTAACACTAAAGATATTACTTATTACTGATATATCTAAAAGAGATAATCAATATAAACTTTGCCTTTTTCTCTTCAAACTATTTATAGAAAAAAATTCTAGATATTTATTAGACATATAAGTTTTCCTCGGATTTTCCATACAAACTTTTTCTATAAATTAAAATAAGAAAAAAATGTTATATAAATTTAGGTAAAATATTTTATTAAAAAACTTTAACAAAAATACAAAATGTGTAAAAAGTAATTTTACTTAAGTTTGCATATCAAAGTATCGTTCACGCATATCAATACAAGTTTGACATCGATATAATTTTGAACTTATCCCTTTTTTGAAAGGAGAGAAAACCTTTGATAAATTCAAAATTACATTAATATCAACATCAGATTACATATCAAGGTAGGAAAACTAAAATCCTTGAGTACGTATTATTACGAAAAACAGAATTTAAAAAAGTTAAGCCATTTTTGAGAAATCTTGCAGACGGGCAGTTGGACAGACAGACGAACAGCCGGACCAACATTGAAATCATAAAGTAGTTTGCTACGCTGCATTACTCAATAAGTAGATCCAAATAATTAGAAGACAAATCAGTACAATGCTTCTACATGAAATTATAGGTCATGTCATTCTTGAATACATTCTTTCTTTATCTATTGATTCCATTTTTCACATTTACCAATTATACTTATATAATTCTTTGCAGGATATCTTATTCAACGCTAAAACTCAATGTATAAAAAAGTTTGTACTTCACACGAATTATCCAGGACATTATAACTTTAATATGTATCACCGCTGCGAGTTTTCTCTGACTCTGCCTCCTGAAAATAATTCCACGGAATCGGGAAAATTGATTGACGTTTCCCCATCTCCTGTTACAGTAGGGTTTTTAGTAGTTATTCATATATTTGATATACATATTTTTACTATGTGTTAACGATACTAATGAATCTTAATTTCATCTCATAGATCACTGCCTATACAAAATGGGATAGAGTGAGCGAGCAATTGAAAGCAAGTGCGCGACCAGTAGTTCTAAATCGAGCGTCTTCAACAAACACAACTAACCCATTCGGCTGTACGTTTTGTTATGGCATACGGGACGCGATTGTTGAAGTTATGGCGAATCAACATATCGCAAGTGTAACTTTATATAGAACTGCGTGACGTTGATAATTCATTTACTATGTAAAGCATTACGTAGCGTGATTCGTGACGAACAGTCGAGGACAAGAAATTACTTTAGCTAACTTAGGAGATCTTAAGTTTGCCGATTAAAAGCGATGGAATGTGACAAGATCGAGGTAGAACACTCTATCAGGAAGCTTTTTTAATATGTAATCAATTATTTTAGAATACAAGGATGATAAATAAGTGTTACGTAAAGTGTGAATATTAAGACGATTAAACGATGACCACATAAGATATGTATAAAAATTCAGGAGCAAAAAATGGAAAGTAAAAAAAATATATCATTGTGAGGATTTATGTGATTACATACATATATGTATATTACTTATTATTTCTCTTTAAGCCTTGTCTCACAGCTATGGATACTTGGATCAACTTCAAGTTGAGTTTATCTTAACAAAGTTCGGTAATTATCCTTTTTTTAACGTCTTAATTTTTCACATTAATCTTTACGCAACGTTAGAACTAGCTGTAAGACATACAGCAATCATTGTAACGCAACAATACGCTGCTCTATTCTTAAGAATACTGTCTTTTTTTCTACATATAGAATTACAAAAGGCATAATTTATATTCTATAAGTTAACATATCTGTACAAATAATAGTATGTAAGTTCAATAATTATAAGAAATATGCGAAGGAAAATTATGATATTAAAACTTTGGTAGACTCTGAAGGTTTTTCGACAAGACACTGGCCGATATTCATAGTTCGCTCTTATCATACAAGATCGTCTTAAATATTTTGAGGCATTAATAAAGTTCTGTGATTGGTTTTGTCATCTTAAGACTGTACTTAAGACAATCTTAAATATAAGAAACTACTATAAATACCGGCCATTATAGTGGCTTTTCGTACACAATAAACGTACAATAAAAACCACTATATAATGATCATTAGTAGCGAAGATTAAATAGAAGAATAAAATTAAAAATCTTATACATTTCAATAAAACTTTTATTTAGTTTTAACGATATTAAAACTAAATAATTGATATTTTTCATTTTAATTCCTGTCTTCTTATCTTATTATTTTTGTTAAGAAAAACATTGACTCTATCATTCAAAGAATCTGTAGCTGGAAGAAAGGCGATATTATTTTAAGACATGTTAAATTTTTATTAGTCTTATAATTAAGAAACTGATATTGTCAATATATATTATTATATTATGAAAAAAGATGGAAATACTAATAATTTCATCTAACAGTAATATCTAGTTACTTTTATTTGGGACATTACAGCGTCTAATTTAAATTTATCATCTTTTGCCATAATTATACAATTAAAATAAGACAGACAAATTATAATGGAAATTATTAGTAATTCGCAAAAAGTATTTTAACTCGACAATTCTGGAAAGCAGAAAAAAACGTCGGAAAATATTATAAATTTTTATAGGCGATATAATCTTTTTAATCAATTATAAGGACTGTTATTAATAATCTTGACATATAATATTATCCTTTAGATGAAGTAAGAAAGTAAATCGACTCTCTCAAATTTCGTATAAATGTAAATTTTTTAACATGGGTGTGAAGAAAAAAAATGCGTGAAATTGGCGGTGGAAACCAAAATTATGTATACTCTGATTATCGTGTTCTCATTATAAGATTATGGATTCTCACCCAGCACAAATGTCGTCTGAGTGAAAAAAATTAGAAGTTACAACATTGTGTAACATAATAAAAATATTTGTTGTATCCACGTGGATTTATTAATTTTTCCCTAAAATTTTGTTATTAATAATAAAAATATAATTTTATACCTTGTCCTAAAGTTCGCGACTCAAAATACTAGAAAGTTCTCAAGTAAGTGAAAAAATTATTCGTAATTTTTATTCTAAGCGGAAATTTTCTAGGTAGTGAGGATTAAAAAAATGACTAATTACAATCTACACTTAAACGATTGCTTGTCCATAGCTATAATACGACATTACTAACACTCGTAAATGACTTTCATCTGTGAGTTTAATGAACGCATTAAAATGCGCTCATTGAAACTACCATACACGCATAGACAAGTAGTAATTTTGTAATTCTGTAGTTAGTCATTTTTTTCTTATTTAAAAAATTACTAACAAGTTTACAAACAATAACTTTTTTGTTTAATTTTTTCAAAATTTTCTTATAATATTTTGAGTCAAATTCTGTATATATTATAATTTTTATTATATCCATAATAAATAAATTATGTGATATAATTATCGTCTGTGTGTGTGTGTGTGTGTGTGTGTATATATATATATATATATATATATATATATATATATATACACATATATATAATGTATTATATATTAGGTTGTTCGTGCCGATGTTGAAAGAAAATTGAAATGCAAAAAATTTTAATTTAATAAATGTATACTAAAATTTAAATTAGTCGGCACAAACTTTCCGAACAACCTAATAATATATATAAATTATTATATAATATATAAATAATTTTAATCAAGAAAATTGCAATACAAAAGAATAAGATATAAATATTCATTTGTGAGTTCTGATATACTCAATAAAACTCTATATATTCTAGATTCCTTTTCTTTCATAGTTAATATCTAGTATCTTAGCAAACAAAGTTACAAACGTACCTATCACATAATTTCCTACCCAACAATATAACTACATATACACGTATATTATATTCAGTTATATTACATATAATTTTGTATTTGCTTGGACGTAACGTGAATTATTTTAGTAAATATTGTAAATATTTATAAGATTTATTTTAAATATTTTGTAAATATTTTTGTGGTCTTCGATTGCACAGATCATAAACATTTATAAATGTGAAATATTTATTGTAAATGCTATGAAAATACTTAATGAGACATTATAATCCAAGTAAAAAATACTTATTAAAATTAATATTTATTTATATTTATCATATAAATATTACATAAAATATATTTAGTCTATTTTAATAATATTACGAATAAAGTTTTATATAAAATATGTATAGAATGTCTGTATAACATTTTAAAAAATAAATATTTATCCAAATATTTATCATATATAAATGTAAAAATGTAAAAATGAATATTATCAAATATTTATCAAATATTCTATGCTGTTTGGGATAGCATTATCAGAATATGCGTGCTACACTACGCGGCCTTATATTGTTGATAATGCTGAATTGCGTAAGTGACCTAGCATTAATTACACTTCGTGAACTGCAGCTTATTTGTAAAAACAAGATTGGGTAGTGCTAAGTTAAAAAGATAAAAGTTAAGTTTAATTTAAAAAGTTAATTTTAATTTAACTTAATTACATTTTAGACTCTTAACTTTTTAACTTAATTTAGTTACATTTTATTGGTAATTAATAACTTTTAATTTGATTTTTTTGAAATCAATCTTTATGATGCATTGCGAGAGGCTAATGAATATATAATTTAGTAATTTTATATTATATAATTTGTCTTTACTTGTGAAGAAAAATAACTAGATTAAATAAATAAGCTGTAAGAAACGAAAAATTACGTAAAATAGTTAAATTTTTTCTTTTTTTTTTTTTTGATTATTCGTTCGAACTAAATTTAACTTTTAATTTTTTAATTACTTTTTTTTATTAACTTAATTTTTAATTAAGTTTATTATGAATTAACTTTTAATATTTTAATTAAGTTAAATTTTCATGATTCTAATATCTTATATTTATTTATCTTATAATATGATTCTACAATAAGTTTGTAATCGAAGTCTTATTCTTAATCGAATGAAATTGGCCAATCACATGCGTTGGCTTTTGTCAACTTCACTGATAAGATTCGGTTGCACCAATGTTACTTTGATTTTAAGCAAAAAAGAAACTTAAAACTCTTTCCATCTCGTTTTAAAATTGAAAAGAGATAGAAAGAATTTTAAGCCTCGCTTAAAATTAAACTAACGTTGGTGCAATCGGAAGTAAGACTTAGGATTATTGATTACCAACTCATTGTAGAATTAGCATTATTTAAGATATATACACACATATCAATTAAAATACAATCTATGACGAAGTCTTTCGACGAAATAACTTTCTGCTGCACAATCGTTACGGCATTTGTGCACGTCTCGATCGAGTCAAACGAGGTTATGTGAGAGCCGAGTGGGAATTGTAGAAATTATTTTTATTTTGAAGTAACTCACTTAAAGACAAAATGACAACGAGCGAAGGAATAGAGAAAAGAACGAACATGCGAAATGTCTTCGCTACTTCACTTATTGTAAGTGAATTATTAGGTATGAGAAAAAGTTCGTGGCATTTTTCCCATTAGATGGCATTAAAAAAACGCCACGACTTTTTCCCTTTTTATCTAATATTATGGTTAGTTTACGTTTTACGTTTTGTATTGATACATACATATCACACACGTGTGGCGTGTATTTTATAATTCTTAAATAATTTTTTATAATTCTTAAATTATTTTTTTTTCTGAATGACATTGACATAAACATTGACATTATTGAACACATCATGATTGTAAAACGAGGAAAATTAACTAGATTTGCTTCTATAATTATCGATTTCACTGTATTTATTGATAATTTATCTATTGATAATTGATAAGCTATAATTGATTTTTCTCTTCTTTTTTTATTGAAATTTTATATTAAATAGCCTTTTATATCACAATTAAACGAATATTAATAAAATATAAAAAAAAAGAAAAAGTAAAAATATACTTTTATATATTATATAATTATAAAAAAATAAGGATAAATGAGAGTCTGCTGTAATATTATAATTAATAATGCATGTGCATTAACTACAACTAACTTAATTATTTCTCTTTTTATTAATTATAGCATATTTTTATATTTTTATATTATTTAAAAATATACATTGTTTTATTGTTCAAGAAAGCAGAATTGAATTTTAATTGTTAATAATTTTTTAATAAACAATAAATCAAACCTGAAAGAAAGTCATGACTTTGATAACGTATGTCAAGATCATTGCTTTCCTTTTGTACGATTTTTACCGATTTACTTTTATTATTATTATTTTTTTGACATTTTCAAGTTATTGATATCTATCTACTATCATTTACATATAATTATGTTTAAATAGGCAGGAGGTGCTGCAGGCACATTTGTAGACATCACATTGTTTCCACTGGATACATTGAAGACACGACTACAAAGTGCACAGGGATTTTTAAAGACTGGAGGCTTCACAGGTCTTTATAAAGGCATTGGTCCAGTCATAATTGGTTCAGCACCAACAGGTATAATACTAAAAATATGTAATACACTCAGGAATCAATAAAATTTATGAATTATATATATTCGCACATTAACATTTTACATTTCAGCCGCACTATTTTTTCTAACATATGAAGAAATTAAGACTATATTGAAACCTAGAATTTCTACGGATTATTATGCTCCACTTCACATGGGAGCAGCCGCTATATCAGAAATGGTGAGACTTTAATAATTATTATCTCTGTTTGTGACAAATGAATCAATCAAATTAACGATATTTAATTTACATTAAATAATTGAGCTTAAAAAATTTTGATTCTGAAATAAAAAAAATTTTAAATATGTCAAGTTGACGTATAGAGCAATGTTTTCAAAAATTATTATTTTTCTCTTAATTCTTTTATAGCTATAATTATGTAATAATTAGAAAAACATTGCTTTCTACATAAATTTAACATGGCTAAGATTTTTCAATTTCGGAGTCAAAGTGTTCTTTAAGCTCAACTATTTATAGATTGTATGCTATTAAATTAATACAAGCTAAAATTTGTTCTTTATAAATAAATTAGTTATTTATAAAGAACAAATTTTAGCTTGTATAGCTTGTATATAATTGTTATTCTATATACAAAGGTAGCATGTTTATTACGAGTTCCAGTGGAAGTTATGAAACAGAGAAGGCAGGCACAAGTACATGATAAAAAATCATTTGATTTCAAATTACTATATCGTGGATATTGGAGTACGGTATCACGAGACATGCCATTTAGTATTGTACAGTTTCCGTTATGGGAATATTTTAAAAAATCCTACAGATTCTATATTGAAAGAGAAATATATCCTGTAGAAAGTGCAATTTGTGGTGCAATTGCAGGTTTTTATATTAATTTTATACGCTCCAAATAGAAATAAGAAAATAAATATTATAGTTTTGCATAAATACTATTTTTATCTATTTTTTCGCCTACATGTGTACGCTTTGTAATTTTAGGTGGCGTCTCTGCAGCTGTTACTACTCCATTAGATGTTGCAAAAACGAGAATAATGCTCTCAAATAGAATGTTACTTTCGTCAGAATTAAAGATACTAAATATACTTCATGGAGTATATATAGAGAATGGTTTTCATGGGTAAATATCTTTTACATTTCTTCTTTTTCCCTTCTTATGTATGTAGTCTACAATTTTTTTAAATTTCACTAATAATCACAGATTATTTGCTGGTTTTGGACCAAGAGTAATGTGGATCACATTAGGAGGCTTTATTTTCTTTGGAGTTTATGAAGAAGCAAAAGTACTTACACATATAATATTTCCAATGCTGAAATAAAAATATAAGTGTCCTTATTAGAAAAGTAATTCATTAAGTTATTTTTATAAATACAAATTTTTATATTTTTTGCAACATGTATAAAAATTATTTTATTTATTGTACAAAGCTTCCTGATAACAATGTATAAATTATATATTTATATGAATATCATTTTCATGAATACAAAATATTTTTTATTCTATATGTAGAATTATTATACTATAAAAAATTATTCTTATTTATGTATTATACAAAATTTCTCTTAGACGTTTTATTTTCTAGAAATAGACTTGAACAATTCAACTAAAAGTTATAATACTAATGTGAATTTTGATTCATTAGTTATTATTAGTTATTATTAGTTATTATCATTTATACATATTTTTTTTATTTTCCAACGAAGAAAAAAGATGCACATAAGAATGTGCATATAAAATATTTATGTTCATATTTATGTTTTTTTAAAAGAGATGATGTGTTATATATTACAATATATTAAAAATATACTGCAGGATATGTGGTATTTTAATCTTTGTATTTATAGTTTGGATTTTAAACTAGTCATTAATTTTTCCAATTTCATTGCTTTCTGCATGTTTCCACTAATGTTTAATTTGCCTGTCATGAATGCAGAAACTGGTTTTAGTTTGCCTGTTGACAAAAAGCAAGTTTAAGATACAGTAATGTAATAATAACATTAACAGGTATATGTACATATTATGTTCTTAGCGCCGAGACATTACCGTATCTCTTACACATAATACAATAATAACAAATGCAAGAATAAATTCAAGAGAAATTTATTAGATCTGCACGTACCTGAAAACATAGCAAAGAAATTTTCTGAATCCATCGTAAGAGTTGCATCTGCTGGCTGACTCGGTTCTCCTTTGCCAGTAGCGCCCTTCCCATTTTTCAAATCAAGGAACCATACACCAGATTCCTTTCCTAAACATGAATGTATATATAAATATAAAGATGTGTGTTCTCTTACAATCTCTTTTTTTCTTCTATAAATAAAAAGAAATTACCTTTTACGTTGAATTGATATATAGCACCAGTTTTGTCAACCAGTTCGCTACTTAAATTTGCATTGATAACATTAAATAAATGTGCCAATCGTCCAGTTTCTTCATTATTCGTTTTATCAGCATTATATACATGTGCACCATCCAGAAAGAAGTCCAGCATTAAATTGTCCTTATTTGCTAAATAAAAGATTACAAATGCTTATTGCTAAAAAAAACTATTTAACAACTGATAATATCTAACATATTTTTAAAGATCTTATATTTAGAAAACAAATTTAATATAAAACTTTTAATTGATTGATCATCACACAATTCACTTATTTATAATTGCTATAAATTTTACAAGACAAATGTTAATATAAATATTTTTATTTTGTTTATAAAATATAAATAAAATCCAATATTACCTGGATTACACGCATAGTCTGTAAAATCAGTAATGCCCTCGTTTTTCAATATTTCTTCATCAATTAGAAAATGACCAGTAATGGATTTGCTATCTTTACAAAGCAATGTATAAACAGCATCAGCCATAATTTCAGGCTTTCGAGAAACGTTACTCGAGTCTGAGCTTAATAGCATGTCCATTGCAGCAGTATATATAGCTAAAAAAATGTAATTTATTTAAAATAAATTTTACATAATTATTAGTATTATCCAATACAAAGACAATACTAAATGCAATCTATAAGTTACTCAAGTAAACAAAATTTTTATTTTCTCTATTTAAAATAATACTAGCAATATATACATTTATATTTTTCTATCATAAATGCAATTATTTCCTTATTAATTATATCTTATAAACTAAAATGTGACAATATACCTGTTTTAGGCCAAACAGCGTTAACCGCAATGCCATCAGGTTTAAATTCTTCTGCCATTCCAAGAACGCACATAGACATTCCATATTTAGCCATTGTGTATGCAACATGATTTTGAAACCAAATGGGTTTCATGTTTAACGGCGGACTTATATTAACTATATGTGGATTTGTACTTTTCTTTAGATATGGTATACAAACTTTCGATCTACAATACAATTTTATTTCTTGATGGTAATTTGCAGTGTGAACTTGAGAATGCGTGATAATAATCAGTTTTTCTAATCAATTGTTATAGATTAATAGTTATAGATTGTTATAGATTTATGATTAATTTAATATTAAATTAAATACTAAACATTAAAAACCTGCAAACAGTACGAAAAAAACAACCTACACGAGAAAAGTTCCTCTGGCATTAATATTATTCATTAGATCGTATCTTTTCATTTCGGTTGCAAGAGTACCCGTTAAAGAAATAGCGCTAGCATTATTCACAACAACGTCTATTCCACCGAACTTGGAAACAGCATTCTCCACCGCGTCAATCACCTGCTTCTCATCGCGTACATCCACAATACAAGGCAGAGCTTTACCTCCGGCTGCTTCAACTGAAAAATATTTTTTCTACATAAATCTTTAAATTTCAAAGGTTTTTGAATGTTGGATCTAATTGACTTAGTTGGAATTAATTTCATTAAATTTCGTTTAATCCTACTAATTAAAAAACCTAATTAAAAAAAAGATTCATTAAATTAAAAAAAAATTATAGGCTAATATATTGCCAATAATAAAATATTATTTCTATATGTGTTAGACATCATATTTCTTTTTGATATCAACATCAAAACTAACAATTTTATTAGTTTAGTTACTATTTAACATAAATATAAAAATTATTTTAGAGAATCAATTTTTAAATTTATAAGCAATTAGTTATTAAATATAAATAGATTTATACAAATTATATATAATCTATATAATATACCATCTATAAAATATAAATATAAATATTCTATTTTTGTAATAATTTCATTAGTTTTAATATTGATATTTAACAAATATAAAAATAATTTTGTATTAAACTTTTTATTCATAAAAATCAGTAAGTATTTTTTTTATCTATAAACCAATACCTATAAATGTATCGCTGTCAGATTGTACCATAAACCCAAATCTGAAAAATTAAGCGATAATTACTTTCAGAAGCTGCTGTATAAATAGTACCCGGTAACTTTGGATGTGATTCAGCAGTTTTTGCAGCAATAACAATATTTGCACCATCTTTCGCTGCTTTCAAAGCTATACTCTTCCCAATACCTCTTGAAGCTCCAGTTATAAAAATAGTGCGACCGGCCAACTTCCTGTCAAATATTGGTAATATAATCTTGTTCAATGACACAACATTTATAATAATGTTATTGTTTATTTAAATGTATTATTAAATACTATATATCATTTAATAAATTATAAATCATGAGGATTATAAATATTATATTTATATTTATATTTATTTTAATTGTTTTATAAATAATAAATATTATAATAATTCATTATATCTAAGTTTTAAAATATAAAATAGTAATTTAATGTATCATAAATATCGTAAGATAAATGTATCAATTAGTGGACACGAATCAATTGTTGGATAAAAGAATAAAACATTTCAAATATTATGCTTTTAATGATATGTACAATTCCAAATATATTTATTATTAAATTTTTATAAACAATAAATTTAATCAGAGTCACATATATAATTAAAAACTTAATATTTAAAATTTTATATTCATATCACTTTGTCCAGTAAATTGAGTTATATCTACTAATTGATACATTTACATTATATTATTTACAAACATAAATTTTGTTTTTGAATAAATTTTTGTTTTCAAATATGCAAATAAATTAACAATTCTAGAATTAAGTAAAAAATTTCTAGACTTAAGTAAAAAATGAACAACGCAATGAACATTCTAATCTGTACAACTTATGAACAATACAATGACAAATTTAAATATATTTTATACATTATCACGTATTTATGTAAAAAAATGAGTTCACGTGGCAATCAAATAATGAAATGTACATACATAAATTTATACTACTGTCTGGTAATACTATTGAGGATGAAAACCTGCTGAATCATATAAGAACTTGAAATTACAAAACACTTACCCTGTATTAATCATTTTCCTGCCTTTTTGCAATATTCTAGTTATAAAATGTTAATGTTTTCGTTAATACGTGGCCAAGTGATCGAAAACGGTATCACTGATCGGTCGATGTCACTTACAAAAGAACCTGGCTGCTAGAGATGTAAATCACAATTATTTTTATTGTGTTTTGAATTATAGTTCCACTCAGCAGGTTCAAAGTACATCACATATCTTTAGAGAAACGCTCCCGAATGCATCAACAATCGATGTAATACAAGAGTCATGACATTTTCTGTAATAAGAAATATATAATATCACACACACACACACACACACACACACACACACACACCACACACACACACACACACAACACACACACACACACACACACACACCCCCAAAACACACCCAAAAAACACACACACACCCAAACACACACACACCACACACACACAACACCACAACACACACCCACAAAAACAC
>Ga0157364_1002863_pt1 | contig 16450 bp, 16 predicted proteins | sample AttsexASBM2_FD_111476 | JGI IMG/M metagenome (GOLD analysis project Ga0157364, IMG submission 111476) | Fungus gardens microbial communities from leaf cutter ant in Ribeirão Preto, State of São Paulo, Brazil - Atta sexdens ASBM2 | ecosystem: Host-associated > Fungi > Mycelium > Unclassified ...
CAATGTCACGTGCCTCTTCATCGTCCAAAATAAAAAGAAAAAGAAAACAAAATTCCTATAAAGTCAGAAAATAAAAGAAAAAGAAAATAAAAATTGTTTATGTCCCAAGCGTCCCATAACAGTTCACACTTAACTAATCATCACTGGCATTTTGCTTGGTGTTGCAAAGCTAACAACAAGACCAATCCTCCTAGACTCGAGACCAAGAAGGGCGACCCATGCCCCTGTACTATTATGAACTTAATGTTGTAGCAACCACTCGTCACTCAAGGACAAATGATCTCACAACTAGCAAAGCTCCCCAATGGGCTATCAAGTAAAGAGTGGGGATTATAAGAGAACTCGACAAGGAGCCCTTGCTGTATTGCTCCTCTATTTATATAAGTTACATGTGGTCCGTGCTACAACAATATGTTTACCTCATGTCCATCCACTATGCTTCTACCTCATGTCCTATTACTCATTCACATGTGTTTTCCTTAAGGCCACCATGCTTCCTACATGTGCTCTGACGTTATACCTTTAATTTCTACTGTACATGTGCACACCATGTGTACACCATGAGGAACCCATGTCCCTTGACGTCACTCCTAACCCTAACTCCTTCTAGACTCTTCCCAATCCTTCTAGACCCTAAGTCCTTCCAGACCGCTCTAGACTCTATCATATGACTTCCAGGTCACGTGTCTATCTCCTATCTCTCTTCCATTGTAGACTAATAATTAACTACTGTCCTAACCCTAACCCTACCTAAAGTCTGTCCACACTCTCGTCTTATAACACTTAAGTCTTTAGGGTTAGACAAAAGAACAACTCTTGTATTGAGTAACACAAGAGAACTCAATAGAGATCCCTTTACAAAGTAGTCTACCTTATATACTACTACCCATGGTCTGTGCTTACTACTGTGTACCCTACCCTAATCGACCATGTGTAGAACATGAGGCCAACATGTGTTATCTATGTTGTATGATGTCACTTGTTCTAAATCCTTCTACTAAGTTTTCCTACGTCTCGTGATCAGTCTTGTGACTATGCCATCAGATTGTGACTGATGTGACAGTGTGACCAATCAACCCTAACCCTAGTTATTCTAAAAATAGAAACTCGAAAAATAAATTGAAAAGAAAATAAAAAATGAAAGGAAGAATAAAATAAATTAATTCCACCTTCTTCGATCTTGACATATATGTTCAAATGTCTTAACTGCAAAGGTGACCACCAGGTGGACTCTTACAACTCTCTCTTCTGAAAACACTGCTTTAACAAGGAATGGTTCACCAAAGAATATGCTAAACTCTGGGGGGAAACCAGAAAAAAACTCAATTTGTTTGAATATGAATGGTAACAACCTATGATTTTAGAAAACCTAAAAATCTTTTCACAAAACGTCCGAAAAAACAATTTTATCATCAAAATGATTCTTGAAACCCATTCCAATTTTGATATCATTTTTATCCAGGAACCCTCCTGGTCCTTCATGTATTCCATTCCTTATCATAACAATAATGAAGGTAGCCCTTTAATGAGAATTGTTAATTATCCCAACTGGCTCACTTTTGCAAGAGATCTGGTAACGATGAATGACCACCCAAGAATGGCCATTTTCATTAACACTAGACTTTCTCTTCTTCGCTTCTCTCTTCACAAAGACATTATCAATCACAGAGACATTCTTTTATCTTCCTTTTTTAACAATGGTGTCATTTATTGGATCATGAATGTTTACTCAGATTCCTCCCATTCTGTGATAAAGTATCTTAAGTATATGGAATTCAATCTTAGAAATCTTCTCATCATGACAGGGGATTTTAACATTCGCGATAGCTTATGAGATCCTTTGTCAAGATTGTTGACAATGGACTTAACTTTTATTTTTCGCTTTTCACTATATTTTATCTTTTCTTTTTCTTTTCTAATTTTAGAACAACTTGGGTTAGGGTTTATCAGTCACGCTGTCACATCAGTCACAAAGTTGATGGCATAATCACAAGACTGATCATGAGACTTGGGAGAATGGAGTAGAAGGTTCTGGAACAAAGTGACATTATACAACATGGACGACACATGTTGGCCTCATGTCATACACATGGTCATTTAGGGTAGGGTGCACAGTAGTGAGCACAGACCATGGGTAGTAGTATATAAGGAAGATTACTTTGTACTAGGAACTCTATTGAGTTCTCTTGTGTTACTCAATACAAGAGTTGTTTCATTGCTTAACACTTTGAGCTTTGAATCATAACATCCTTCTTATAATTTTCACTCTTTGATCAGTGATGATCTTTTTATGATTGCTGATTCTTTTGATTTGAACCTTTCAGTTCCTATTGATCAGATTTCTACTAGGTACTCAGACAATGCTAATGATTCGAACTCAGTCATTGATCTAATGTTTTTACGGTGCAACTTCTCAGAGATCAATTCCCATACTATTCATCCAGATTGGCGGCTTACATTGGATCATGTGCCTCTAATAATCTCTATCCTTATCATTAAAGAACACATCCTCACTCGCAAAAGAACACTTACCAAGAACAGTGTTGAAGAAGTGGAATTCATTAATGAGGTCATTGCTTTATTTGCCAAAGTAGATGCATCAAATATTTCAAACATATTAGACTTGGATGAAATTGTATCAATTTGGGCTGACATAGTTGACTGCTCATGGACAAAGCACTTAAAGCTCATTAACATCACCAAATGCTCAAAAAGTTGGTGGAACGACAAATGCAACTAGGATCTAGCAAGCTATAGATCCTCCAAAAGTGTTGAAAGTTGGAAGACGTCCAGGAAAACTATCAAACAATCAAAAAGTAAATTCTTTGATCTAAAGATTCAGGAAATTGCCAACAAGAAGTGAGGCCCCTGGGAGCTCATGAACTGGGTTAACAAGTGAAAACTTCCAGCTGTTAAAACAATTAAGTACAATGGGAATTCATGTTTGGAGCTGAAGGATCTGTGGCAAGCCCTCCATTTATCTTTCAATTCAGCTCAATTCCAAAGCATTGATGAATTGATTTTAAACAAATGCGAATCTTTTTCGCCCATGGAGTGGCTCAATTTTTCGGAAGAAGAATTCTCTTGTGCTATTACCAATTGTAGCGATTCATCCACACCTGGTCCTGACAAAATGTCATGGGGGCATCTCAAACTCATTATCAAAGACAAGTCTTGTTTAAAGAACATCATTTACATTGCAAATGCATGCCTCGAGCTAGGTCACTGGCCTAATCATTTTAAGAAATCCATGATAATCATCATTCCTAAACCAAACAAATCCTCCTATGACTCTTTAAAGTCTTTCAGACCCATTGTCCTCCTCAATACATTGGGCAAACTAATTGAAAAGGTTATCAGAGAAAGGTTACAATTCCAGGCCATTTCGAACAACTTTATTCACCAGAGTCAACTAGGAGGTTTCAAATTCAAATTCACCACAGATACAGGCACCGCCCTCACTCACTTTATTTGTACAGAATGGATCAAGAATCTATCAACCAGCATCTTAGCATTCAATATCGCTCAATTTTTCCCATCATTAAATCATCACCTCCTCTCTTACATTCTTGACAAAGCAGGAATTTGTTGTGGCAACCACTAGACACTCAAGGTCCAATGATCTCACTAATGAGTAAACCTCAGAAGAGAAGTATGATGTGGGAATTCACAAGAGAACTCGACAAGGAGTCTCTTCTTAATTAGAGTCCTATTTATACAAAGGGTTCATGGTTCATGCTACTAATAAATAACCCTGCCCTTATGTCCATGCTTCATTCTCATTCCTGCCTCATGTTCTACTCAAGGCCACCATGTGTATTCCAGGTGCTCTGACATCATCTTCCAGACCCTTCCATCAAGTTCTAGGCTTATGACATCACATCATGTGACCTCCTTGTCACATGCCTTCTTCATCGTCCTAAAAGAAAAAAAAAGAAAAAGAAAAAAAAATATAAAATCAAAAGAAAAATAGATAAAAGAAAAATAAAATGTTAGGTCCAAAGCGTTCCATAACAGAATTGGTTCGAGAGTTGTCAACTTCTTCTCAAACTATCTTGTCAATAGGAAAACTATGTACTTTTGGAACAATTTCTCTTCACACTCATTTGATGTCAACATGGGAGTGGGTTAAGGTTTTGCCCTCTCTCCCATTCTGTCTGCTTTGTATTTTTCTCTGTTCTTTCATATCTTTGAAAAACGTTTAAAAAATCTTGACTTAAAAATCTCCACCTTATCATTTGTTGATGATGGTCTTATTATAACTCAAAGCAATTTATTTCAACTCTCAAACACTCGTCTTTTTAATAGTTACAATGTAGTGCTAATCCTCATGTCCAAATTTGGTCTTCAAGTAGAACATTCAAAAACTGAAGTCTTTCATTTTTCCAGATCACATAGCGCTTTCAACCCTCTACCCCTGGATCTGTCACCCATAGGCGGCCCTCTACTTGTCCCAAAGATTACCTGGAAATATCTGGGTTTCATCTTTGACAAAAAACTATGTTTTCATAATCATATCGACTATTACGCCAACAAAGCTATCTCTACGGTCAAATGTATGAAGATCCTTGGCAACTCTACAAGAGGTCTAAATCCACATCAAAAACATCTCCTTTACAGAAGTTACACTCTTCCAATAGCCCTATATGGTTTTTAGCTGTGGTTTTATTCCAAAGCCCCTCTATCATATCCTCTAAACTCGCTGGGCAAACTTCAAAGGAGAGCAGCTACATGGATTCTGGGAGCATTCAAAATATCTCCTTTGTATGGTATCAAGGCAATTGCGGAGCTTATTCTAATTCACCTTCACCTTCAAAAACTCAGTGGAAGATCTCAATTAAGAGCGCACACTCTTCCTGACAATCACATAATAAGATTGTTAATGGACAACAAGCCATACAGTCCATTTTTTTCCCATGCATTATCTCTTGGATTGCTAACCAAGAGACAATGTGGTCTTTTAAAAAGCCATATGGTTGACATAGACAATAGGTTCAATGAAGTTTTCCCAGTGTTCGATTCTATCAACCCCGAATTTCATCCTAGTAACAGAATCATGGATCTTTTTCCTAACTGTTTTTCTTTTCATCTCTTCAGTAGAAGTAGTAATTGTTCTTTTAAATCTCGCATTCAACAGCTCGACGCCTTAGCCATTGAATTCTCCTTCTCCTCATCAGATACTCTTGTGATAACTGACGCCAGTGTCAAAAACAATGTTGCCTCTTCCATAGCACATATCCATGTCTTCAACAAACCTGTGGTCAAAACTATCCACTGCACAATCAATGTTACTTCCTCTGAAGCTGAATTCTTCACCATAAGATGTGGGATCAACCATGCTGTCCTTTTGCAAGAAACCTTAAAAATTATTGTTGTCACAGATTCCATCCACATTACTAAAAAAATATTTGACCCATCTTTACACATGCTTCAAAAGCAAGCTGCTTCCATTCTGTCAGAACTCAGAGAGTTCTTCAACCACTGTTCCACAAACACCATCAAATTTTGGGAGTGTCCAAGCAAAAGCAACTGGCATCTTCACAAAGCTGTTGACACTGACACCAAATCATTCAATCTCACTCCTCTCTTGCCGAACAAACTCTCATGGGATTTCAGCAAAAAATTGGAAAGTGACAACATCATCAACAACTGGAAGATGACCTTCCAAGCATCAGATCTCAAAGGAAGGAATTTCCTGGAACTTGTCGATAATGACAACAATACTTTAGAACCTACCTATTGTAAAGGCGGTACTTGGCTTCAATTCTTTGGACATTCAAATACGTTATGCACTAGAGCTACAAGAGCAATAACCAACCATGCTCTGATAGGAGAATATTGTCTAAGATTCTTTCCCAATGAAGAATTCCCTTGTCTATATGGTCTCTACTCTATCGAAATGAGATGGCACATCCTTCACAAATGTAGAAGGTTCAACGAGTACTGGAATCCAAGGAGGGATTCAATTGCTCACTTCACCCAGTTTCTAGAAAGAAACCCGAGAGCTTTTGCTTTTACGTCTATCTAGATATTAACTTATTGGTATCATAAATTTTTTCTTCTTGTTATTTCCTTTTCTTCTCTTTCTTTTTCTTTGTTACTTCTCTCTTTCCCACCTCATGTTGTTTCAGTTCTATTGTATGTAGTTACAAAGTAGCTACCACGGTCTGCCACCATGCTCTGTGTAATAAATTGTTGATTTTAAAAAAATATTAGCCCAATGTATATAAGATAGACACTTTGTATTTGAAACTTTATGGAACTTAATTAAGTTCTCTTATGTTAATTTCATACAAGGTTCTTTTGTTGACTTAACTCTGAGTTTTTAATTGTGATAATATACCTCTAGTATATGGTCTATATACACTGTACATTTAACCTACTCTAAATATTATGAGTTATGTAGATCAGAGTTATCATTTTATATAATGTATGATATTATTCTTCTAATATGTTATATGAGGCTATGACTATAACCATTATAATAGTCACATATGACATTATATTGTTCTTTCTTTACTAAGTCCAAAAATAAGAAAAGAAAAGAGATTAAAGAATTAGAATAGAAAATAAGAAAGACTTAGATAAGAAAAGAGAAATAAAAAAGAAATAAGTTTACTATCTTTAATTCTAACAGGAATAGATGAAGAGAAAGGATATAACAAAGTAGTAGAAAAAGTGGTGAAGAAGTTGGTAGAAAATAATTTGTATATAAAACTAGAAAAATATAAGTAGGTTATTAAAGAGATAAGATTCTCGGGGGTAGTAATAGAAATAGAGGGAATAAATATGGAAGAAGAAAAGATGAAGACAGTATTGGACTGGCTAACTTCAAATGGAATCAAGAATATTCAGAAGTTTTTAGAACTTGCTAATTACTATAGATGGTTTGTTAAAGATTTTGTATCTATAGCTAGGCTATTATATGATCTGGTGAAAAAAGATTAGAAGTAGGATTGGACAGAGAGATAGGAAAAAGCATTTAAGAAGTTGAAGAAGATATTTACAAAAGAACCAGTATTAGCAGCACTAAACTTAGATAAAAAAATGAGGATGAAAGTTGATGCATTAAATTATACAATAGAAGATAAAACTCTAGTTTTATTAATGGAGTGTGAAGATAGATGATGAAGGCCAGTAGTATACTTGTCAAAATTGTTGTGGCAACCACTAGTTACAAAGACCAATAGTAACACAAACAATAAATATCTTAGTAGGATATCTATGTGAAGATTACAAGAGAACTTGACAAAGAGTTCCTGATATATTACTATTCTATTTATACTATAAATACATGGTTTGTGCTAATAATAAATAACCCTGCCCTAATGTACATGTGTCATCTATGCTTCCACTATGCATCAACCTCATGTTTATCATAAGGACACTATACCATATATATGTACCCTAACATCATTCTTCTAGTCCTTTCTCCAGAGTTTAGGCTTATGATCTCACATCATGTGATATATCATGTGACTGCAGTCACATGCCTCTTTCTTGTTAAAATCAAAAGAAAAGAAATATTAAATCAAGAAAAATAGATAAAAGAAAAGAAAAATGTTAGTGTCCAAGTGTACTATAACAAAAATCTTTAAATGAGATGGAGAGAAATTATGAAATCTATGACAAGAAAATGTTGGTGGTTATCAGAGAATTAGAGAATTAGAGAAATTTATTAAAAGATGTAAAGTTCAAGTTTGAGGTCTGAATAGACCACAAGAATTTAGAATACTTTATGAAGGTATAAAAGTTGAACTATAGACAAGCTTGATAGGCATTATATTTGTTAACATTTGACTTTAATTTGAAACATATACCAGAAACAAAGATAGGAAAGATAAACAGATTGAGTAGAAGACTAGACTGGAAGATAGAAGCAGAAAAAATCAAAAATTAATAAAAGAGAAATGAACTTGAGGATTAGTAGAAGTAGTAGTAAAAGGATCTGAAGTAGATATATTAGAAAAATAAAAATAGCTAGAGAAAAAGATAACAAAGTAATTAGAGTAGTAGAATAAATAAAAAAGATGAGAGTAAAAGTATCAAGTGGTGACAAGTGGCAGATAGATAGAGAATTTGTATTGAAAGAAAGAAAAGTATATGTACCAAAGGATGAGGAGTTGAGAGTAGAAAATAAAGTCTAATGTTCATGACTCTAACATTTCTCTATGTCTAGCTACTAGTATATTGTAATGTAACTGGATATTTTTTATCTCTTTAGTTTTTGCTATTTTATTTTCATATTCCTTTTATTTTTATTTTTATTTAGAGTTAGAGTTTAGCATAACATTACTGTTACACATCAGTCACAGATTATATGATATGGTCACAGTCATGGTTATGCAATCATATGTCATAGAAGGATGTAAAAAGTTCTAGGGCAATGATGTTATATTACATATTAATGATATGTAATACATATGGCCTTTAGAGTAGGCTGGATTTTGTGTAGCATGGACTATTAGTCTAGCATATATAAGTAGGATACATTATACTTAGAAACTCTATTGAGTTCTCTTGTAATCAACCCAATCCAAGATCATTCTTCTGACTTAACTCTAGTCTTAAGTTTATAACAAGAAAGGTAGAAGACAACAGAGTTGATGATGAGAAATTACTAGTGGCCAGAAGTGAATGAAAAGACAAGTATATAAGAGGAGGAAAGAAGCTGAGAAATGGAAAAGGAGAGATAAGATGATACTGAGTACAAAAGATTTAGTATTTAAGTAAAGACCAGTGAAAAATTTAGTAGATAAATATATTAGTTTATCATTAATGAGATAGTAACTATTAATGTAGTCAAATCACAAATGCCAACTTTGATGAGAAATCACCTAGTTGTGAATGTTAGTTGAGTAGTAAGAATGTTATATCACAGCCTTTATCTAAGTTCAAAATAATAAAAATAAAAATGAGGAAAATAAAAATAAAAAATAAAAATAAAAAGAGATCAAGTTCAATGTTCACAACTCTGACATCACCTCCCCTCTCCTTTAAGATTTCTTCTTCAGAGAAATTTAATCTATCTTTTCCTTTTTTTACCTCATCTAATTTCTCTCTAACTTTTTTAAACACTTATTTTTAAATTTTCTATTGTTCTAGCCAAACAAAATCTTTACTGTATACTTCCTTGATAACTCACTTCTTCTGAACTTCTCTATATTCAGATTTAACTTCACCTTCCACAAATTTCTTTTCTCTACTTCCTCTTGTCATGTAACTTCTACTTCTATTCTTAAATTCATTTACTAACTTCTTCACATTTTCTTAATCCTCCTTTTTTTCCCATATATCATTTTCTACAGTAAACTCCTTCTAGTATACTAAATACTTTATTATCTCTCATACTTTTCTTTTGTTTAGTATTTTCTCAATCTCCTATTCTTCTACTCTGTCTACTTCAACTGGCTTTAGTTCTTCCACTCTCTGCCTCTTTACTGCTTTTCTATATCTAACAACTCTGCTAACATTTACCACTGGATGAATCCTTATAGAAGCTAGTAGTTTTAACTTTACCACATTCTTTGATACCACCTCTTCAATCACATAAGACTTTATATATTGCTCCATCAACTTTTTTACTGGTCTTTCTTTAAACACTAAGCTCTTCATACTCAATATTACTCTATCATCTTTCTTTCATTCTTTCACTTCTCTTTGTTCCTTATCTGCCTGTTTCTTTATTTTTTCCTTTGTTTTTCTCAATGTAGTCCTAGCATTTTCTTAGACTTTTCTCATCCTCTTTGCAAACTTTGTTGCTTTCTCTATCTTTTCTTTTCTTCTAATATCTGCTTCCATTCTCAACTTTCTACCATAATTTGCCATAAAAGATGATACTTTTGTTGCCAAATGAACTTTGTTGTTCACTGCAAAATCTGCTGTTGCTAACCACTCTAGCCAATCTTTCTGTCTATACTTTGTGAAAAACCTCAAGTATTGTTCCAACTCTTGGTTCATCCATTCTATCTGCTCATCTGTCTATAGGTGGAATGCTGTTAACAATATCATTTCTATTCCTAACATCTTATTCAACTTCTTTGTCAACTCTGCTGCAAATTGTAGTTTTCTATTACTTATTACATTCTCTGGTAATCTATGTAACTTTCACACATTATCTCTATACAATCTCATTAATTCTTTTGCTGATGTTTCCTCTGTAGTTGCTACAAAATGCACTATCTTCAACAATTTATCACACACAACTAATACTTCTTTATTACTAATAACAACTTAGTGATAAAATCCACTGTTAGGTACATCTATAGCTTCTCTGGCACTTCATTTGTCATTAACTTCTCTACTGGTGCCTCTGTCCTATTCTTCATTCTCTAACATAAATCACATCCTTCTATATATTTTTGTTAGATGTAGTTTACACTTTGTTATCTGACATCCAATAGGACATCTCAGATGTCTAAATAAGTGATTAGTGCATTATCTGAGAATGTGGAAGATAGATCAGAATGACCTTTGGCTTTAGCTTGTATATTGTACCTCTACTAGTCACACTAGTCATATATTTTGGAATAGTGCTTGGAAACTTAGTAGGTGGAAAACTATTGGAGAGTAGTAAGATATGTTATTGCCAACACTGGAAATAAGTGTTAGTTTCAGTTGATTTTCAGGATAACTAATATAGTGTAAATATTGAAGTCAAAGATGATAGACTTAATACTTTTTATTTTCTGTTCTAATTCTTTTTTTCTTTTTTCTTTTATTTTATTTTTTGGACTTAGGGTTAAGAGTTAGTATGATGTTACAAATTGTCATACAGTGTGACTCAGTATCATACACCAGTCACAGATCACACAATCATATAATACATAGAATATTATAGAAGATCTTAGAATAAGATGACATTATATAACATGTTCTACACATGTTGATTTTAAAGGATAATACATGGCCCTTTATAGTAGGCTAATGGAAGTGTAACATAAACTAGTAGTCTAACATATATAAGATAGATATTTTTGTATATAAAACTTCATTGAGTTCTCTTATATTGACTCTAATATAAGGTTTTTTCTCTTAACCCACTTTAAAGTCTTAAGTTTGTAATAGTAAACTACTGGATTATATATTAGGTATAATATTTAGGGTAGTTATCTGGAATGGAAGCTGTTAAGTAAGTTATTCTGATTTCTAGTAATTCTCAGATATTAGGAAATAGACTTCCATAGAATTAGTAAGAGTTCTACAAGGACATTCAAGATGGAATAAAAATATATGATTTGTACTAGAAGAAATTGGAAAGTGCAGATGATGGAGAAGATATTATCTATAGATTGGGACAGATATGGTCAGAAATAGAATGTGATAATTTTCCAATGTTCTTTGTCACTTCTGGCCACTAGTAATTCTTTATAACTAACTCTGTTATCTTCTATCTATCTCTATGCCCAGCTATCAGCATATTATGGTGTAATTAGATAACTTCTAATCTCAATTTCTCATCTTTCAACACATATACCTTTTCTTCTTTCAATACTAATTGTTGTGGCAACCACTAGTCATAAAGACCAATAGTGACTTTAAGTAGTAAGTCTCACAGGAGGATATTTATATAGAGATCACAAGAGAACTCGACAAGGAGTCTTTGCTGTATTCCTATACTATTTATACAAAAGTCTCATGGTCTGTGCTAGTGATAAATAACCCTACCCTAATGTTCATGCTTTTACCATGCCTTTCTCTCATGTCTTTTCATAAGAATATCATGCTGTATACATGTACTCTGACATCATTCTTTTAGTTCTTTCTCCCAAAGTCTAGGCCTATGACCTTATATCATGTGACATGTCATGTGACCACAGTCACATGCCTCTTCATTGTTAAAATAAAAGAAAAAAGAAAAAGAAAAATTAAATCAAGAAAAATAGAGAAAAGAAAAATATTAGTGTTTAACCATACTATAACACTAATTCTCCTTCTATTTTCCACTCATCTTCCCTCAATGCTTTAATCTTTGCTTTTTTCATTTCTTCAACTACTTTTATTACTTTTTATCTTTCTCTCTTACTCTTTTTATCTTTTCTACCAACATTATTTCTGGTTCTTCTACCACTACTTCCATCATTTCTCTAATCTACTCTTCTTTTATCAACTTCTGGTTTTCATTATTATTTTCTATTCCTACTTTCAAGTCTGGCTATTATGATTGAAAATTTATAAAATGGAGTTAATAAACACTAGACTGTTAGTCTGTACTACACTAAACCTAGCCTACTCTAAAGAGCATGTATATTATATACTATTGATATATAGTATGATATCATCATTCTGAAACCTTCTACATTCTTCTGTGATATGTGACTATATAACTATAACATGTGACAGATATGTGATGTTACACTAAATCCTAATCTTAAGTTAAAAGAAAGAAAAATAAAAATAAAAATAAAATAAAGTCTATTATTCACAACTCTAACACTGGCCTTCTACTCAACTCATCCACTTTTCCTATCCTAAGTCCTAGTAAATGCTTCAAAGTAAAATCAGATCTAGATAAATATAAGACTTATCTAGCTTATCTCCAATTCAACTTTTATATTTTCATAAAATACTCCAAATTCTTATAGTCTGTCCAAATCTCAAACTTGAATTTTGTTAGATATAGTTCACACTTTATTATCTAAAATCTAGTAGAGTATCTCAGAAGTCCAGATAAGTAACTAATATATTATCTGAGAATGTAGAAGACAAGTTGAAATGATCTTTGGCTTCAGCTTATATACTATATTACTACTAGCTACACTAGTTGTATATTTCAAAATAGAACTTGGGAATTTAATAGGTAGAAAACACTAGAGAGTAGTGAGATATGTTGTTGCTAACATCAAAGATAGATGCTAGTTTTAGTCAATTTTTAAGATAAGCTAGTATAGTATAAACTACCAGATTATATACTAGTTAGTATATCTAGAGTAGCTATCTGGAATGTAAATTACTAAGCAAGTTACTTTGGATACTAGTAATTCTCAGATATTAGGAGATGGAGTCTATGGAGTTAATCAAGACTAGTAAGAATATCTAAGATGGAATGGGAAGATATGATCTATACTAGAAGAGAATAGTGAGTACTGATGAGGATGAAGAGATTATCTATAGATTGAGACAGATACAGTTGGAATATAATGTGACAAATTTAGCATCTTCTAATAGATGGCTTCAAACTGCTAATCTTCTATTCACTGCCAATATTTTCTTATCATAAATTTCATAGTTTTACTTTATTTTATTCAATATAAGTGTCAAAGATGAAAATAGTAGACTTAATTTATTTTCCTTTTCTTTCTATTTTCATTTGCCTTTTGATTTATTTGCCATTTTTCTATTTTTAGAACTTAGGGTTAGGGTTAGAGTGACAAGATTATGTAGTCACATCAGATGACACAGTCACAGTAATGGTCACAAAGTCACAAGACACATGGAAGAATGTAGAAGGTTTTGGAAGGATAATGTCATATAATGTGTGTAGCACATGTTGATCTTAAGGCATACACATAGCTGTTTAGAGTAGGCTAGAAGTAGCTAGCATGGACCATGTGGTTTTAGTATATAAGGTAGACTATCTTGTACAGAGCTCTCTATCAAGTTCTCTTGTGTTAACCCAATACAAGGTTCTATTTATTGATCCACTCTAAGATCTTTGAGTTGTAACAATAAGCTACTGGTCTCCATCTTTCATCTATACACTTCATAGACAACACTCCTTTAGTCACATAATCAGACACATTCACCTCTATCCTCATCTTGTCTAAATCTGGAACTATTAGAATTAGTTCTATAAGTAAATCTTTTCTTCAATGCTTCAAACAATTTCTCCTGCCTTATTTCTTACTCCCACTTCTGCTCCTTCTTTGTCAATTTATACAACAGCCTTGCTATCTTTGCAAAATCTTTCACAAATCTTCTATAATAGTTAGCTAGCCCTAAGAACTTTTATACCTCCTTAACTGATTTAGAGACTGGCCAGTCTAATACTGCCTTCACTTTGTCCTTCTCCATTTTTATTCCCTCTGGTCTTATTACCACTTCTAAGAAATCAACTTCCCTTACTTTCTATCTACACTTCTCTAGTTTTACATATAAATCATTTTCTTCTAATCTTCTTAGTATTAATTAAATCTCTTAGCACCTTGTTCATCATAGTTTAGAACATGGCTAGTGAATTTGTTAAACCAAAAAACATAACTGCCAGTTCAAACAACCCTTCTAGTATTATAAAGACTGCTTTCTACTCATCTCTCTTTTTTATTCTCACATTGTTATAACCTCACTTCAAATCCAGCTTTGTAAATATCTTCTTGGTCCCAATGTTCTTGATAATGTCTGAAATAAGTGGTAATGGATAGTTATTCTTGATTGTCTACTTATTAAGGTATCAGTAGTCTTATACCATCCTCTTCTTCCAATTCTTTTTCCCTACAAAGAATACTGACACAGTTTGTGATAACTTTGATAGTCAAATGTATTCCTTTCTCATTTGCTTCTGAATAAACTCTCTTACTTCTTCTCTCTCTTCTCTGGACAAGGAATAGATTTTCTCTTTTCTTAGTACAAACCCCTCCTTCAAATCAATTACATGATTCCACATTTTTCTCATCAACATCCTCTCACTCACTTTTCTACCAAATACTTTGATCTACTTATGGAATTGTTCTAGAACCAGTTTCTTTGCTTCCTCCTCTGGTCTTGCTGCTTCTTCTTCATCCCATATTTCCTACTCCTCTGCTACTTTCTTTATTTCTATTGTCTTCCTCTTTTTTTGATTTTTTCTTTTTTTTTCTTCTTTTTGCTTCTGCTATCCCAGTTTCCCCTACTTTAGCCTCCACTGTTTCCCACATTCTTCTGGGCATCTTGTCATTTTTATATCTCCTATTCTTTAGTCAATTTTAGGATTGTAGTATGTAAGCTACAGCATTTCCAAAATCACTTTCTACTTCTGCCCTCCTATCACATCTATCTCTGTCCTTTCCCTATTCCCTCACTAATAGATATTCACTTTCACTATATACTCTATAGGTTCTTTCTTGTTGAAAAAACCATCTATATTTTGTATATAAATAGGCCTTTTTATTTTTTCAGCTTAAACCTTTGCTTTGGGGGGTTCCTAACTACCACAACATTTGTTCTTCTTATCTCTTTCATTAGAATAGGCCCTACCAGTATCTGCTATATCTCTTGCCTCTTAGACCAAACCTAAAATGGAGATTGCTATAGTCTAAACCCTCCTTAATTGTTCTCTATTCCTTTCTACCTCTATCTCTGATTTCTGTTTTTCTTTCTTTCTCTCAATCTTTCTTTTTCTCTTTGACTCTCTCTCCAATGTCTATTTATGTTAGTAGTATGTTTGTACCACTGCTCAATACTAGTTGAAGACTTTTCTGCCTTTATCAACTTTCTTTTTATTACTCTATTCATCTCTCTTTTGAACTCCTTTACTAATGCTCTTCCTTTGTATCCACTTTCTCTTGCTACTCTTCTAAATTCTTGCACAAATTTCTTCATAGTTCCTCCTCCCTGTTCTATTTTTTTGAGCTTGGCTACTTTGACTGACTCCTCATCTCCTCCACTAAATTTCTTTTTTAATTTCATCAAAAATTTACCTACTAAATCAAATTCTAAATCTTCCAATAAATTCTTCTTCTATATATCAGCTAACCCTCCTGCATATATAATAACATCTATTAAATCTATTCTTTTACTAATGCTTTCCTCATCTTCATTCTCAAATATAACTTGCATGCCATAATGAATCCTATCACTTTACTTGCTTTCCCATCAAATACTGGTAGCTTGACTACTTCTATATTAAATCTAGTATTAGACCCTTCTGCTACTACTCTTCTTGCTCTCTCTACTTTTATTGTGTTATTATTACTTGTAATACCATTATCTGCTCCTGCTATAATCTCATTTGCTCCAAGAGTTGACTAAAGCCATGTTGACTCATATTGTTATTGTAAGAGAGAGGAGAATCAACTGGTAAGAGAGAAAGTGATAGTAGTATAAGAAAGGAAAATGTATATACTGGTAAAAAAAGAAAAACTAGTACTGGTCTCACTCTTAGACTCATATTCCAAACTTGAAATAATCTCTGTAAGTATTAGTGGTAGGCTTTAATATAGTAAGAATAGCTAGGCTTTTCTTATCTAACTAGTGTATGTTATGAGACGCTTTGGACATGAATAATTTTTATTTTATTTTCTTTTATTTTCTGACTTTATAGGAATTTTTGTTTTCTTTTTCTTTTTGTTTTCTTTTCTTTTGGATGATAAAGAGGCACGTGACACTGCAGTCACATGACATGTCACATGAGGTGACGTCATAGGCCTAGAAGGCGGTAGAAGGATCTAGAAGATGACATCAGGGCACATGTATACAACATGGTGACCTTGAGTAAGAAGTGAGGCGAGCATGAGGTTGAAGCATGGACTATAGG
>Ga0157364_1002864_pt1 | contig 16449 bp, 10 predicted proteins | sample AttsexASBM2_FD_111476 | JGI IMG/M metagenome (GOLD analysis project Ga0157364, IMG submission 111476) | Fungus gardens microbial communities from leaf cutter ant in Ribeirão Preto, State of São Paulo, Brazil - Atta sexdens ASBM2 | ecosystem: Host-associated > Fungi > Mycelium > Unclassified ...
AAATATTATTTGCTTGATAATATTTGATTTAATAATCATTTCAAGAAAATAGAAACTAAAATTAAAATAGAAATAGCGTAACTTCCATTGTGTATTTCTAATGTTATTTTATATTATTATCCATTTTACTTATGCATCGAATATCGTAAAAACGAGATAAAATAATAGAATATCACAAAAAATTGAAAATAAATTAAATAATGAATATTGTATTTAATATTATGTTTCGCTGAAATTACATAAAATATTTTCATCTTGTCTCCTACAGGCAATTGTTTTGCCGCCGCTTGCAAAGTGGCCACACGAGAATGGATTTACCTTTACCACATGGTTCCGTCTAGATCCCATCAACTCTGTTAATATCGAACGAGAAAAACCGTACCTCTACTGGTAAGTGCTTCCACATCAAGTACCCTTACGAAAGTACTCTTTCCAAGTAGAGCGGTAGCCTTAAAGAACGAGGGACAAGGATTGAGGGACGAGAGACGGGAAACAAGGGACGGGGCGAGAAACAAGGGATGATGGTCTAAGAGAGAGGGACAAGAAACGAAGGGATAAAATACGAAAGGATGAGGGATAAAAAACAAATAAATGAAGGACGAGGAACGCGGGATAAATGGATGAGGGACGAAGGAATAAGGGACGAGGAACAAGGGATGAGGGATAAATTTTCGAAAACTTCGAGGAAAGCACTCAGAAATTCCGATTGGAGCGTAATTCCTTATTAAGCGTAATTCTGTCAGCATACATTTGCAACAAAAATAATATTTATATAGTAATAAAAATTATATAATAATAAAATTATATAGTAATAAAATTATTTAAGATAATGTGAATATACAACAAATAAGAGATAATGCCTATATAACGGTCGAAGCTAGATCTTAGGTACTTAAATATCTTCATGTGAATTTATATGTAGTCATTTGAACCGAGCACCGAATTGATTTTTCGGACTTAAAAACGCAACCGAATTAAGTAGTAATATCACAAATTAAACTGACAAGCAATTTAATAGTATGATAATAGTATGATCAATTGATATTTTTAAAAAATCTTAATGTATTGAAAATCTGTAAATAAATTATTATATTTTTTATTTTATTTTATATTGTCTTACTATTTTATTTTAATTTTATTTGTTTATAGAAATAATTTTAATTATTTTATATATAATTATTATATATATAATTTTTTGTTTTTATGATAATCATGTTTTACAATAATATTAAATTGATAGAAATATAAGCACATTTGAGATCTAATGAGACAGTTTTATTAAAGTATTTTTCTTTTATTATTTTAGCTTTAAAACAAGCAAGGGAGTAGGATATTCTGCACATTTCGTAGGCAACTGCTTAGTCCTGACTTCAATGAAAATAAAAGGCAAGGGCTTCCAACATTGTGTCAAATACGAATTTCAGCCACGAAAGGTACACTATTAAATTTTTAAATTGATTTATATCGATGTGCACCGAAAATTTTTATATGCTATACGAAAAAAATATTTTTGTTTTTTTTTTGCAGTGGTATATGGTCGCGATAGTGTATATATACAATAGGTGGACAAAAAGTGAAATTAAGTGTTTAGTCAATGGCCAGTTGGCGTCGAGTACAGAAATGACATGGCACGTTTCGACGAATGATGTGAGTGTTGCAAATATATTTTATATTAATAATTTTCTTTTGCCAATAATGATTTAAAGAAAAAAAAAATGGTAATGTCATTTTACAGCCTTTTGACAAATGTTACATTGGAGCAACCCCCGAACTGGACGAAGAGCGCGTGTTTTGCGGACAAATGAGTGCAATATATTTATTCAGCGAAGCGCTGACAACGCATCAGATATGCGCGATGCATAGATTGGGGCCGGGATATAAGGTACGCTATAACTCTTTCTCTCTGTATCTGTCACTCTTTATTTTTTACCGTTGCTACGTGCTATAGATATACATGTATGAATCGTTAATCAAACGCTGATATTTTCTACTTTATATTTGTGAACGAATATTCATCATCGCTTTTACGATCCACGCGCAGAGCCAGTTTCGTTTCGACAATGAGTGCTACCTGAATCTGCCTGACAATCATAAAAGGGTGAGTGAGCAGGATCTCTCTACGAGCATGGTGGACCAAAGTATGCAAATTGTAAGCATTTTGATTTTATTTTTCCGTTAACATATCATTTGTATTTTGTTAATTATTCTGTTACTGCGTTCGAGTTCATCTAAGGTAATTATCCAATTACGATCACTGATTTTCTTGATGGCCTCTGCAATTGATAAGTTTATCAATTCGTTTGATATTATTTGTTTTGGAAAAGTCGATTTATCTGTGACTATGAATCTTATATCTATTATATTTATAATAAAATGCACCTATTTTTATGTTTATTTTATTTTTTTATTGTTATTCTTTCTTTACTGGAATGCCTATCTTTCTTAGTGAACAGATATTGCAGAATGAATTTAGTAATGTGCAAAGTACTTTTGCTGTAAGCATCTTTACATTATACATCGTATAATTTTGTCATACGATTTCGTTTAATGCTAATCGGTATCCTCTAATTAGTAGTAAGTAGCAATATAATTATGGAGTAGTATTGAATTATTGTTTTCGAGTATGTGATTTCTGTGTATTTATTTATATTATGTAGTTAGTATCCAAAATGTTTACACCCTAAGATTGAATAACGTAATGCACTTATGTTATAGCATAAATATATTGTAAATTACAATAAGTATTGAAAATTTTCTGTGCAGAAGATTTATTAATTTATTATTTTACATGTAATATTCCAGGTACTTTACGACGGAAAATTATCGAATGCAATTGTGTTCATGTACAATCCAGTAGCGACAGATTCGCAGCTTTGTCTACAGAGCGCACCGAAAGGCAATGTCTCTTATTTTGTACATACACCGCACGCCCTCATGCTACAGGTATAATTTATTCAATAGAGATTTAATACTAGATATACAGACACTTTTTATTTACTTTTATTTTAAACATCGTATTAATGGAAAAGTGATCAAAATCATCTCAAAATTAGCAATTTTTCAGCAGAGCATTTTTTAAATATTATTTCTCAATTGGAATAACTTCACTTTTTTCCATTAGATTTTTAATTATAAAGTATTATTTGAAAAATTCCATGAATTTTCAAAAAGTCAAAAGTCAAATACTATAATCTTAGTATAGGATTGTTGTTATATATTTTATCCTTTATCAAAATTGTGACATTTTTTTCATTTAAGCAATGTATCAACAAAAACCTATGTTGTTTTTTCAAAATATGTTAGTCTTTAGGGAGATTGATTTTCTTTCATTATTTCAAAAATGCAAGTTTTTTTATTTATGTCACTTTCTGTCACTTTTTTTAGCAGTAATGAATTATAAATATGTATAAAACAAATGTGTAAAATAAGTAAGAAATTTTTGTGTTTCGACTTTCAGGATGTCAAGGCAATCATAACACATTCTATTCACAGCACGTTAAACTCGATAGGTGGTATTCAAGTACTGTTCCCATTATTCTCCCAGTTGGATATGCCTTATGACTGCATAGCGCCAAACGACATTAAGCGCGATCCCACATTATGGTAAAGCTTTATTAATAGTTACCACTTTGGAAAATCGTGTATTTAAATAGAAGGAATTTAGAAGAAACATCGACATTATTTTTCAGTTCGAAATTGCTCGGGTTTATTTGCGACTTAGTGGAAAGTTCTCAAACCGTTCAGCAACATATGGTACAAAACAGAGGATTTTTGGTAATAAGTTTTATGCTACAGAAAGCCAGTCGAGATCATCTCACGACGGAAGTTCTTGCATCCTTTTTGGAACTCACGAAACATTTAGTGACTTGTCTTAGCGCAAACAGTGATTTATTATTGAAACAGGTACCGATCTATTAATAAATTATTATTTGTTAGTATTTATTAGACGTTTCAATATGATAAATACAATGATATATTTATAGTGATATATATGCAGTTAAGATAGTGGCATTTTACTGTTATTTGATATAATTTAACTAAAAAGAATATACAAAATATATAAATATATATATTAAATTTTTTAAATTATAATTTTAATATATTATATTTGATTCAATTTGCGATTATCTTAGCTGACGATAGTGTAAGATGCTTATTAGATTTAGAAAAATTAGAGTAAAAATTATAATCCCTACAATATAAAAATTAAGTAAAACAATTTTATAGAAGATTTGAAAATAGGATAGAAAATTATTGATAGAAAAAAATGAAATTAATCATTGTAGATAAAACAGATTTAGTCACATCATAACATTTATTTGATAAATAGTAAATAGTAGTAATAGGAAAAGAGGATTATATGTTTAACATTATTAGTTGTTGATTAAGTTTTTCGTAAACTAAAAACTCTTCATCCATGCACATCTAGCTATACCTTTTTTTCAGGTGATTTTTATTTATCCCTATATGCATGGATTATATTCAATTTAGTTTAATTTCGTTAAAATATTAATATCGATGTATCCTATTCCTTTAATTTGCATTATCTCTGCTATGTAATGTAATAGCTTCCACGCTTTCATCGCAATTGCTCCTATCGAAATGTTTGCAAATATCGTATGTATATATTAATGTATGTGTTTAATATGCATTTCCATACTATTTTAAAGGCTCTTCTACAATCCCGTTACAAGCATGCCTATATTCGCCTTCTTCGATTAATTATTGTGCTATTTAAACTTCGGATCGCATGTAATCTACCGACTTTTGAGCTTCCTGATTTAAAAGAAGGCTACGCAAAGTATTTTGTTCGTAATGTTGCTTTTACATCAAAATTCATAATTCTTATTTTGCAACGCTAAAAATCTTCGTCTATCTCTGCTATATCATGAAAAGTTATGTTATTTCTATCTTTAAATATGCACTATCATCAAAATCCTATCACATGGTATATTATTTTTTATTGTCATAGGTTGTCCCAACGGCATAATTAATTATATTACTTAATTAAATACTAATCATACATTTAATATATGATTAATTTGTTTGCAGTTTAATATTAATTTAATAATATAATATTAATACACTATATTAATACACAAAATCGATGCATTTCTTGATAACTCATCTTTTGCAATATAAAATAATTATGTTAAATAATATTTATGTAATTAATTGAACCATATTTTCCGATTTTCAGAATACATATATATGTATTATATCCTAAATTTCGATATTATTTTTCGAGTTTTTTCATCAATTGATATAAATGCACGAATATCCATTTGCACTATATTTTATATTACGTTTTATATTCATATAAATCACTAATTATTGTTGCTCGTAACAGCAATACCATCTGCACTTTATCTACTATCAATTCCAATTGTTTCCGTAAACTCAATAACTCTTGTTTGTATATTATTTTTTTCTTCACACATGTAGCCCAAAATTCATAGTTATATAGATCTTATATTTAAAACCGTCTTAAGTACAGTCTTAAGATGTCATGAACCAATTCAGAGAACTGTATTAGCATCTTAAGACGAACATTACTTAACTAACGGTCTTAAAATAAGAATGAACTATGAATACTACCCATAGAGAATTATTTTTTCATTATAATTTAAATATATATCCGATAATATTTTAATGATTATATATTTTTTATGTTGTATCTACATAAATAATTCATCAAAATTGAAATCAAATTGAAATCAAAGTATAAATCGAAATATAATAAAAAGATTTAACATATTTTGTATATACATATTTATAAATAAATTTTAAATGATTAAATTGTATGGATTACATACATTAATGCAAATAAATTCAATGGCATATATATATATATATATATATGGCTCAGAAAAATATAAAAGTCGGCTAGATTGGTGTGTCCGAAGAACAGGCAGATCCATGGTGATGTAGTTGTTTTATTTTTCATTCCTAACATGGCAGCTACTGGATCACGTTCTTTTTAATCCCGCTCTATGGATATATACACCAGCGCCAGTACAAACACGGCTTTACTCGTACCTGGCTACAGAATTTCTTAGCGACACGCAAATTTATTCCAATGTGAGACGCGTATCGACGGTTTTGCAAACCGTGCACACACTCAAATACTATTATTGGGTAGCTAATCCTCGCGCCAAAAGTGGAATAACACCGAAAGGACTCGGTATGTTATCATACGTAATCAGTTAATGCAAATTCATCCTGAACATTTAAAATGTAAGATCTTACATGTTAATTTATTTTTGTGATAGATGGTCCGCGACCGCAACAGAAAGACATTCTTACAATTCGTTCATACATTTTATTATTTTTAAAACAATTAATAATGATTGGTAATGGTGTAAAAGACGACGAATTACAGAGCATACTTAATTATTTGACGACAATGCACGAGGTAATCTTAAATAATAACGTAATCATGTAAAGTAATTATTTATTAAGAATATTTTTTTTTATTTTCAAATCATTTTTAGGATGAAAATTTACATGATGTTTTACAAATGCTGATATCTTTGATGTCGGAACATCCGTCATCGATGGTACCCGCATTCGATGCGAAACAAGGAGTACGAACGATTTTTAAGCTTTTGGCAGCTGAAAGCCAGTTGATACGTTTGCAAGCGTTAAAACTGCTAGGATTCTTCCTCAGCCGTAGTACACATAAGTAATTCTTCATACAGATAATTTATATATTAAAATATTAAAAAATTAAAATTTTTAGAAAAAATACTAATATAATAATATTATTTAATACACACAGACGAAAATACGATGTCATGAGCCCGCATAATCTGTACACGTTATTGGCTGAAAGGCTCTTATTGAACGAGGAAACACTCTCATTGCCAACATACAATGTTTTATACGAGGTACATATATTTTATCTTTAAAATAATATTTGTTTATTAAATAAATTAAATTTTTATTTAAAATTTTTAATTCTAGATTATGACTGAGCATATCAGTCAACAAATATTATATGCCAGACATCCTGAACCTGAATCTCACTACCGTTTAGAAAATCCGAGTAAGCTGAAAATCTGTAGCAGATAAATAAACCAAATTATATTTCTTGTATATTAATCTGCTAATATCTTTTTCAGTGATCCTAAAGGTAGTGGCGACATTAATTCGACAATCAAAGCAAACGGAGCAACTGCTAGAAGTAAAGAAACTATTTCTGTCAGACATGACGTTGCTCTGTAATAACAATCGGGAGAATCGGCGAACAGTTTTGCAAATGTCTGTATGGCAGGAGTGGCTTATTGCTATGGCTTACATCCATCCCAAAAACACCGAGGAACAGAAGATATCAGATATGGTGTATTCCTTATTTCGCATGCTTCTTCATCACGCTATCAAGCATGAATACGGTGGCTGGCGTGTTTGGGTTGATACGTTGGCTATCGTACATTCTAAGGTGAGTTCGCAAGATATCGCTTAGGAAAGGATTTTAATACTTTTGATATATACAGGTATCGTATGAGGAATTCAAGCTTCAGTTTGCCCAAATGTACGAGCATTACGAGCGACAGAGATCCGATAACATTACGGATCCTGAGCTAAGACAGCAGAGACCGATCAGCACAATTTCCGGATGGGATCAACAGCATTCCGGTAGCAACGGATACAATAGACCAGCAGTGTGGGGAAATCAAAATCACGAGATACAACATATGGAAAGAAATTATAAAGTAATTTAAAAATTAATAAAATTTAATGCTTACACAGAGTGGCATATATAATGTCATACACAATTTTGTTTATATTTATATTTATATTTATATTATATATTTATATTTAATAAAATTGGTACTATTACAAAATTAATTAAAGTTTAAAAATTGGATAATTAAATAGTATGACATTTTATGCGTCACCCAATTATATTTTCTTCATTTTATGCCCTTTATAATTTTCTTTATATTGTATATGACTGTGTGTATTCAATATTTTTGCCAATTTAAGATGATGCATTCAACAAATTTAATCATTTATTTATTGTTCTCAATAATATCTTGTATTGTAATGCAGGAATTTGATTCATCCGAGGCAAATGATCGATTGGAAGAATCCTGCAGCTGCGATCTTAATTCAATAGATAATACCGAAAGCGACGGTAGTCCGGCTATCGTGAAATCGCGCAGTGAAACCTTGGACACACTGCAATCGTGTGAGGTGGTGTCATTGGACTCGCGATTGAGCGATAAACCAGAAACACCAACTACCGCGCGTGAGACTCACACAGAGACACCGACGATCCTTGAGGAAGCAAACAGCGAAGCTGTCTCGTTGCCAACTACGCAAGAAACCAGCGAAGTGATATCGATTGAGAGCTCCAGCGACTTCTACAGCGAGGTGCATAAAATCGAGAGTTCCAGTCCCGACTCGATGATAGTTCAAGACACTTTGAAAAAAGAAGAAGACACAGTTCTTGAGAAACAATCTGTTGCTGTTACCGAATCCTCTTCAACCGAACAGATTAAGGAAACCACGGAAGTGACAGCTATCGAATTGAAAAACTCGAAGGAAACTGTGACAGATACAAATATTCCCGACACGGTTTCCGCAACAGTGGACAAAGTTGATAATCCACCGGTTGAGAACAAGGAAGTGAAGGAGGAAAATGCCAAGTCTGTCGAGGAGAATAACGTTAGGACCGACGATAGTAATACGCATACCAACACTGAAGATTCTGACAAAATTGCAACAGTAATTGAAAATGCGGCCGACTCTGTTGCTTTAAAAGTCGACACTGAAGAAGATATCGTGCCAATTGTCCCTTCTGACGAAACGCGAGAACCGTTAACGGTTAAAGTTATCGAGAAACTCCAATTGGAGAACGACCGCGAGATAATTGATAGCGATACATCAGAGGCGTATTTGACGCCAACTGAGAATCAAGAAATCTCGAGCGAGATAAAAAGCAGAATGTCCGAAGGTGAGAAAAACGACGATGAGATTGTCGAGAAGAAGGACATTTCCGAAGACAGGGACATTACCACTGAGACTGGTGAGAACGACGCAGGGGAAACTGTAAAAAATCCTAATTGCTCAACTAGCATAGTAGAAAGCGGTGAGGCTTGCGCGGAGAAGGTAGATCTAGGAAGCGAGAAGGTGGAGCCCGTAATAGTGAATAGTGCGTTAAGTAGTGATGAATGCGCTGTGGATTCTTTAACGGAGGACAAAAGTGCTGTTATTAATGATAACGAAGACGCGAAGGTAAACGAGAAACACTCAAGGGAGCCGTCCACTATTTCTACTAGCGTAAGTGATAATAAGTCAGACGTTCCGGTGACGACTGACGAGGTAGAAGTTACAGATAGTGTTTGTAGTAATAGCGACGTTCAAAGTTCTGTAGATAATATGACGCAAGTGCCAAATCCTAAGCAGCAAATCCCAACAATATCTACGGTCTGTGATGCAACTAAAAGTTTATCCGACGGTGTGCCTCAAATCGTTAGTTCTAATGTGGTTGCCAGGGACAATGCGTTATTGAATGACTTAACTCCAGATCACGTAGATACCCATCGCAGATCCAGCCTGCCGATCGTCACTTCGGAAACGATCGCGGACGATAACGGTCACGAGCCACCCTCCTTGCCTGTACCCTTACGAAAGACATCGTCACCCCAAAAACGACCAAGGAGTGCCTCTACGTCCACGCAGGTGGATCCTAATCATTTCGGTGAGTTAAAAAATTAATCCGTGCGCTGTTAATAAAAGTGTGTCTATATTTTTACATATTCTTTTTCTCGCAGAAGCCAAAAGATCAAAGCAAGGAAATCCCTCCACACGGCCAATGTTTAGTCCAGGCCCGACACGACCTCCTTTCAGAATACCGGAATTTAAATGGTCATACATACACCAACGACTACTGTCGGACGTGCTATTCTCTTTGGAAACAGACATTCAAGTATGGAGAAGGTAAGATATACAATGCTGTATACATATATGTAACGATATATCAATTGTGTCGAAATATTCTACGATAAGTTTTGTATTACAGTCACTCAACGAAGTCAGTATTGGATTTTGTAAACAGCAGTGAGAATGCGATTTTCGTGGTGAATACTGTTCATCTAATTTCGCAGTTAGCCGACAACCTTATAATAGCTTGCGGTGGTTTGCTACCCTTATTAGCGTCAGCCACTTCGCCAAATGTACGTAAATTATTCTGTAATTCTAGTATACTTGATTAAAGAAGAAACTATGATATTTTTTCTTAATCTTTAATCAACGTTTTATTGCATTTTAGAATGAACTGGATGTAATTGAGCCAACTCAGGGGATGCCAATCGAAGTGGCAGTTTCTTTTTTGCAAAGACTAGTCAACATGGCCGACGTACTTATATTCGCCAGTTCGTTAAATTTTGGAGAATTGGAAGCTGAGAAAAACATGTCGAGCGGTGGCATATTGCGACAATGTTTACGACTGGTTTGTATTACCGTATATAAGGTATTTTATGGATACAGAATGAAATGATAAACCTCGTTAGAATAGTTAGATATAGTTATTTTTGTATTATTATACAATTTATACGCTAACTAATTTTAACAAATTATTTGTCAATTTAGGAAAATATATTAAATATTAGTGCACAATGTGTGTTTGTATGCACTTGACGGAGTATAGAACTTATAATATACCAAATTCAATAGAAAGAAACTTGTAAAAGTTTATGTTGCTATCAAGTATTTTTTTAAGTTTTGCTTAACAATGTTACATGTGCAATTAACTTTGAAGAAAATTCCCATATAGAAATATCTAAATTGCGACTTAATAATCGACGAATGATATGGTTTAATGATCCACGAATGAAAAAGTGCAATTGCAATAGTAATTGTATCTTTATTTATGTTTATTTTAGCGAAAATATGTATATATATATATATATATATACACATAATATTTATGGCATGCACATGTCAGATTGTACAATACAAATTACACTTTAAAAATACAAAATATAGCAAAATGTATGAATAAAATTTACATGAATTTATAAATTTCTATTACGCGAATAAAAAATTTCAATTAAAAAAATTTAAATTTAAATTCGTTCTTTTGATATAAATTATAACATAAAATTTTTAACAAATGATGATTATAACTTTCTAAAGACTTATAATTTAAAGAAAATTGAATGTTTTATCTATAAGTATTTGATTGACGAGTAAATTCATAATTAATTAAATGTAACATATTTATAATAATTAAATGTAACATATTTATAATTGTAGTCTCTAAAAAGTACAATTAATTCAAATATTCTTAGCTTTGTTTTTCATTTTCAATTCTAACATGTTTTAACTTCTAACATATGCTCCAGTTAGAAATTTAATATGTACATTCACACAACATCTTTTGTTGTATTTACCTAATAAACTGCTTCTATAGGTCTGTACATGTGCCGTTAGAAACTGCTTAGAGTGTAAAGAACGTGGCAGATCGTACAGCATGTTAGGTCGGCAGATTGGTTCTAGTAATAAATCACAACATATACAATCGCTTATACGCGGGGCTCAGACATCGCCTAAGGTATGTTTTATCCGATCAAACTCATTTTAATGATTATAGCATCATTAATATTAGGCGTGGGAAAAAGTTCGTAGCGTTTTTCTCGTTAGATGGCATTAAAAAACCGCCACGAACTTTTTCCCATACCCTAATAGATGTGATAAACACGTTATGTTTTTCCCTTTAATTTTTATTTATTAAAAAAAGTGTAGTTAATAGTACATATTACATATTGCATCAAAATATTCTTTATTTATAGAACATCGTGGACAATCTCACACATCAGTTAAGTCCTGTGAAGGATCCCGAGAAATTGTTGCAAGATATGGACGTAAATCGTTTGAGAGCTGTGATATACAGAGATGTTGTAAGTATCCGATATTTCATATACAACGATAAAGTAAAATGATGTTCATATGCAACGATAAAGTAAAATGATGTATGTATAAGATAAGAAAACTAAGTCATATACACGTTAATTTCAGGAAGAAACCAAGCAGGCACAGTTTCTGTCCCTTGCTATAGTTTACTTCATCTCTGTGTTGATGGTCTCCAAATATCGTGATATATTGGAACCGCCAATATCGCAGCGTCCACCAAGTCCAGTGCAAACAATACAGACAAATGGTGCCGGTCTCAGGCCAGGTAGCCCTTCAGGTGAGATTCCCGTATCTTATTTACTAATCGATCACTAACAGTATTAACACTAATCCAAAAAATAATCTGTGTAAATATCAATACACAAAATTCATTGAAGATATTTTTAATTAATGGATGAGAGTAATATTAAATATCTTACAATTTACAAATAATACAAAATATACTATAAAATACTATGTACAGCAATTTTATAAAAAATTGTTTTTTTTTTCGGAGTATTTAAATCGTTTATTACTGGGTATGCACTCTGCAAAGAACTTATAAAAATAATAATACAAAGAATAATGCTATTCCATGTTGATACTTTTATGTTTTTCTATATATATTCTATATAATTTTAAATTTAACATTTATGATTGTGATTATTAGATTATATCATCTATTACGGAAGAAATTATTAAAAAATTGTAAAAGGAAAATGCAATTTTAATGTTATAATTATTTGCACGTTGAATATTAACACTTCCCTTAAAAAGTTAAAAATTTTTAAGAATTCTTCTGTTTACTCAAAACTCTTACATGTCAGATATATATTCTCTTATCTTTTGTTTTAAAAGTTATAATATATAAATAAATCCAATATTCAATTTATAAATTAATTGATAATTTTGATATTACAGCATGACTGCAGCTATATAAATGTCTAAACGAGAAACTTGCAATGTACAATATATCTTGTAAAAATATTTTATCTGCTTACTATTTAGATAAAATTAAATTTATATCTTTTTCGAAATTTTTTAATTAACATTGATACATACATCGCTTCTATGAAATTATTATGCAATTTTCATTAAGTTTTGCAGATTAACTGGCTAAGAGATTTTCTATCACAGTAATGTTGTAAATGAATGAAATATGAATGTTATAAATTGCATATATGTACAAATATGTAGCTAATATGTTTAACACTGTGCACCAAACGATGTAGCTGCAACTTGTAAGACAACAGCACATGACACCAAGTAGAAAGCATGTGTTATTGCACTGTATGAAGTAAACATTTTATATGTATCTGACAGTGAGAGTTTTGTTTGCCGAATGTGTTTGCACCTTTTTTGCGTTACGAATATACTTACGTCATTATACTTATCGTTGTTGTATTCTCTTGGATGTGGAATTTCTTTATGTGGAAAATTAAAGAAAAACAAATATCGTTGACTGTTACACGATTGTGTGAAATAAGTTCTTTTTTAGAATGTAATACTCCAATTGTTACTGATAACATATTATAAACATTGATGTAGAACTTCGAGTGACATTATTATATTGGTGTGACATTATTATATTGGTGTAATAACACATTATTAATGAAAATAAAAATATATTATTATTTTCATCATTATTTTAATTTTTTTTGTTAAAATTTATATTATGTTACAAATTAGAAATAAAAATTATTAATTAAAAATTATTAGCAATTTTTAAGAAATAATACATATTTAAAATAATACAAAATGTTATTTACTGAATTTCACTCTATGAATGTTAAATAAATACTTAATAATTTTTTTAATGTTTTTTTTTGTAATTTTTAAATTTACATAACAAAAGCAAGTTTGCTGTATTAATATATATATAAAGTTTTCTTATTGTTAGAATTTTATAATAAATTTTAGATATTTTAAATTTTTCTTTAGAAATTTCAAATAAGTTTTTAGTGATAATTGTTTTTAAATTGTCGAAATAAGCAACTATTGTGTATATGTTGCACTGTTTAATTAATTTGTTTAGAAGAATATTGATAATTTGCTATAAACATAACATCAAAAATGGAAACTTCAAGATGAACAGATGTTAATTATACTATTTATTCGTAATTTTATTAATCACAATTGCATAGAGTGAAGAACAGTAAAAATGTTATGGATCGCGAGCGATAAAAGTATTTGCGCACGACCGGATAACGTGGTAAATGTGGTTCCTCGGCAGATGGGAATGGTGGTGGAGGAGGGCGGCCCTTATTTCCACAGTGGTCTCACCACGTGTACCCACAGTTCCTCCCGGGATCTCACCCTAACGCCAATGCAAATGTCAATGCCAATGCCAATCATCACATCAACCAGCACCACCACCAGCACCCGCTACCGGCTGCCAGGCACTCTAATCGCCAGCCATCCTCTAATTATTATCTCCCGAATCATCACAATAATCACTACAATCATCATCCGAATAATCATAACTATCATCGCCATCACCACTATCATCATCACAATAACAACAACCACCACCATACGCTTCAAAAGCATATCGATCAGCCCCGAAATCTCTGTCATAGAAACTCTGGTGTCGGTCTGCAAGGTAACTCGAAAACCCGAAAGTTGTTTCACGGAATGCCCAAGTTCTTCTGGCCTGATTTATTTCGCATTATTCTTATTTATCCTTTAACTTGCACGACCCGCTTGTCAATATCAACAGTCTATACACAATTTTCTCGACATTTCTCTTGCTGTATCAACCAGTTCTTTCTGCACTATAAAATTTATTATTTAAATTATCTTCAAAAAATATATATAAAAATATATAATATTTTACGATCGACTACAAGTTTAAAAGGAAGTTTGTTTAATTAATTCGTTCATTCTCCTTTCGCTTCTCATTTTTCATTTATATGTATAAATATCTAATCTGATTTAATTTCTTGTTTATTTTTATGATATTATTATTAAAATCAAATATTTATTAATTACATTGTTTATTTAATAATTTTCTAAGTTCACACTGCATGCCATATACAAAGCTAGCAGTTACTTTGAACTTACAGCATATTATTGTGTGAAAAATCAATTTAATAATTATTCTGTTCTACAGCATGTGGTATATGTAGATATTGCAGTGATGATAAAACACATCATATTTTATTAATACAAATCAAGACACGCATGAATATAATAGAGATGTCATCCCTTAAAAGTCAATGCGATGTATGACATAAACAAAATATGCGTATTCATTCGACAAATAATTCGCTATTATTGAACAAAATACAATAGTCCCCGAATTTGATGTATATTTTTATCATTTTGTGTAATTTATATTTTATAATTACCTGCTTTTCATTACTCGATAAATATATTTAAGGAACACTGGCTACTCTGAAAATTAAGATAAATCTTTAATATAATTAAATCTATCCTATTAAATGCTCTCTCTCTCTCTCTCTCTCTCTCTCTCTCTATATATATATATATATATATATATATATGCATATAAAAAATTAAGTATAATAAAAGCTTGTGTTTCTTAAGATTCGAGTAACTGAAGAATTGAAATGTCTGTTGTGTGCTACGATTTATTTTGCAGCAATTTTGCGCAACCCTTTACGTACAAACAAAAAAGAATGTTTTGTGTGTTTTCGTTTTTGATGTACCTTGTGGATTTCAGCTATTGGTCTTGTACATTTTTTACATTGGCAAACTGTGAATTTTATTTATAAATATATAAATGAAATCTTTCTATTACATAATATCGTTGAACGCATGTATATGAATATCAACTGGCTTAGCAAGAAGAAAATGTTTTTACATTTATCGATTTCTCATACCATATTTTAATCATGTGTTCTCAGGTAGCGGAGGTATAATGAGTCAATCTGGCTCTCAAGATGATGGCGAGTATGAAGTCATTATCGTCGACGAGAACAATTCTTCAATTTTGGCCGATCATGATGTCACGTCATCTGGACCGCCGTCAACCAAGGTAAGTTAGTTTCGCGGAAAAGTTGCAATTTACCTGAAATTTCAATGCGATCTGAAAAGTGCAACGGACACTTGTTCTCCAAACAAATTCAAAAGAAGTGTGAACATCGAGAAAAATTGAACTGAAAATCTCAGGTAAAAGTTTCGTAAAGTTCGTCACATAAAACGCAATCTGATAGTGACATAATCTGATTGGTATAACGTATAAGTAAAACGAGATGGTTCTACAAAGTTATAACAATTTTGTATTACTTGAGACTGCATGCATTTCGATAGATCAAGAACGTAGAAACGATGATTCGATGTTTCAATCTGTCGCTTTATACAGCTCTACGTAGCGAGTACGATTCGCGGGTCTTTCTCTAAACTAAAATTCAACTCCATTTCTTTCAATACTGTCCTGAATATCTTTCTCTTTATATTCGGTAGTTACAAATAATATTCACAGCAGCGAGACTTTAGCACTCTTCCATCACGCACGATCTTATGGAATATCCACCGCAGTAATGACTAAATAATTTGTGCTATTGCACAATGCTTTGCACTAAT
>Ga0157364_1002865_pt1 | contig 16448 bp, 29 predicted proteins | sample AttsexASBM2_FD_111476 | JGI IMG/M metagenome (GOLD analysis project Ga0157364, IMG submission 111476) | Fungus gardens microbial communities from leaf cutter ant in Ribeirão Preto, State of São Paulo, Brazil - Atta sexdens ASBM2 | ecosystem: Host-associated > Fungi > Mycelium > Unclassified ...
ATAAGTGAAAGATAGTATTCACAACTCTAGAAGGGTCATTTGAACTTATAGTAATGTTCTTTAGACTTACTAATTCTCCAGTAATATTTCAAACAATAATAAATAAGATTCTATAAAACTTGATTAATACTGGAGAAGTAGCAAGCTTCATTGATAATGTAAGAGTGGAAATGGAAGAAGAAGAGAGGCATAATGAGGTATGATGAGATGGTAGAGAAGATAATAAAAAGGTTGGCAGAAAATGACTTATATATGAAAAATAGAGAAAGAAAAGATAAAGGTAGTATTAGATTAGCTAACTTCTAAAGAGTTTAAAAATGTACAGAAGTTCTTGGGACTAGCTAATTATTATCAGTAGTTTATTAAAGATTTTACATCTATAACTAGACTATTACATAACTTAGTAAACAAGAATTAGAAGTGGGATTGGACAGAAAAGTAGAAAAAGATGTTTAGAGAGTTAAAAGAGAGATTTACAAAAAAATCCAGTACTAGCAGTACCAGACTTAGATAAAAAAAATGAGGATAGAAGTTGATGTATTAGACTATGCAATGGGAGGGTTTTATTAATAGAATGTGAAAATAGATAATGGAGACTAGTAGCATACTTGTTGAAATTTCTAAATGAGATAGAGAGAAATCATGAAATTTGTAACAAGATGTTGGCAGTAATTAGAGAATTTGTAAACTAGAAATATTTATTAGAGGGTGCAAAGTTCAAATTCAAGGTCTGGGCAGATTATAATAATTTAGAATATTTCATGAAAGTATAAAAACTGAATTATAGGCAAGCAAGATAAGCTCTATATTTGTCAAGATTTAATTTTACCTTAAAACATATACTAGGAACAAAGATGGGAAAAGCAGATGGATTAAGTAAGAGACTAAACTGGAAAGTAGGAATAGAAAATGATAACAAAAATCAAAAATTAATAAAAAACTTTAAAGCTTAGTAAAAGTAGTAGTAGAAGAATCTGAAGTAGATATAGTAGGAAAATATATAAAAACACAAAAGAAAAGATAAAGAAATAGTTAGTATAGTAAAATAAATGAAAAAGACTAGAGTTAAAGTACTGAGGAACAAAGAAAGGCAAATAAAAGAAGAATTAGTGTTAAAAGAAGAAAAGGTATATTTACTAAAGAATGAGAAGTTGAGAATAGAGATTATCCAGTTACACTATGATGTACTAGTAGCTGAACATAAGAAAAGATTAAAAATGACAGAGTTGGTAGTAAGAAATTACTGGTACTCAGAAGTAACTAAGGATATAGGAAAATATGTGAATAAATGTGAATTGTATCAAAGAATAAAGAATAGAATAGAAGTGTTAGCAAGAAAGCTGATAGCAAATAAGGTATTGAAAAAACCATAAATGCACTTAATAGTAGATTTTATCACTAAGTTGCTATTAGTAGCAGAAAAGAATGTAATATTGGTTATATGTAATAGGTTATCCAAGATGGTATATTTTGTGGCAACAACAGAAGAGACATCAGTGGAAGAATTAATAAGATTGTTCAGAAACAATATATAGAAACTACATGGATTATGTCAGATAAGAAACATACTCAGAAGAGAAAAATATCTATGGGAAAATTACAGAAGACATTAAAGAATATGGAGATATTATTTGACACATGTAAATATGAATTCTAAATGATCTTGACTTCAGCAAATATATTATACTTCTGCATATTACAATAGTTATATTTGGAAAAAGAATATTAACAGGAAATGGAGCATGAAGGAAGTAAGACCTTTGAGCATGGATACTCAGAACAGTGTACTACACTAGTTGATTTTCAAGCTAAGAAACTACTGAGTATCTAAGTATCTTAAATACTGATACTAAGACTATTCAAAAATCAGAGAAGATGGGTAACTACTCTGAGTACACTAATGTCCTCCAAAATAAAGTCTAGAGCTCCATGGAGATCATGAGAAACCATGTGATCAATAATAGAGTGATTAGACATGAAAAGAAACTAGATAGATCTATACTAGAAAAAGATAGATAGGTAGAAAGAAAGATACACTCTTCTACAAATGTTCTGAGTGGATTGGATGTTAGGGAAACATTATCTGTGATGTAGTTCAATGAGTATGTGATGTTAAAGATAAAAGCAGTAGACTTAATTTATTTTCCTTTTTCTTTCTATTTTTATTTTTATTTTTATTTATTCTCTATTTTTTCTATTTTTAGAACTTAGGATTAGGGTTAGAGTGATAAGATCACATTGTCACACATCAGTCACATCAGATAACACAGTCACAAGTCACAAAACACATAGAAGAATATAGAAGGTTCTGGAAGGATGATATTATACAACATGTGCAATACATGTTGACCTTAAGGCAAACATATGGCTGTTTAGGGTAGGCTAGAAGTAGTTAGCATGGACCATGAGGGTTTAGTATATAAGGTAGACTATCCTGTACAGAGTTTTCTATTGAATTCTCTTGTGTTAACTGTTATGAACTTAGGTCCTTAAGGTTGGACAAAAGAACAACTCTTGTATATGAGTAATATAAGAGAACTCGATAGAGATCTTCTTACAAACTAATCTACCTTATATACTATTACTGATGGTCCATGCTCACTACTGTGCACCCTACCCTAAACGACCATGTGTAGAACATGAGGTCAATATGTGATATTCATATTGTATAACGTTATTTGTTCTAGATCCTTCTACTTTGTTTCTCCACATCTTGTGACCTAACCCTAACCATATGTTCCAAAAATAGAAAATAAAAAATAAAACAAAATAAAAATGAAAATTAAAATTAAAATAGAGAAAAACTAAGTCCACTATTTGTAAACTTGACATTACCCCCCTCTTAAGGTTTTTCCTCCGGAGAAACTGTTTTCCATTTTCTCCAATTCCTTTCCAACTTCTTTAAATACTCCTCTTTAAATTTTCTGTCATCCCATCCATACAACATCCTTGCTGTAAACTTCCCTGGTAATTTCCCTCTCCTAAAGTCTCATTCCTCTGCCCTATCCAGTTTCTCCTGTCTTCTTATTTCCACTTCTATTCTTTCTTTAAAATCTTCTAACACTGCTTTTGCATTTCCTAACTCCTCCTTTTTTACCTAAGAGTCATACTCTGCTGTAAATCCCTTCCACCAGACTAAATATTTCTCTATCTTTCTTATTTTTCTTTTATTTAATATTTTTTCTATTTTCCATTCCTCAACTCCATCTACTTCCACTGGTTTTTCTTCCTCTTTCTTCTGTCCCTTCACTTGTTCTCTATACTGTACTATTCTGCTTACATTGACCACCGGGTGAATTCTCATTGAACTTAGTAGTCACAGCTTCACTGCATTTGATGATACCACCTCTTCTATCCCATATGGTCCCACATATCTTTTGGTCAACTTTCATGCCAGTCTTTCTTTGAATACTAAGTCCTTAGTACTTAGCATTACTCTGTCACCTTTCTTTCATTCCTCCATTTTCTTTCTACCTCGATCTGTATACCTCTTCATCTCTTCTTGTATTTTCTTTAAAGCAGCTCCTGCTTCCTCATATACTTTCTTCATTCTCTCCACAAATTCTGTTGTGCTTTCTATTTTTCCCTTCTTCCTTATATCCTCTCCCATTCTCAATTCTCTTCCATAATTTGCCATGAAGGGCGAAACCTTAGTTGCTGTATGAGTCTTATTATTTACTGCAAACTCAGCTGTTGCCAACCATTCTGGCCAATCCCTCTGTTGGTGTTCCACAAAAAACCTCAAATACTGCTCCAACTCCTGATTTATTCATTCCATTTGCCCATCCATCTGTGGGTGGAATGCTGTTAACAACTTCATTTTTATCCCTAACATTCTGTTCAACTCCTTCATCAATTCTGCTACAAACTGAGATCCCCTATCCAATACTACATTCTCTAGAAACCCATGTAACTTCCACATGTTGTTCCTAAACAACCTTGCCAATTCTTCTGCTGATGTTCCTTCTGTTGTTGCCACAAAATGCGTTATTTTGGACAACCTGTCACATACTACCAGAATCATGTCCTTTCCTGCTACTACTGGTAGCTTTGTAATGAAGTCTACTATTAGGTGCGTCCACGGCTTTTCTAGCACCTTGCTCAACTTTAATTTACCCACCAGCTCTTTTGTTCTATTCTTCATCCTCTGGCATAAGTCACATCCTTCCACATATTTCCCCACATCTCTTGTAACTCCCAGCCACCAGTAGTTCCTTGTTACTAACTCCACCATCTTCTATTGTCCTCCATGTCCTGCTGCTAGTACATCATGGTGTAACTGGATAACTTCTGTTCTCAATTCCTCATCCTTCAGTACATACACCTTTCCTTCCTTTAATACCAACTCCCCCTCTATCTTCCATTCACTCTCTCAACTCCTTTACCTTCTCTTTTTTCATCTTCTCTACTATGTTATAACAACCACTTGCCAGAACAGCACTTGTAGTATGCTTACTTCAGCAAAGCTCTCAGTTGGCTATCTAGTAGTAGGGATTACAAGAGAATTTGACAAGGAGCCCTTGCTGCATTACTCCTCTATTTATATAAATACAAAGTGGTCCATGCTACAACAATGTGTTTACCTCATGTCCTATTACTCATCCACCTTGCTTCTACCTCAAGGCCACTATGCTATATCCATGTGCCCTGATATCATACTCTTTAATCTCCATCACTATGTGTACACCATGTGTACACCATGAGGAACTATTGTCCTTTGATATCATCCCTAACCCTAACTCCTTCTAGACTCTTTCTGATTCTTCTAGACTGTTCTAGCCTCTGTCACATGACTTCTAGGTCACATGCTCTTCCTCCATTGTAGACTAATAATTAATTACTTATCTATGTCTAGCTAACCCTAACCCTAGCCAAAGTCTGTCCACACTCTTGTCTTATAACATACTACTCTAACTATATTTTCATCCTTACTCCTAGCTTTTTTTATTTTTTCTAACAACTCTACTTCTGGTCCTTCTATTACTACTTTTTGTAAATTACGAATCCAATTGTCCTTAATAAGTACCTGGTCCTCATTGTCTTTCTCTACACCTACTTTCTAGTCTAATCTCTTACTTAGCCCATTTGCCTTTCCCATTCTAGTTCCTGGAACATGTTTAAGAATAAAGTCAAACCTTGATAAATACAATGCCTATCTGGCTTGCCTTCGATTCAATTTTTGGGCTTTTATAAAATACTCCAAATTTTTATGATCTATCAGATCTCAAACTTAGATTGTGCCCCTTCCAGCAAATGCCTCCAACTCTCTAAACCTTATATAATTGCCAGCATCTCTTTATTATGGATCTCATAGTTTCTTTCCATCTCATTCAATGATTTAGACAAGAATGCTACTGGTCTCCATAGTTCATCTTTATGCTCCATTGATAACACCCTTCTTGTAGCATAGTCTGATGTATCCACTTCCATCCTCATTTTTTATCTAAATCCAGTGCTGCTAACACCGGTTTTTTTGTAAACCATTCCTTCAACTCTTTAAACACTTTCTTCTGTTTTTCCATCCAATCCCACTTCCTATCCTTCTTCACCATATTGTGTAATGGTCTAGCTATGGATGCAAAGCCTTCAATGAATTGATAATAATAATTCACCAATCCTAAAAACTTTTGTATATCTTTGACACACTTGGATGTCAGCCATTCCAGTAGTCCCTTCATCTTCTCTTTCTCCATCCTAATTCCTTCTGGTCCTATAACCACTCCCAAAAACCCTACTTCTTTGATCTTCCATCTACATTTTTCCGGTTTCACATATAGGTCATTCTCCTCCAATCTTTTAATCACTTTTGTACCAGCTCCTTGTGTCCTTCCATCTTTGTTCCAATTATCACGTCATCTATAAACACTGCTACTTTTCCCGTGTTAATTAAGTCTCTCAGCAATTTATTCATTATAGCTTGAAATGTTGCTGGAGAATTTGTCAACCCGAAAAACATTACTGTAGGTTCGAATGACCCCTTTGGTGTAGTAAATGCTGCTTTCCATTCATCCCCTTCCTTAATTCTCATGTTGTTGTAACCTTACCTCAAATCCATCTTCATGAATACTTTTTTTGTTCCAATATTTTCCAATACATCTGATATTAATGGCAGGGGATAGTTGTTTTTAATGGTCCATTCATTTAAGTATTGATAATCTTGGACCATTTTCTTTTTTCTATCTTTTTTCCTTACAAAGAATACTGGCGCCATCTATGGTGATTTTGATGGTTGGATATATTCTTTTCTTAACTGCTTCTTAATAAACTCTCTCACTTCCTCCCTCTCTTCTCTCGATAACAGATACACCTTTTCCTTTCTTGGAACAAACCCCTTCTTAACATCTATTGCATGATTTCATAGCTTCCTCATCGGCATCTTTTCTGACTGCTTCTTCCCAAATACCTTAATCCACTGATGATATTTTTCTAGTACTATTTTCTTTGCCTCCACCTCAGACTTTGCCACTTCTTCTTCCTCATCCTATATTTCCCATTCTTCTGCCACCTTTTTTACTTCCATTGTCTTTCCCTTTTTCTGTTTTTTCTTCTTCTTCTTCTTCTTCCTAGCTTCCTCCTTTGCTTCTTCTTCTTTTTGCTTTTCCCATTCCAATTTTTCTTGCACCAGTCTCTACTGTTTACTGCACTCTTCTGGATACCTCATCATTTTCACTTTCCCTATTCTCCAATCAATCTCAAGATTGTGGCGAGCTAGCCATGGCATTCCCAAAATTACTGTCCATTTCTGTCTACCAATCACATCTATCTCCATCCTCTCCCTGTGTCCTTGATAATGAATGTTTATCTCCACCGTATTTTCTATAGATCCTTCCTTATTGAATGACCTATCCACATTCCTTACATTTACTGGTCTTTCTAACTTCTTCAGCTTAAATCCTTGTTTCTTGGCAAATTCTGAGCTTATGACTAACCCAGTTGCTCTACTGTCCAACAATGCCTCCACTGTAATTCCCTCCTGAGTGTCTATTCTTTCCAACCCAATCTTTACTATTACTTCTCTCAAAGTTCTTCCCTCTACCTTTCTTACTTCTACTTTCTTAATTTCTTCTAAATCTAATGTACCAGTATCTATTTGTGTAGCTAATACATTAAATTTGTTGAAAGAATCTGGTCAAGGGACTCTAGATTCTCTACCCCTTTTAAATGGTCCAAATGTTCATTTATTCCCTTGATCTTTCTTCCTTCATACTCTAGTCTTCTTCTCTTTGCCACTCTACCTCTTTGCCACTGGTTTCTGCAATGATGGGCTATATGCCCAAAACCCCTGCAAGCATAACAATTCCTCCCCCTATCTACCTCTATAACATAGAGGTCCCTTCTTAGAAGAGTCTCCATCCCCTGTCCCAATTCCCTTACCACTATCATGTTTGTTCTCTCCACCTCTTTCATTGGAGCAGACTCTGTTGTTACCTGCTGAGAAGGCACTTGGCTCCTCTGCTACACTAAGGGTCATGGCAAATTCTGTCGTTGCTCCTGTTTTGGAGCTCCTTCTCCTTGTTCCTTTTTCTCCCTCAACCTTTCTTTCTCTCTCCTGCTTTTCCTCTAATTTCTATTGAGGGCCGTTACCCTCCTGAACTACTGCTCAATAGAGCCTAGTTGATTTTCCACTTCCATCAGCTTTTTCCTGATCACTTCATTCATCCCCCTCTTGAACTCCTCTACCAAAGATCTTCCCTTATATCCACTATCCCTTGCTGCTCTCTTAAACTCCTGTACATACTCCTCCATTGTCTTTCCTCTTTGCTCCACCTTCCTCAATTCTGCTGCTTTCATTGACTCTTTCTCTTCTCCTCCAAATTTCTTCTTCAAACTCATTAAAAATTCTTCTGCTATCATGTATTCAATTTCTCCTGCCTCCAATTCCTCTATTACATTCTCCTTCCACACATCTGCTGCTGCTCCTTGTATATATGACAGGATTCATTGTACCTGTCCTTCTACCAACTCTTCTCTCATCTTCATTCTAATATATAATTTGCATACCATAATAAATCCAGCAACCCTTGACAATGTGCCATCAAAGATTTGAGGTTTCACTACCTCTGCTCCTCCTCCTCTTCCTGCTTCTCTAGCTACTCCTTCCCTTTCTCCTGCTCTTCCTGCTAGCAGGGCTTGTATCTGTATCTGCATTACCACCAACTGCTTCTGCTGTTGTTGAATAATTTCATGTAAATTTACTTGACTCATGTTGTAGTGTGGTGGTAAGTCAATAGATGAAGGTGATTGTGATTGTGGTGGTGGAGTGGGTAGTGAAGATGTATATAAAGGAAGAGTGGAACACATACTAGTTTTGCTCTCGGATTCGTATTCTGAAGACAACAGTATCTCAGTACATAATAGCAGGCCTTCTTCAAGTCCTGCCTATACAGCTACTAGCTACTGCTTTAAGAGAAAATGTATGTGATGTTATCCTAAGAAGAACATTCTACTCTAAGCAAAATCTTAAGAACTCCTGCTGTTCTCCTGTGTAGACACCTCACAAAGAGAGATGTAGCACAGAGCTGATAGATGAAAGAAGTATGTATCTGGTCCACAAAAGGTATTATGTTCACCTGCACCAGTAGACTTTGGTACAAATCAATGACTAGTATTCCCCCTACTAGTTGGTATACCCCTTATGCCTAGGGCCCAGCAATTCTTCTTGACTAAAGAACTGTGTTGTTCCTCAGTTGAGGATGGTAAGAGAATAAGAGGATAGATGAAAGGGCTAAGTGTTAAGCAGTTTCAGATGTGATATTGAGTTCTAATGTTATAAACTTAGGTCCTTAGAGTTGGACAAAAGAATAACTCTTGTATATAAGTAACACAAGAGAACTTGATAGAAATCTTCTTACAAACTAATCTACCTTATATACTATTACTGATGGTTCATGCTCACTACTGTGCACTCTACCCTAAATGACCATGTGTAGTCAATATGTGGTGTCCATGTTATATAACATTATTTGTTTTAGATCCTTCTACTTTGTTTCTCCATATCTTGTGACCTAATCCTAACCCTATGTTCTAAAAATAGAAAATAAAAAATAAAACAAAATGAAAATTAAAATTAAAATTAAAATGGAGAAAAACCAAGTCTACTATTTGTAAACTTGATATTAACCCAATACAAGGTTTTTCTTATTGATCTACTCTAAGGTCTTTGAGTTGTAACATTAGAACTCAATTCTACTTCTTGAGACTGTTCAACACTGGACCCTCTCCATACTTACTCTCTATTCATTCTTGATAGCAGGTAACACACCTAAAAGTCAAGAAGATATAACTGGGCTCTAGGTTTAAGGAGTATACCAACCAGAAGAGGGAATTCTGGTCATTTGCATGTACCAAAGCCCACTGGTACATTTCAAATGTAACATCTTTTTGTGGACGTGATCAATACTTTTTTCAACTATAAACTTTGTACTACATCTCCACTTGTGAGGTGTCTATGTAGAAGAACAGCAAGCATCCTTAAGATCTTGTTTAGAGTAGAATGGTCTTCTTAGACCAAAATTGTATACTCTTTTCATAGCTAGGAAAAGTAGTCAGTAAGACATATAGACAGGACTGGAAGAGGGCCTGCTACCACTTACAAAGATTTCATTGATGGAATATAAATCAGAGAGTGAAACTAACATAGGTTTCACTCTTCTTCTTAACACAACAACACCTTTATCTTCATCCTTCAACATGAGTCAACATGACTTACAAGCAATCATTATTCAACAACAGGAGCAATTGGCCACAATGCAGGCACAGATATAGGCATTGATAGCAGGAGGAGTAGGAAGGGAGGGAGAGAGATTGTATAGGGAGATAGCCAAACCACCAGTATTTAGTGGAGAAGCAGGGAAGGTATCGGAATTCATAACAGCATGTAAGCTATATATCAAAGCAAAGATGATGGAGGCTATAGTGAAAGAACAGGTACAGTGGGTATTGTCATTTGTATAGGAAGGATCGGTGGATATTTGGAAGGAGAATGTTTTAGAGGATTTGGAGGAGGGAGTACTAGAATATGAATCAGTAGAAGAATTTTTAGCAACAATCAAGAAAGAATTTGGAGGAGGAGAGGAAGATATAGTGAAAGTAGCAGAGTTGAAGAAGTTAGAGCAAGGAAGAAAGATGATGGAGGAGTTTGTTTAAGAATTCAGAAGAGCAGCAAAAGAGAGCAGATATGAGGGATGCTCCTTTATTGAAGAATTCAAAAGGAGAATGAATGCAACAATTAGGAGAAGATTGATGAAGGCAGAGCACCAGCCCAGCTCTATTGAACAATAGCAGGAACAAGCTATTACTTTAGACAGAAACTGGAGGGAAAGTAAAAGAGAAGAGGAAAGACTAAGGGGATGATGAGGACAGGGGGGATCAGCCTCTAGGCAGCAAGAACAGAGACAAGTGATGCCATAACTGTTATGATTCAAGACTCAAAGGGTTAAGTCAAGAAGCAACTCTTGTATTGAGTAACACAAGAGAACTCGATAGAGTTCCTAATACAAAGTAGTCTACCTTATATACTATTCCCCATGGTCCATGCTAGCTACTGTGCACCCTACCCTAAACGACCATGAGTATAACATGAGGCCAGCATATGTTGTCCATGCTGCATAATGTCACTTTGTTCTAGAACCTTCTACTTTCTTCTCCCAAGTCTTGTGATCAGTCTTGTGACTATGCCATCAATTTGTGACTGATGTGACAGCATGACTGATAAACCCTAACCCGAGTTGTTCTAAAAATAGAAAAGAAAATAAAAATAAAATAAAGTGAAAAGAGAAAATAAAATAAAGTCTACCATCAACGATCTTGACAATAACCATAAGTATGGTAGAGGAGGCAGGAAATGCCTCCTCAGCAGATGATAACAAGGCCTGCTCTAATAGAGAGAGTAGAAAGAACAGAGGTAGTAATGATACGCCCTCAACAGAGAGTAGAGTTTGCCCAACAAAACCCATATATCATGAAGGTGAACAGGAGCAATAGGAATTGTTACAACTGTGAAGGTTTTGGAGATTTAGCGAGACATTGTAGAAATAGGGGAATAGAGAACAAAATTGGGAAGGGAAGAAGACTAGAAGATGGAGGACAGAGGAGAGAGAAAGGAGGAAAAGGACAAAGTAATTTAAATGGAGAAGGGAATCTAATAGTCTTCGATTAGATTTCAGTAATAGGTTTACAATACTTGCAAGAGTAATAGACAATATATCTTGTTGCAACCTGAATAATGAAGACATGCTAAGAGAAGTAACAGTAAAGATTGGACTAGAGAGAATAGATATACAGGAAGGGATTACAGTGGAAGTATTGTTGGATAGTAGTGTGACAGAATTAGTGATAAGTTCAGAGTTTGCAAGAAAGCAGGGATTTAAACTAAAGAAAATTGAAAAGCCTATTTATGTAAGGAATGTGGATAGAATGCTAAATAAGGAGGGGCCAATAGAAAATACAGTAGAGGTCAACATTTATTATCAAGGACATAGGGAGAGAACAGAGATAGATATTATTGGAGGACAAAAGTGGAGTGTAATCTTAGGAATGCCATGGTTAGCTTGCCACAATCCTGAGATCTATTAGAAGACAGGAGAGATCAAGATGACAAGGTATCTAGAGGAATGCAAGAAACAATAGAGACCAAAGCAGGGAAAACTGGGATGGTAAAAGCAGAGGGAAGAGGAGAAGAAAGAAGAAGCAGAAAAACAAAAGAAACAGAAGAAAGCAAAAACAATGGATGTAAAGAGAGTAGCTAAGAAGTGGGAAATTTGAAATGAGGAGGAAGAAGTGGCAAAATTGGAAGCAGAGGCCAAGAAGTTAGTCCCAGAAAGGTTCCATAAGTGGATTAAAGTCTTTGGCAAGAAACAGTCAGAGTAAATGCCCACAAGGAAGATCTGGGATCATGCTATTGATATGAAGGAGGAATTTGTGCCAAGAAAGGGAAAGATGTACCTGTTGTCAAGAGAAGAGAGAGAGGTAGTGTGTGAATTTATCAAGGAACAGTTAAGAAAAAGGTATATCAGACCCTTGAAATTGCCTCAGATGGCACTAGTGTTCTTTGTAGGAAAGAAAGATAGGAAGAAGCAGATGGTACAAGATTATCAGTATCTTAATGAGTAGATGGTAAAAAACAACTATCCACTACCACTCATTCCAGATATAATTGAGAACATTGGTACTAAGAAGGTGTTTACAAAGATGGATTTGAGGTGGGGGTACAATAATGTGAGGATTAAGAAGAGAGATGAGTAGAAGGCAGTGTTTACAACTCTAGAAGAGTCATTCGAACCTACTGTTATGTTTTTTGAGTTAACTAATTCACCAGCAACCTTTCAAGCAATGATGAACAAGTTACTGAGAGACTTAATAAACACAGGGAAGATGGTGGTGCTTATTGATGATGTAATAGTAGTAATAGAAGATAAAGAAGAGTATGATAAATTGGTAGCAGAGATAGTGAAGAGGTTGGAAGAAAATGATTTGTATGTAAAACCAGAGAAGTACAAGTGAAAGGTAAGAGAAGTAGGATTTCTGGGAGTGGTGATTGGACCAGAAGAGATTAAAATTGCTACGACCTTAGACTTGAGGAAGAATGGGAAAGATGTTCAATTGGTAAAGCGTAAAGAATATAGAGCAGTATCTACGCTATATATAATAATGTTCCATGAGGAAAATGAGTCATAGTCTATGAGGCTAAAGCAAGGATGTTGCACCAACTACACAAGGTGCTGACTGAGATACCTGTGGCATAGCTGATCATGTCATCATTATCCTTTGCCCAAGTCCATACTGCATCTAGGAGGTATCAATTATAACAAAAATAGAGGAAGAGAAGGTGAAAGGGGTATTGGAATGGCTAATACTGAAGTATGTCAAAGACATACAGAAGTTTTTAAGATTGACGAACTACTATTGTTGATTTATTCAAGGCTTTATGTCTATAGCTAGACTATTGTATAATATAGTAAGGAAGGATCAGAAGTAGGAATGGATGGAAAGATAAGAAGAAGTGTTTAAGGAGTTGAAAGAAAGATTCACAAAGAAACTGGTGTTAGCAGCGCCAGATCTAGATAAAAAAATAAGAATAGAAGTAGATGCATCAGACTATGCTACAGGAGGAGTATTATCTATGAAGTGTAAAGATAGTAAATGGCGACCAGTGGCATTTCTCTCAAAATCTCTGAATGAGACTGAGAGGAATTATGAGATTCATGATAAGGAAATGTTAGCAGTAATATGGAGGTTAGAAAATTAGAGACATTTATTAGAGTGCACAAAATTTAAATTTGAGGTCTAGACAGATCATAAGAATTTGAAGTATTTTATGAAGATACAAAAGTTAAATTGGCAATAAGCAAGATGGACATTGTATTTATCAAGATTCAACTTTACTCTGAAACATGTCCCAGGAACAAAAATAGAGAAAGCAAATAGGCTAAGTAAAAGACCGGACTGGAAAGTAGGAATAAAAAACAACAATAATAATCAGACATTAATTAAAGACTGTTCAATTCATAATCTAAGTAAAGTAGTAATAGAAGGACCTAAAATAGATATAGTAGAAAAAATAAAAAAAGCTAGGAGTAAGAACAAAGAAGTAGTTAGAGTAGTAGAAGAGATGAAGAAGGTAGAAGTGAAGATATTATGAGGAGACAAATAGCAGATTGAGGGAGATTTAGTATTAAAGGAGGAAAAAGTGTATGTGCCAAAGAATGGAGAGTTAAGGGCGGAAATAATCTGGTTACATCATGATGTACTGGTAGTAGAACATAGAGGTAGATAGAAGACAACGGAGCTGGTCACTAGGAATTACTGGTGTCCAGAAGTAACAAAAGGTTAAAGTTAAGCAAGGTGCTGGAGAAGCTGTGAACACACTTGACGGTTGACTTTATTACTAAGTTACTATTAGTAGCTGGAAAAGATACAATCCTAGTAGTCTGTGATAGGTTGTCCAAGATGATACATTTTATGGTAACAACAGAAGAAACATTAGCGGAAGGACTAGTAAGATTGTTTAGAGATAACATTTGGAAGTTGCATGGATTGCCAGAGAGTGTTGTGTCAGACAGAGAACTACAGTTTGTAGCAGAGTTAACTAAGGAGTTGAATAGAATGTTGGGAATCGAGATAAGACTGTCAACTGCTTTCCATCCACAGACAGATAGGCAGACTGAATGAATGAATTAGAAGTTAGAACAATATCTCTGATTCTTCATAGATCATAGACAAAAAGATTGGCCAGAATAGTTAGCGTTGGTAGAATTTGTGATCAATAACAAAGTACATTCAGCAATGAAGGTATTTCTGTTTATGGAAAATTATGGAAGAGAGTTAAGAATAGGAGCTGACATTAGGAAGAAGGGAAAAGTAGAGAAAGCGATGGAGTTTGCAGAAAAAATGAAGAAGGTACAAGAGAAAACAAGAGTAGCATTGAGAAAGGTACAAGAAGAGATGAAATGATAAGCAGATAGAGGAAGAAAAGAAGTTGAAAAGTGGAAGAAGGTAGATAAAATGATGTTGAGTACAAAAGATTTGATGTTCAAAGAAAGACTGGTGAAGAAACTAGTGGACTGATATATAGGACTATATACTATCAAGGAAGTAGTATCTACTAATGCAGTCAAACTATGACTGCCAACCTCAATGAGAATTCATCTGGTTGTGAATGTTAGTTGAGTAGTACAGTACAAGGAACAAATAGAGGGGCAGAAAAAGAAAGAGGCAAAACCAATTGAAGTAGAAGGAGTTAAAGAGTAGGAGGTAAAAAAATTTTTAAATAAAAGAAAAATAAGAGAAGTAGAGAAGTATTTAGTATGCTAGAAAGAGTTTATGGTAGAACATGACACATGGGAGAGGGAAGAGGATCTAGGAAATGCAAGAAAAGCTATAGAAGAATTTGAGAGAAGAATGAATGCTAAAGTAAGAAGACAAGAAAAGTTGGATATGATGGAGGAAAAAGACTTTAAAAGGGAGGTGTTACCAGGAAGGTATATAGCAAAGATATTGTATAGGTAGGACAATGGAAAGTTTGAAGAGGAATATCTAAGAAAGTTGGAGAGAAACTGGCAAAAATGGAAGTTAGTTTCTCCGGAGGAGAAATCTTGAAAAGGGGGTAATGTCAAAGATAAAAGCATTGAACTTAATTTATTTTTCTTTTTCATTTGATTTATTCTCCACTTTTTCTATTTTTAGAACTCAGGGTTAGGGTTAGAGTGACAAGATCATGTTGTCACATATCAGTCACATCAGATGACATCATACAATATATGCAACACATGGCTGTTTAGAATAGGCTAGAAGTAGTTAGCATAGACCATGAGGGTTTAGTATATAAGGTAGACAATCATGTACAGAGTTCTCTATTGAGTTCTCTTATATTAACACAATACAAGGTTCTTCTTATTGATCCACTCTAAGGTCTTTGAGTTGTAATATGTGACAGTATTTTCTTCTTAGGGCCAAGCCTTTGAGGCCCTTATAAGGAGTACTCTAGAAAGAGGAAGGAGAAATGATCCAAGAAATGCTTGGATGATGCAAGGTAAGTAAATAGGGAGTATGGAGGAGTGCATAGATAGTATGAGTCAGATGTGTAAATAGCATAGAAAGTGTTGCAAAAGAAAGAGGAAGAAAGATAGAATCAAAGTTAAAGTAAACAGCTTGTTAGATCAACTAGATATCTGGATGGGAACAGTAGTTCTTGCTTAGAGATGAACTTGAGAGCCCCAAAGAAGAGTATGGATTCCTGGAAGATGGATATGGAAGTCCCAGATAATAGGCATAAGAGCTCCAAGATGAGTATAAGAATCTAGATAGTAGATATGAAAGTCTTAGAAGATGGATATAAGAACTTAGATAATGGGTATAGGTTATGGAAGACAGATATGAAAAACTGGATAATGAGTACAAGATTCTAGAGGGTGAAGCAGAACTTTGAAAAAGCTATTCAACAAGAGATTAGATAACTAAGAGATAATAGAAGAATACTACTATAGACAAGGAGTGTAGAAGATCTACACTGGAAAAATGTGTGACTGTAAATAGTGATTCTGAAAATACTGTTAGATATAGTTCACATCTTGTTATCTGAGATCTGATGATAGTCTCTTGAAAGTCCAAAATAAGTTAATAAGTGTTATTAGAGAATGTAGAAAGCAGAAGTTAGAACAATCTTTAGCTTCAGCTTGTGTATTATACTTATATGAGTTATACTGGTTATATACTTTGGATAAGATACTCAGGGATATGACTAGTAGATAAGTCCACCAGACAGTAGGAGGTATGTTATCACTAACACTAGAAGTTAGTAATAGTTTTAGTTGATTTTCAAGATAAGGCTTACAGTGTAAACTACCAGTTTATATACTAAGTATACTATCTAGGATAGTTATCTAAAATAGAGACTACTAAGCATTATCTTGGTTTCTAGTAATCCTTAGATACCAGAAATAGAGATTCAT
>Ga0157364_1002866_pt1 | contig 16446 bp, 13 predicted proteins | sample AttsexASBM2_FD_111476 | JGI IMG/M metagenome (GOLD analysis project Ga0157364, IMG submission 111476) | Fungus gardens microbial communities from leaf cutter ant in Ribeirão Preto, State of São Paulo, Brazil - Atta sexdens ASBM2 | ecosystem: Host-associated > Fungi > Mycelium > Unclassified ...
CTCTCTCTCTCTCTCTCTCTCTCTCTCTCTCTTCCACGCTCCCTCATTCACCGTCTCGCCGGCATTTCTCCTTCTCCTTTCCAACCCGATTCCAACGTGCACATTAGGCTTGGGGTAAAGGATAGAACGTATCTTGAGCAGAGAGAATACCTATACACACGGGGAAAGAGAGAGGGTTAGGAAACAGTTCTAAAGTGCCGTTGGGTGGCGGCGTGCCGGCAACCCCCGGTCGCTATCGAAGGGAAAGGGGATCGGGGGTGTCTGTAGCGGTGGCGAAGGCAGCGGGGAATAGGATTGTACGAGCGAGCGGTTCGTGGATGGCAAGGCTGCAGGTTGGCCCAGCACCGAGCCGAGAGATTGGATCCCGGAAATGAGACAAACCGATGGAACCCCGAACCCTCTCTCCTCGTCGAATCCGCCGGACGAGGGAAAGGAGGAAAGCGGTGGAAATACGCTATGCTCTCCTCGATAGTCGCCGTTATCCCGCGATGTATCTACCCTATCAGCTCTTTCTCTCGTTCCACCGCCGCCACCGTCGCGCGCTTCCTTGTATCTCCTTCGCGTTCCCGGATGACTTTGTCGCCAAAATTATGAGATTGATCCGGAGTCGACGCGCGGGCGGAATGTTGCGGACGGGCAACGATCGACTGTTCCATTTCCAGTAACCACTAAACTATGACATAAAGCCCGATCCGCCGTGAACGCGCGATGCATTTTTATCGTGGTATATTTCCTGAGGATATGTGACGTACATTTTTTTCTTTAATTTACTCTTGCGCTTCTTCCAATGAATTAATATATCAGCCAATCATCACCAAGCTTCGTTTTAATAGTTCCCGAGCTCCGAAAATAGAATCGATCATTGCAATTTACGCCGATAAAGGTATAATATATTGCCGGCGCGGAGCTGCGAATTTACTAGTAGATCCTGAGAGGATGCCTATTGCCGGCTTACCGATTCTGGAACGCTGCCAATTCAGAAAATCATTTCCAGGACATCGTGCGTTGGCCGGGAAAGAGCATTTATGTCTTAACAAGAGTCCAACTTCGCGGCCAAAACTATTCGCATGCATGTAATTCGAAAGTACAGTAAGAGGCGATTATCTTGCAGATTCTTCGAAAAAGGACGCAAGCACGCGGGGACGTAACAGGTGTTGTTACGCGCATTCAAATTAGAATCACTATTGGATAAATATTTAGTTATTTTTAAGACGTTGCTCTCGTATATTTGTTCTCCCTTTGCCAGTCGATTATTAGTTTCAAAATAATACAATAACTATTATTATTGAACACATAATAATTGTACCTTTGGCGAGCTTGGTTATAGCGTCATTATGGTTTCCCGATTCAGTCAGAGCACTACTGGAATTGATTAGTTAATTAAATAACGATGAACAATCGTTCCTCCTAATTAATTAGATTAATTAGCAAATTCAACATTTTGCATAAAGTTATATATAGGACCGACCTACCACTCTCTAATTTGTAGAAACATTTTACTTTCTGAATAATATTATCTAACATAAATTCTCTTCACAAAATTAACTGTTTAAAAAATATTATCGATAGCGTAATTGCGCAAGTTTTATTTATATTTGTTATTGATTTCAAATGCAATTTTGTTACATTATTTTTAATTACGTTATTATGAAGTTAAAATCAATACAATTATATAAACATTGAATAGCATAATTTTTTAAACAATTTAAATTTATTTATTTATTTTAATAAATTTTAATAAATTTATTTATTTTTGTTATTAAATTTTCAGTTTGTATATGTCTCCGTATATATATTTATAAAGTTCTGATGAATGACTGAAGAAAATAAAACAAAAATTAAAAAGAATTTATCTTTTCTTTCAAATGTATTTTTATCAAATTTTTATTCCAATTGTTAGGTGATTGAATTCAACTTTTTAATTTTTAATTACAGAACATATAAACGCAATCTGAATAAATATTACTATTTAATACTGTAAAACGAATTTGCGCGCAGATAAAAGAGAACGGCAGTTCATCCTTATGCGCTTAAAGATAATTCCTGGAAAAACCTGGACTCGATACAGCGTGATGCGGCAACGGTACTGGCAACGTAGCTGGGTTTGCGCTTGATCACACCAGTGGACAAGGAAGGGTTAGACTAGGGTAGACCAACGGTGGGACATAGAAAATATGATGGATCCGGACTCATCGTCTTTCTGTCCCGTGGCGATCATCCGTCAACCCTTTGAAACTTGACGGAAGTCCCGGCTGTGTGGGGCATGCTGTACGTGTATGTGTGTATATATACGGGAACGTGTACTATGCGTGTGTGTATTATATCCACGACTGGCCCGTTCGCCGAGTGGCTGGAAGTGCGCTTTCGCGCTCTCGCGCGCTCGCTCATTCGTCGTTGTGTGTGGCCCGACCGTGTTATACGCGCTGACTGCACGCGCGCACGACAACGGCGCGTTCTCGCTCTCACGGGTGATAAATGGTTCGATCAGGCGTCGATGGAAGCGCAGCCGGGGCTACTGCTGCTATGCCCGATGCTGCAAACTGCGAACCGTCACCGGACGGCGGTGACGTGGCCGGCTTCCGAGAGGCGGATGTCCATCTTCGTCCCGTATTTTTTTTTTTGGCGTTATAGAATTTTTTACGCCCTTCTGACGCATCGGCAATGCTATTCGTATGCTATGCGCTATCGAAATTCTAATCTTTCCTTTTCTCTTTTTCTTTTTTTTTCGTACTACTGATACCTTTCTTTCGTATCTTCTGTGTCACACTACTTTCTTCCTTCTTCATTTCTTCGTTTCGGCTTTCATCGCCTTACGACGGTCGATATGGTCGATCTCTTTTCTTTCTTTTTTTTTTCTATTTTACTCGGCCGCGCTTTATTCGCGGATGTTCATTTGGCGCATTTGCATAATTTATGCATGTTGCGGAATGCCACTCGGTTCGGCGTTATAAATATGTAAACGTTCCCGTCGTAACGCGGAATGTTCCGCTGCACTTCGCGATTCGTCGTTCGCCTACGGTAACGTAGTATTTGTCTCGATACGCAGATACGGCGTATTCCCTCCGCGGACGACTAACCGAGAAGCGCAACGAATGGTCCTTGGCAATCCACGTCGAGAGTAACTGAGTTTTTAAAATCGAATTTCCGCGACGATATATACGGCCGTGATCCCGTTCCACACGGGCGGTAGACATTAACGTAAACTTGTGTCTCGACTTTTGCATTTCTCCTCTTTCACCCCGGCTGAGGAGGGTTGCGGGCGAGAGGGAGGGAGGAAGAGGCGGCTCGCGGTTAGTAGGGTCGCGTTTAATGCAGTTTCGGGCGTTCGAGCGGCAAATCCATCAGGCGGATACCTCGGGCATCGCCGTACCCCACGGGGCGGATAAATACTTATTTAACGCGCTTATGCATGCAGCCGCGGTAGCGATACGACCCGTAAATCTGTCCGAGGAAGTACAATGCTGCTAATTATATACATTCCCGTGACGCGAGAGAGGGAGAGCGACCGTCCGTGAGGGTCGAAAGAGAAAACAAGAGAGAGGAAGAGAGAGAGAGAGAGAGAGAGAGAGAGAGAGAGAGAACAAGAGGGCGACCTCTGGCACCCCAAGAGCGGCGAGCCACGCTCTGGAAACCCTCCCCGTTCTTCACCTCCTACCCATGTCTCTCTCTCTCTCTCCGGACTGTGCCGTCGGCTCAAAAGACTCGCAGATTTATTGCCAAAGAGAGGAGGGAAAATGTCGACCTAAGCTCATACGTACCGGCTTGGCAGTTTGTATGCCCGCGCACTCTCCGCCGAGAGAGAGACTACCGGGAACGAGGGAGTCGCGGAATAAGGAGTAAGAGGGAACACGAGAGAAAGAAGGACAACTGGAGACGAGAGTAGCATACAGGGAGAGACGGGGGAGGGAGGGGCTATCGGAAGGGGTAGCTCGTAGAATGAGTGGAGGTTGAAGGAGGCGAAGGGGGGAGGGGGTGGGTCGCCAGTCAAGAGGGGCAGAAACTGGCAGTAGAGGAAAGAGAACGAAGCTATAAATTCCATCCCTCCACGTCTCCTCTCGTCGTGCTATATCGCTGATTTATAAATATGACTGTAGCGAAGTATAATAATACGTACGTACCCACCGAGCCGCGTCGGTTTTCTCTCTCCCTTTCTTCCTCTTCCTCTTTCCCTTATTCTCTCATCTTGTTTTCCTTGTTCTGCCTCTTTCTCTCGTTCTCTTTATCTCGTTTTCTCTCGCTCTCTTCTTTCTACCGTCTCTTCTAACCTTGTCTTTCTTTTTCTAACTCTCTGCTTCTTCGTACCATCTACCTCTCTTCCCCATGGTACGTGCTTTATACAGAGAGGCGGCAGACTCCCTCTTCGTCTGTCGACTTTCCTCTTCCTCGGTCGACTGCACGGGCACCTACCCAACCGACCACCAACCTGCCTTGCCTTGCTTGCCTGCCTGCCCGCCTGCCTCCTATACGTATCCCAGAGCCGTAATTGAAAATTGATTTACGCGGTCCAGGCTGTCAGTCGCCCGGGTAAAGATGAGAGGAGCCTCCATCCGGTTTCGTGAGGGTAGTTGCTGCCGCCGCGGCGTATAGAGAAGGGAGGAAGAGGAATGAGGATGAGGATGTCGAAGCTGGAAGGTAAAACCAAGAGAAAGAGAGGAGGAGGCGGTGGTGGAGAGACGCCGCTGGAAGAGCAACGCTACTACTATCGCGGAGGGACTAGGAGGAGGTCGGTTGCGGTTGACGTGGAAGGGCGAAGAGGAGACCAGGCGGCTGGTAGGGTAAGGCGCGGGTGGTAGGGAACGACACGGAGGGAAACAAAAACCAGACTTCAACACGCCATCGCACCCTTACGGTATAACGTCACTTGCAGAATATAATCAGGATTTGTAGCGAAGCGTGGAGTCGTGCCGCGCGGTCGGTGCCGTCTCACAAGCGGGAGAAGAGGCGAGAGAAGGACGAAAGGTATGCTCCGACGACCGAGGGGGGAGGGGGAGGGGGAGGCCAGGGTGGTGGAGAATCAGTGAGAGAGCGGAGGCGCGGGTGAGACGCCCGAGCGTTATTAAGGCGCGACAAGAACTTCGGCGTGATGAGCGAACCGCCGCGCCAGAAGATACCGCCCGTGATTTATGCGACAGCGACATCCAACCAGCGAGCATCGCCGAACCCCAGAAACGATTCTCCGCGTATCGTCTCGTGACCAGTCGCCCGCCAACCGATATCGCGAGGCCGATCTCCAAACATCATTGCGGCGTTGAAATCGGGGGAAATTTACGTTCCAACGTCAAAACTTTTCTCAACGCCGAAGGAACGAACGTGGAAACCAGTTCTAGTGCTTTATTTGGACGAAATGAACGTACATCATAAAGATTGATATCTTGATGATTTTGCTTTATTTTAATTTTAGATTCTACTCTTTTCGCAAAACGCACATGTATTTTTTATGACGTAATATTGTTAACAGCATTTTATTTAGATATCAAAATGCTCTAATTTTTCTCTACATTTTTTAGAATAAGAGTGAAATCTTACTCAAAACACATAAAAATTCATTCTAATTGCTGGCGAAAATACTGCTATTCGAAATGGAATACGTTTCACTTTTCATAAGAGTTTAACTCCAATCATAATAAATATTTTATTTGTTTGAAACATCAATTAAGATTACTGTAGATACCAGAAATTACGTCGTAACCTAAAAAAATATTTAAATTTAGTTCTTGTTTGTATTTTATCTCTGCAGGAAGAAGCATTGTCGACGTGTAATATCGTCTCGACAAAACACAATGTTGACACGTGATGAAGTCTGTGTGACTTGCTTATCGAACTTTTTCTCGCTTGATGTATGCACTGATTCCAACTGTTACAGTGATGTAGAGCAAATTCAAATTCATTCGCTCATTGCGAGTGAAAATATTCGCTCCACGACACAGAGTGGAAGAATTGACTTCATATAAATGAAAAGTCACTTCAACTTGATTCGGTAATCACTCAATTTTTTTGAATGGAACTTCATTCCAAGAAATTTAGAGAGAGACCGTGCGGTGACAGGTAAGAAAGTAGGATAATTAATTACGTGGATCAAAATTTCTAATGTAAAAGTAATAAAAGTAATAACATTTCACACGCGTGTCGCACTGATGTTAGCAGCATTGTGCTTTTTCAAACGCGTTATAGCCTCGAAGGAGAGCGATTGCACGCGGCGCGTAATCCCGCGGCACGATTCACACGCGCGGCGCGCTGTGACGCGTGAAAAATCACCAGCTGATTTGGCCGCACGATGGATGATTAGTTGCCGGCCGTACGTCAATGTACGACCATTATTTATTGGCAGCAGCTGACATTCAGACGTGCGCTACCCTCTGTGATGCTCTTTCTCTTTCTCTCTCCCCGCTCTGCACTTCTCTCGCTTCGCTTCCACCCCCGAGGGATCGTTTCTCCCGACACTTCTCCGCACCGTTGCTCTCCCTTTACCTTTCTCTTTCTCTCCACCGCTGTCTATCTTCTTCTCATCTCGCTCTTCACTCTCGCACGCGTCTTTTTTCCATTGGACTGACGTCTCCCGTCTCCTTTCACTTCTCTCACTCGCGCCCTAACTTTCTCATTCCGTCTCTTTTCCCCGTTGTCACCAATAAGTCAAAGTTATCCCCGGCAGAGAAAAATGCCAGGCGTTTCCCAGAGCAGAGAAAGGCCGGCTTTCTCGCGTGATTTGTGGCGACCGTTCGCTCAACTCACAGCGCCAATGAGTCGGTCAGTCGTAAATATCCTGGCGGGGCCCATGGACCGATGGATGGATACACCGACAGGGCCAAGAAGGTGCTTTTATTCCGATATCACGATACGTTGAAATTCGCTCGAGGGCGAGTCTTTATCTTTCTTATTTTCGTTTAAAATGCTTGCAAAACTCCTTTTACGAATCCTCTTAATGTACGTTGTGCAAAATGGGTTAAAAGTGGTACAATCGTTATCACTTCTCATATTTCTATAAATATATATAAAAAAATATATTACAAAATATTAGGCTTGCGTCAATAGTAATAGCATTTGCATAATTAATAGTACGCATTATGGCATTAGAATTATATTCATTTTCAAGATATTTTCAAGATTATACTTATTAATAAAATTATATACATATATAATTATTATTATATAATATTAGAACAGTAATCATAATTATAGTAACATATAATTATAGTTTCAAAAATCTTCTAGTTTTATATTGAATTTGGATTAATAAGAAAAACGAGATTACATAACTTACATAAAAATTTTTAAAAATTTCGTGTTTACAAGAAGAAAGTTTAAGCTTGTTAATATCCTCGCATACAAATATATTTTGTTATTTTGCAATGATCGGTCAGCGAGTTATACGAGCATCTAACAGTAATGCGCCATCGTAAGAAATGTCTAAGGATCGATATTAAGATCGATAGGACTCTTGCAGCTCGCTGTTCTACGTGCCTACGACGTTCTGGAATTACTGTCGGGCGAGGGTACGTAGTTTCCGGTACTATCTTACCGAAGACAGATAAGATACTTCCCTGGTAACTGGGAATTATACGTTAGGGCGGTTTCGAACGGTCGTCGTTCCAGCAGGCACGATCCAACTTCCGCAAAGCTGCTCGAAGGAAGGCTACCTGAATGGTACTTAACGAAGAATAATTGGATAGCGATAAATACAAAATAATTAACCTCTATTAACAGCGCCATCAAGTGTCCGCAGAAAGGACGCATAATTTAATGTAGTAACATACTAGTAATAGAATATGTATGTAACGTTATTTACGAAATCAGTATGAATATAATATTGAAAAATAATAAATATTTTTAAGTACATTGGAAAAATTGTATACTTAATTATATAATGAATTTTCTTTTAATTCCAAAAGAATTGAAAACTTATCAATATAAATGTCTGAAAATTATGAAATATACTGCAATATACATGTATATATTAATTGATTATATAAATGATAAATAAATATAAATAAATGACATAAGCTTGATTATAAGATTATAAGATAACTGTGGAAAAATGAATCTGCGATATCTTCTTGTATTTATATACATATATATGCAGAATGTATATGGCAATCAAGTAGAAACAGGATTAAAACATGTTAGTAACGAAGCATCGAAGAGAAGGAGGAGGATAGACGCTTGAATTGCCGATCAAATTCATGATCCTTTCTCTATCCACCCACTTCGACAGTGTAGCTTAGTTGTGTGTGAGAGAGAGAGAGAGAGAGAGAGCTCCACCCCTCCCTTAAATCACTCATTCTTTAATAATAGACAGATCCCATTATAATACCTGAGATTTATATCCGTGGCCCCCTTTTCTTTTGAGCGATAAATTTCATAGCTTTTTTTAAATCTTTCTTTCTCTGCGGATTAACCGACTACTTGGATATGATCAGTTCGTCTAATAGAGGCAATGCGAATTGAAAGTACCATTGCATTTTCAACAGTCTAAAATTTTATTACTTATAATTGATGTTAATTAAAATCGTGAACATTAAATGAACATTGTGAATTTTTATATCTAAATTTTTATATCTAAAATATTTATCTCGTAGATTCAGATAAAATAGAATATGCTTGATCTTTGCATATGCTTCTTGTTGTAATTCTCTGTTAGTAGTTGCGAAAAATTAAAAAGGGATTATGGCGCGTTATAGTGAAACAAGACTCGATGCAGAAACATAACTGGGTTACCGCAGGAGACACTTAAACCGTGTTCCCGTGGCAGACTCCGTGGCAGATGAGAAGGAGAGAAAAAGAAAAGAAAAGAGAGTGAGAGGCGGAAAGACTATGATGGAGTACAACGAGAAGGACGAAAGAGAGGAAAGCGAGGAGAAATTGAGAAAGAGAGGGACGGAACAGAAAAGAGAGGTTTCGTTAAGTCGCGCCGACGTCGCATGTGCACGGCCAGAGCGAACCGGACCTATAAATATTGTCGAAACGCGTCAAATAAATCTGAAGCTTTCCCATGTTGCAAGACAAAAAGGAGCAGGGTAAGCGATGGTCTGATGGCCGCTGCAAGGGTGACCCCTATTTATTGCCGAATTAAAGCGCGTCACCATTAATTTGCATGCCATGAGCGCGAGCGCGGAAGAGCGTCAACATGCGTCTGGCATTCCACGTCGTTTGACGAATCTTGCGATCTCGGCGTCGCGCTTCATAATTACGCACCCGTTAATTCGTCGTGGCTCCGTCGCCTCGCTGCACGTTAGCACGTTTTGTTGCTCTTGATCTCTTCCAGTCATCTTTTATTAAACGGTTCTGAATCTAATTTTATATCGCGAGACACATGGAACTCGCCATCGAGAAAACGATTGATCACGTTTATTCTCCCCATTATCGTCACACATTACTGCAAATTTAAGTTTCTCCATACGTGAATTGAAAAAGCCATTAGTAATTTTTAATGAAATAAAACATTACTATTTTTCTTTATTAACTTTGAGGAATAAACAAATAACAGTTTTTGCATTCTCGAAACCTTGCGGTTCCTAAAGATTCGCGGAAGCGTCTTATCTGCTGTGTTTCTTAATGTCAAACATTAGGAGACAGAACTTTTTCCAACGTTTTCAAGTCCAATTGCGGAAGATAGTCGCGTGTCTCTCCTACAGCTCCTCAACTAATTGCTCGAAACAATTAAACCCAAGGATCGAATTCGCTTTTCTTGCGTTCCATCCCCCTCTTGTTTGTGCGTCCCTTCCGCGTTTGTTTTCTGGAAACCGAAAACCGTTGCCCAAGGAATCGCGCGCTGCGTCGTGTCGCGTCGCGTCGTGTCGTGCGCGCGGGACGAGCCGGTGTTGGTGTCTCGGGGTGCGAGCGGCTCGATCCACGCCATAAATTAGCAATTATTTAATTTTCGTAGGGCCCGGGGTCCTTAGACGGCTCTAAATCAGTCTCCGTTGCAAAAAGCATAGATAACTATGACGCATAGCTCCCAGGAAGAGACAGGGGTGCGCTCACCGGATTGTGGCGGTGGTGACTTGGTTCAGGCAGGGGGGAGAGAGGGAGGGATAGTGAGTAGGGTAAATGACGGGGGTAAGCGAAGAGGACTCAGGAACAGTGAGCTATCACGCTTCGGTGGTGCAGCGGCAAGGAGAAAAGGGGGGACAGGATCGTCGAGGATCTTGTCGGTGGGGGTCCGCTCCACGATAACTGTTAGTTTCGCGGTGCCGTCGTGGCAGCAAACGATGCGACGATCCCCCGTTCCTGCTTCTGTTCCTCATGACGACGAAGGACCGACGTCGTTGCTGGTTTGCTGCTGTCGCTGCTCTGGCTGGCTGGCTGGCTGGCTGGTTGCACGATAGCTGGTGGTGGGCGCACACTGCCACCGTTGCTGCCGGTTCATCGTTGTGTATGTAAATGTGGACGAGAGCGAGATATAGGAAGAAAGAGAGAAAGACAGAGAGAGAGAGAGAGAGAGAGAGAGAGGAGAGAGTAAGAGGGAGAGAGAGAGAGACGAAGCGGGCGAACGAGCACACGGAGCTGGGCACAATGGCAACTAGTTTTAATTACAAAGTAAGGTGAAGCGATCAATCATAATGATGTACGTGAGGCAGGCGCGGCCTCTGGGGTGTCGAGGGTGGGAAGTGGCGAGGAGAAGGTGGAGAAGGACGAAAAGGATGGAGACTGGGACGGGGGAGAAGGGGTCGATGCCGCTCCGGGGTGGGGTGGAGAGGGCCCCCGCGTACACTTTGCGTATAATTTACTGGCACTGGATATACCTGAAGTTATGCTATACCGAAGCTGCCATCGTCCTTCTTCGTCCCGTGTGTCTCTTTCTCTCCTTCCTGCCATCGCTCTTACCACCGTACTACGATAGAGTAGATTTCTCTCTCTTTCTCTCTGCCTCTCTCCTCCCCCTCTCCTCTTCTGCTCATTCCCACCGTATCTTTCTCCTTCCCCCCTACCTATGACTCTGTGCGCTTCGTCTGGCCGACTGGCCGCCATAACTCTCGGTCGCTCCCTCCGAAATATCTGATGCGCCACGCGATATTTACGATCAGCACGCCCTGGCGAAACCCGGCGCTGAAAGCCTGACGGCGATCCTTCTCCTTCTTCGCCTTCTTCCGTCCAACGTCTGATTCTTGCTCTTGCGTCTATCACCTTCTTCTTTCCCGCCCTCTCTCCTTCCTTCGACCGATCGGCGCGAACCGGGACCGTAAACGAGATCACAAAACGCGCAGGAGATCGTAGCGATTATTGTTTAAGATTATGATTTGACGATCAGTACAACTTCAAACTGAATCTGCAGTTTGATTACATTCTACAAATCTATCCTACAAAGATTAATTATGTTATGAATTGATCCATAACGAATTAACTTTCGTTAATCATTTTGTCAATCGATCAGGTAATTACACAAGTTCGCAATGGTACATCGTGTTGCATAAAAAAGATTGAAATACATCATAACATATGTATCTCTTCGTCGCGCATGTCACGGGAACGAGTGAATCTTCACAGTCCGAACGTGCGATCTTCTGCGCGGCCGTGGCTATCTCGCCCGTGGACGATACGGTCATGAATATTGTGAGCGCCGGTATTTTGAGCCAGCGTGACGAGCGTTGATGGGGATTTACCTCGGCCTCTCCTTGTGTGGCTCGCCGCAAGAACTCCGCGGCCAAAGAGAGTTCGCCTTTTTCAGCTTCCTCCGTCGTCCCGAGACGTCTCCGCGCGCATGGTACCTCAGGGTCCTGCCTCCCTCTGGTCTCTGCCCTTTTTTGTGCACTCTTTCTCTCTTGCTTTCTCAGTCGCTCGCTCGCCCTTTCCTTCCTACTCGTCCTCTCGACGTGCATCTTAACGCGTGAGCGCAGACATCCCTCGCGTGACGGGCTGATGTCCATCAGCCACCGCGGCCACCATCATACAAGCAGCAGCAGCAGCCGCCGTTGCCGTCGCCAAAACAAAACGTAATTATTTCATGTGATTAGCTGACCAACCGACTTGCAGCTGCGGGAGCGCTCACGCGGCATCCTTCTTCCTCGGAGTGCGTAATGCACCACATGTGAAACGACGCCTCGTAACCCTTTCGCTTTCTTCCTACCTGTCCGGTGAATCATTAATGTAAATCACCGGCATGTCGTGCCGCGGCTAACGATCCAGAGCAGCGATTCGCTTTGACGGCGCCCGATGGATATGTGGATCCGCGCTAATTTAGGGATCCGGCTGATCTCTTCGCCGTGAGGCATGGTGTACCTGATGCGAGTAATGCGTCAATTTGTCTATGTCGAACTAAGATAGCGCAGTAGCATTGTGTATACTTGCGTGAGAAAAAGATGTGTTAAGGTATGTGCGTTCTCGCTTTCTGATAGAAATTGCTGAAGAGATGAATTACGTGAAGGATTAAGGATTTATACAAGGAATTTTAAAACAATATTTGTTCTAGAAGAAACTTGACTAGTGATAGTTATGGTTTAAGCATAATAATCTCATGTACGATCTCACGTTTTAAATTATAATTTCTAATTCTTCCTTTAAGTGAGATTGAAGCAAGTGAATAAAAAATTTTTTTTTATTTAACCCGTAATTGCAACATATGATCTTGGTGACTCTGGAAATAATTTTATAGTGTATCCTGAAAAAAGAAGGTCAATGCATGTTTATCTATAAGATTATCTAATAAGAAGTTATCTAATAAGATTTAGGAGCAATAAATTCTATAAATAATATCTTATTTGTCTTTAAAATAGTCTTATATTATATTAATTACCAGTTTAAGAAAATATAATTAAACTTGAAAAATTAAAAAACTATATTATTGTACCAAAAAGACTTTAAGCTCCAAGGACCCATTCCAAGGATCATAATGTCGCAAAATGTTTTTCCTATTAAATAAATCTTATTAAATAAATCTCATCAATTGAAATACCGCAATGCTAATATTTTATAATTAAATACACGCTGTAGTTGTAATGGACGCGGACGAAGCGAGTAATCTTCTAATCAGATAATCCATACATTGAGGGAGGAAGCTCTTGAGACAAGCAGTCTCAGGCACAGGCAGAATGTAGAAAACGATCTACATTCCGGAATCTGTGCAATTCAATTCGTTCGACGACCATTCGCCCGGTCGATCCAGCGAAGCTAAAGGCTAAACATTATTGGCTAGCTCGCGTGCTGCATGCGCAATGAAATAATAACGCCGCAAAATCTATTAGACACGTGAGCGTAGCTTCTTTCTCCTTTAACGACTGCCGGAAGGTCCCGCAGTAGCCGGAGGCTTTATAGCGGCTTCGTGCACGCTTGTGAGTCACTCACGCGTGCACACGGCAATGGCCGTTCGGAGCCACGGAGCCAGCGTACAGCACGCGTGACCTTACCATGGAGAACGATCCCTCGTAACCTTGAAATTTCCTCGCGCGAAATCGACAGTGAGCCATAAAATTCATGATCGCCGTCGCGCACGCAGCTAAACCATTCTCCCTCCACGCGTCGACACAAAAGCAAAAATTATATTAATCTAGACATTATTAATCTTCCGAGATCTAATCTATGCGGTATAACGTCTGTTTCAAGCGAATTTTATTATAGTTACATCTCACGAATATTTGGACGAGGAGTAGTTTCATTAGTTTCATTTAGTGTCGTAGAAACACTGTTCTGCAATCCGCGAGGCAAAAATTGGCGTGTGCAAAAATGGTCGAAAAAGACGAGGTGAGGCTTTTTACCGCGCGTTATACGTTTATGCGTTTTTAATTACCATCAGCCGGAGGATAAATGAAACGCGTCTGATAGCGTTGTTAAAAATTCGCTTTATTACGTGTGTATCATCGAATCATATACGAGACAGTATTATCTTAGCTACTTCTTTGTTTTTATTTTTTTACTTCTTTCCCGTACCTTATCGTTTTATGTGTCGAGTTCGTTTCTCGGATGAAAGTTCAACCTTAGTACCGGCCCGAACATCAGCCATTAATTAAATATAAAGTAACTGCGTTGTCAACAACGTACTCGGCAGCTCGGCTCTTCCGCGCCGACAGCAGGGAATAACAATAAAAATGATAATCCGTGCTTGAAATAGCTTCTCGTACCCGATCGAAGGGGGGTAGGAAAACGGGATGAGCGTAAAGGAAACGATATGCCATTTTCAGTGGGCTGCACAGTCGTACGTATGCACGAGTGTTGGTGCTTATCGCGGCCGTGAATGCGAGTAATTTCACACGACTAATTAGCCTCTCGTTAGCCGGTGCTGGCCCGTTCCAGGAGCGAGGACGGACGCGCGGGAACGGAAGAAAGGAAAAAAAAGAAGACAACGAGATGATAATTTTGCAATACAAATCCGCGACTTATCGGATAACTCGTCGCCCCCTCCGCTCTCGTGCGTCCCTGTCGCGTCGGAGTAGGTTCGCGAGGCGATTAATTAAATTCTCGGGTAATCAAATATGTCACTCAGCCGTCCGGTTTTAATTAAAGTTCGGACATTATCTATTTGCTTTATCATCGTAGAGTTGACTAGCACAGACTCCACGGACCCGAGGGACGAGGAAGTCCATGGCGAGACGAGACGGGGCGAGGGCGAGCAGATGAGCGTCAAAGTGATGGGAGAGAAGTTGGCTGACACCCGATCGAAAGTGTCACTAGCCTCTTCTGATAGATTGCGATTGGACGCTTGTGCTCTTTTTGGCGAAACCGCCGTCGTCGCCGCACTGCTATCCCTTCTGCGTTTCATTCCCTACTTATCATTATCATCGTGAAACGAAGCCGCCGAAATGCGTTGCAGTTTAACGATATTAATTTATTCAATTCCATTGTTGAGTGCTCGCGGACATTAGCGTGTAATTTTTTTAGTGAGTGCAAAATTTTAGAAATAAAACTACATAGTCCTGTCTCCATTTACCAACCACATTCAACGATTAAATGTAACCGTTTGATCTCGAATCTTATTTTTCTAATACGAGGATTACGTTCGACATCATCGCACGTGGGAAAAATTAAATGACTGTGTTTAACGTTTAATATGCCTTGCGAATGCAGAACGAAGAATTCACGTGGAGATTCCATTAAACATTACTCATCAGTTGTGCATACGTACAGATGCAAATATAATCAGATTTATATCAAGAAATGCACATACATCATGTATATTTTTATGTTTTCATTGAAGAAATAACGTTGTAGTTTATTTTGGACGTCAACAATTAATTATGCTATCTATCTAACACTTTACATTCTAAAAAACTTACATTCTAAAAAGGTGTGGATTTAACGTCAGTTTATTATAACTTTTAATAAATTTTTCATCATGTTAGTGTTGATATAAACAGATATATCAACAGATTTAATATTTTGCGTGGATTTAACATCCTAATTTAAATGATCGTGTTAAATTCGCAATTATATCAGTATTTATATTAATACTATCACGGAGAGAATTATATTTAATAATCACATTATAAAAATATCGGTGTGGATTTAACACCATCATTATGCAGTATCTATAATTCTCACGGTGTTAATATTAATACCAACATGATGTAAATTTAACTATAGATTTTAAATCCAAATAATATTAATATTAACAATAGGAGTTATATATAAATAGTACTTGGTGTTAAATCCACAATTATATTTATTTAGAGTACATAGTATTAAATCTATTATTCGTCCTTATTTTTTAGAGTATCAATAAAAGGTATCAATAAAATAATCGTGAAACGAAAACTTTGTCTCGTTGATCCGAAGCGAGTAGCAAATAAACAAATGTCGATTGATCCTCGATGATGGTAAGGTGATAATTTCTGTGATTTACCAAGAATTTCTCCGACACGGTAATCGTCGCGACGACGCTCCGCGTTCTTTCACCCTCTTTTTTTTCCCACCCTCCTCGATTAGAGGAGCTGCTGACGTCCTTCTTCGCAGCCGCCGCCGTTGTCGCCTTCTACGTTGGTAAGGCGGTTTTACGTCTTATGAGTTCCCAACTGCGGCACCTCTTCTATTCCTCGCAATGATTTCGTCGCAATCACCCTCGTCTTACCCCCGTGCCAAGAGCCTCGACGACAGGGCGGTAATATCGGAGAATGGCGCGACGAAACTACAAGAGGCGGAGAGGCCGACCGACACTTTTGTCAATACACCAAGAAAGAAAGAGGAGGACGCCGACAGGATGGTGGCATCTCTCTCGGCTGGCGTTGCCGCTATAAAGACCACTCGTGTCATTTCGCAATGACGAAACTTTGTCCTGAATTCTCCGTTTCTCTCGTTCTACGAACCAGCTCCGCGTCGCTACGCCGATCCCCCTTGCCTCATCATCCACCGCATTTGCCCCCTCGAGTTCGAGGTATAGCACGAGTTTGTTAGTTTGAGCAGCTCGGTAGCTGCCGACTTGTGTCAGTACACTCGCCGTTCTTTCCATGTTCTGCCTTTCTCGCCCGTTTCTCCTCTTGTCGTCTAATCTTCCGCGTTTCTTGTTCATTCTCTCTCGTTTCTCTC
>Ga0157364_1002867_pt1 | contig 16446 bp, 7 predicted proteins | sample AttsexASBM2_FD_111476 | JGI IMG/M metagenome (GOLD analysis project Ga0157364, IMG submission 111476) | Fungus gardens microbial communities from leaf cutter ant in Ribeirão Preto, State of São Paulo, Brazil - Atta sexdens ASBM2 | ecosystem: Host-associated > Fungi > Mycelium > Unclassified ...
ATATTAAACTTTTCGGATGAGTTCGGATGAGTTATGCAGACGTTCTTACACTTTGATCGATACAAACCTGATTTATCGATGTAGATCTTACGTTATTAGGTCACATTATCTTATTATCGGCGATCGCGATTTTGATCTAGTTTTATAATAGAATTATTAACGAGATGTGTCAATCTTAGATTTTTGAATTCATAGGTCGATTGCGAGTTTTAAATAGTTTGAATTAATTAATTACGGGAATAGTCACTTGATTCTTTTTTTAAGTAAACAGTTATCTGAGGTTTTTATACCCCAATGAAAAATCACTATTATTATAACAACAGTTGGATGTTATTGATTGTCATTGCTAATTAATAAAGGAACATAAAGCCAAATGCAAGATCAGAAAGTCTTATCTTTTTATAATTGATTGTTTTCCGATTGTTCGATTTATTTAGTTTTTAAGAACATTATATGGATATTAAATTTATTTATAATTTTCTTAAAAAAGTAAGTAGAAATCAGTATACGAAATAAGTACATTAAATAGCTGAATATAACAGTATTTAAAAAACAAAGATTAATTAATATAATTTCTTATTATGGATTTTCGATGGAATGCACATTTATTTAGATTCGTAAAGAATAATATAATTTGATTATAAATTAAAATTAGAGAATAAATTAATCAATTAATAGAAATAATCTTATTTTCGATAAAAACGGATTTTAAAACGAGTAAACTGAAGCTGAAATTAATAATCAGATTGATTCATTTTAATAGTGAAATTATAATAAGCATCTGAAAAATCTTTTATAAATAATTATTTATTGCCAAAAATGTTAATACCTCAGTCAAAATATGAATTTGGAACTTTTGACTTTCGTAAAAAAGAGTTATTAAAAAGGAATTAAAATATATTAAGTAATAACATTTTAATGCTAATCTAGCATTTTACAACAATTTAAATTTTATTGCCGCTGGAATATAAAAAGCTCAGATGACTATTCTCGGGTTAAAGCGGTCGTCTCGACGAGATATCGGAGAAGTTTCTAAAAAACGCTCTGAAATCAAGCGAAACCTTTATATAGAAAATATATTATTTCTCGCGAATTTCTTTATCGCTGTAGACTTTCTTTATCGCGTAGCGCGGGGCGATAAAAATGGGTGTCGCGCTAACCGTGAAAATTGAGAGCTGCTCGTAATGTGATACACGACGCGCCCCTGCAATTCGTTATCCCGCAAAAATAACCGTGGCGATACGTAGAGCAGCCGTGCATCGTAAAGGGGAAGAAAAAAAGAGAGTCGGCGACTGCTTTTAAGACTTCCCAGAATCCGGTTTGCGCGAACACGAGGGAGTTTTCTGGTGAGGCTCGCTCTTTCTCTTTCGCTGACCGGAGCGAAATTGATTCCAGTTCTTCCTCGATTCGTCCCGAAAATTCGATTTTAATTACGAGATCGACGCGCGATGATTGGGATATCAAAGTTGAATTTATTCACTGGAACGAGCGGCTGAATGTTCGTCTGTCATATCAAATGGGTTTGGCTTTTCGATGACTGTGAAATCCTCGCCGAATGCGATTGGCCGATCGCAAGATGAACGCTGAATCATTTTAATTTCTTTTTCTTTCCCTATCCGCACAAATTTTGTGTCGATAACTCACATGGAAGTATCGAATTCCGATTTTCTATATAAATTTTCTAATTATAATAATCTGAATAAATTGTAATATACCGACTGGATGGAGAGAGCCTAACAGGAAACTATAAATTGTGTACAATTATAGCCATCTGATCTTAAAATATTTCACAAGATTAACTCAACTCTTTTCGATATAATAAATCTTTAGCGAAAATTATTAAATTGCATTTTTTCGACAATGATGAGAATAATAGATCAGTTATTTGGTTCAAAACCTTATGTTTCAATTAGGAGATTGAAGGCTATATATACATTGAAAAACAAACTAAATTTTAATAAATATTTGTTTAAATATTTTTAAGTAAATATTTACTAAATATATTTATTTGCTACAAGAACTATTAATTTGAAAAAATTAAATAATTAGAAAGGAAAGAAAACATGAGCAATGTTTATTAGATGTTTAAAAATAAACTAGTTTATTACAATATACATTAAAAATAATAAACTAGTTTATTTTTAAACATCCAATAAATGTTGCTCGTATTTTTTGACCTTTCTAATTATTAATTTTTGCTTAGAAATCTCGAGTTAGAAAATTTACATATTTTAACCATTAATTTGATTTAACTCATTTTTTATTGAGTAAATATTTATTTACTATAAGTAAATGTTTACTTATAATCAATACTATTCAAAGAAACGTGTATTAAAATTTTTTCAGTGTATACATAATTATTGAATTATCGTGTTGTCCAGATACACCGAATTATATCAGTATTATGTAAGTTTCACGACATTTAAGCATTTAAAAAAAATATTCACATCCTATTGCTTGTACGTCGAGTTTCGCGATCGATGATTGCGATCACGCCTTACAAACGCAATTCAATCGTAGGAAGTTTACTAGGGAGCGCATATATCGTGCGTCATTGAATAGGAAGGATAGACATGAGATAGATAATGATAGGCTTCTATTGGCTGGTCGGTCAGTAATTACGGCATACGTAGACCATTGAATGTTATCTTTGATGCAGCACCCCTCATTTTTTTTCGGAATCGGCAATTATCGAGTGCCAGCTGTTGAGCCATTGGAAAATTTTTTCAATGGAGGACTTTAAACTCGATCTATAAAAAGATGGTCTATAATGAAACAAGGAAGATCTTCGAAGTTATTTTCTTGTAATGATCTCATAACGAAAAAGGACTTCGCTGCTTTTAAACTTTCGAATTTTCACGAAAATGACGTGGATCTCTTTAAGAATTATTCCATACGTTATATTCACATGTTATATTGAAATAAAAGAATCATTTTGCAATATCAAATTATGCAAGATAAATGAAAAATAAGGAATTAAATTTAAATATCGCTAAATTTAGTTGTGAAATAATTTATACAGAAATAATTTAATATTTGAAAATCTGTTTAAAAGTTGTGTCTTATAATTGTATATTGAAAGAATGAATTTGTTGAAAAATCTAAAATTTTGTTGGTTTTGATCTGAAAATAATTTTGTTATTTATAGAAACTCTTAACTGGTTGCTAGAATATCAAAATTTTTGACAGTATTGTTTGACAGCATTATTTTTTTAGTTTCTAATATAATTATTTTGATAGTTCAAATTATTTTCAGATTCAGCAAAATTTAAAATCTGAGCAAAATATCGGTTTTCTCTGCTTATGATATTATATTATGTCTTTAAATTCAGAACGATGCTAATTAGACTCTCTCGGTTCGTTGATATTCGAAAATCTTGATGAATTCTCGGCGATTTAAAATACAGCGCTTTCAGAGAGGAGAAGAACAAATTACTTTAAAGGGAAGGAAGTGTATTGTGTAGAGGACGAAGAGCGTTAGGACATAAAAGCTGCGGCAAAATCAAGCAGAATGGAAGACGCACCATTAGCGAAGCTTTTTCTTTTACCAACTTTACTTTTCACTCTAGTCCACATTTTCAGAGTTTACCACCGACAACTGTCTCAAAGCTTATGCTCTTTCAACTTATTTACATCCCACCACATAATGATTAAAGTTTTCTCTACAATTGGATCATCTACAATTTTTGCGATCACAAGAGAGTCGCAATCTTTTTTTCAATTTGCATAAAATCTTCCGAAGTTTTTTGTTTTTTTTTATACTTTTTAGTAATAATTTGCAAGTTTTTCTTATTTCAAGTTTTGGATAACAAATCACATTAATTATATTGTAAAATTTTAGTATTTTAGTATTTTTATTATCCATATTTTTAATAATTTTAGTATTTTTATTATCCATATCTCGTAAACATTTCGCTATATATAAATAGTGAAGTTTCTTGTTGAAAAAATTTTAATGATAAGATTGAAAAATTTAGATAAATTTTTTTCTTCATATATAGTGTCCACATCATTCGCGCTATTGGAGAATTACAATAAAAAAAAAACGTTACTTTTGTCTGTTTTTTATCATGCAAAATAATCGTTGAGACGAGAATGGATTGAAGGGTAAGAGAAGCATCAGCGTGTATAGAACGTCATAATCATAAATTCCAGCAATCCGCGTGGAATCGCAATTTATTTCGCGAACTTCGGCGAGCTGATTTGCGAGGACCGCGACGTGACCGCCAGTGGATTTATGGCCGATGAATTATGCTCTTTGTTCGTTTAGGGGTGGAGAGAACTTCTCCAATGGAGTCCGAACGGTCAGGAGAAACGAATAAAATTCCAAAGGACATTCTTGCATTAAAAATCGACGATGCTGCGGCCGTGAATTACGTTTCCTTGTGCTCGTTGATGTATGATTTTCTCTCAACGTATCTCAGGTTCTTTCGCGACAATGGCGCGTAATTGCTTGTTAGTTACTTGAACATTCTCGGTTATTGAATCACAGATTAAGATTCTCTGCCAAAGTAAAGGCCACTTGGAAGTATCTGAAGAACAGTCTCTTGTTATTTATCGTACCAATATTGACTCACATTTTTTTATGTTTACATAATCAACACATTTTTCTATCCAAATAACAATTTAATTAATAGACTAGTAGATAAATTATTTTTCTTGAAACTTGTGACATAATTTTTCATTTAAAATATCATAAAATATGTTAAAAAATTTACTTTTGGAACTCTGTGCGAATACAAAGTTCCTGTTTAATATCTTAATATTAAATGAAATCTTTCTAAGATATTCAACGTCGGTGAATAGCAAGATCATTTTCCGCTGCGTTTAACACGTTGATCGTCTGCGGGACAGGCAGTAGAAAAAAAACAAAACAAAACAATAGTGTTAACTTCGTACATCCCTCTCGCGGCTTCATTAGCACGTTTTGTGTACGGCGAATTCGTTTTAATTTATGGACCTTTAGAACTCGCGGTGAGGTGTTAATGGCTGCGGCCAATGACAAGCCGTTCGGCTTTTATGTACTCGCTCGTTTACCGGCGGTGCACAGTGGAAAATCTCCGTATTTGCAAAGACGCAGGTATTCGCGTCGCGTTACTCGCGAAATCCGCGACTCCGCTATCTGCGTCGCAATCAAACACGTTTATCAGTCCCGAGAGAATGCCAGCGTATCTGTTCGCACGAGCGGAAGATAAGCGGCGTTTACGCATAGCCAGCATTACTGTACACTGCGTGATATCAGTCCTGCGTAGGCAAGCGAAAATATTTTTATGGTTGCGTGTGCATGGAGATCGTATTTAGTTTTATATATTACGTGATTATTATGCAATCATGTGGTTTCGAACTGTTTTGAAAAATCGGGAAAGCCTATATTTATCTATGTTTTATATTACCTATATTTATCAGTTGTATGTAGACAAGAAATATTTTTTTACAGTTGCGTGCAGATATTTAATTTAACATATTAATTTTGTGATTATTGTGCACTGAGAAAAAATACTTTAGAAATTATTTGTGAATATTATAAGGTTTATTTTAAAATAAATCTCTTATTTAAAAAAATGCGAAATAGATTTTTATCTTTAGCAAATAAACCATCTATTTTATTTTTAAATAAGAAAAATGAGAGATGTATTCCATTATCACATTTTTTAATAACTAATGTTAATATCGAAGATAAGATCACAAGTAATATTTGCTTTTAAATATTTCGGCTTTTTCCTCAGTGTAATAAAAATGCCTTTATATATATTTTTTAGTTTATCATAAAAATAATACAGTACTGTATAAAAAAATGGATTTACATATTTAAATGTGTAATATAATGTTATGTTTACACGTAAAACTAAATTATATGAAGATACTTATTTCATTCATTTACAATGCGGTTTCGAATCGTTTAAATCGGGAAGTTTAGCCAATATTGAGAAAAAAAATTGAAATATTTACAATCAAATCTTATATATTATGTTTTTGTTCGATATTTATTGGTTATAAAATAATTTAACCGTGATAACAAAATACGTATATTAATTGTACAAAAATAAAATAGATGGTTTATTTGCTAGGAATAAAATTTTATTTTGCCATATTCAAATAAAGATTTATATAATTGAAATAAATAAAAATAAAAATTTCACAAATAAATTTTTGAATATTTTTTTTAAGTATTTTTTTCTCAGCGAAGTAATCTCACGGTACATTTAATATCCAAACATTAATGCGTTGATTATAAGAAGCACGTCCACGTAGCGAACATTAAGAGGTTTATGACGGCCAAATATATTTGATTTACATTATTAATATGCTAACTTTGTAAATGCGGTTAATTTATCCTATGCTCGCCGCACCTTCTCAAATTCGCTACTGTGGAAGAGGAACCACCGTTCCGAGTGATTTATCTTCGTTATCATTCTAACTGCGTTACACAGATACGGGCGCGTTTATCGGTGAGATGAAAGCAAAAGCAGCGTTGGGTTTTGTTGGATTCGCGAGGGCGAAAAAGCAGCCGAGAGGGCGAGACGCGGAGACAATCTGGGGAAGGAAAAAAGCGCCAAGGCGTCCTGTTTTATGTTTTATCGCGACAACTGTACCACACGTGCGGGTACACGCGTCCTTGTGTCACATTAATACTTCAGGAACGTATACAATCTTATTATCTGACGATAAAATAATCAGTTTAATATAAAATATAAAGTTCAGTAATATCGCGTGATTAACATAATCGATAATGTACAATTTACAGGAAAAATTAGAGATTTTATTAAAATTTAGATTAAATGTAGATTAATTTAAATAAAAAAAAACTTGGATTAATATAAATTTAAATTTAATAGATCGCTTTAAATTGATACAGAAAATCATTGCCTTTAAATGTAATAAACGTAACAGTTATATTTATTATACATATAAAAAACACTTTATATACAAATATTTGTAAAAAATAACATTATTAATAATTAAATAATAACACGGGAAATTTTAAGCTTTGTCGAAATTCAGATAATTAATAAAAAGATTGGAACTATATAATAAATTTAAATTCAATAGATTGTTTTAAATTGATACAGAAACTACGTTGCGTTTATAAACATAATAGTTAGAAAATGCTCTATACACATAAACATACCTATTATTTTGTGCATATAAAATCGTGCATATACTAGGCTATTATAAAAATTATAGTTACGGCACTGTTTGCGCGAATACTTGGGGTTTGGTATATTAAAGCGTAGCTATGCAGGATAATTAACGCGCTTGCTTTTCTCTCCTTTTTCTTCCCTTATCCCTCATTCTATGGCTTATTATTCGCGAACTACGGGTGTTTGATAATTAATACTTTAGATAGTGGCAAGCTTGTGTTTGACAATTAGTATTCTGTTAACATCGTGCTTTACTCCTTTTTTATTGACACGCTCGTAGTTCATTCCGTTAAAGATAATTATTGGTAGAAATAACTTCGTAAATAACTTCAAAAAAAATAACTTCAAGCAATTTCTTTGTAGAAATATTCATACCCAAGTGTACTTTAGTATAAATATTTTTTTTAATAAACACACAATATTCTTATCGTCTCGTTTTTGATCGGATTATATTAATGATACAAAGCCTCTATTAAAAAAGAAACATAGTTTATTTTTAATTTAGTAAAGATAATATCGTAAATCTATTTAAAAAATTCTATATATAATTTTTTATAAATATTTTTTTATTGCACGTTGTGTGTATTTATTTATATTTATATATAAATTATATTTACTCATTTTTACATTGATTATCTTTGGCTAATTAACAATATTTATAATTCCATTGATCATGCTGTACATTTTTTCTGTTGTAATCGGATAAAAAAAGTTGTAATCGGACAAAATTTTTCTGCGAGACTTCCGGTTGAAGATTTCCAAACATGTTAATGCGACCGGACACATATTACAGCGCGACAATCATTAAAACTAATACGAAGCAATCATTATCTCTGTTTAACCTTCATTTTCGGAACCCTGGTCCGATGATATTCGTACCCCTATGCTAAATGCAAAGCGACGCATTAACGTGATCGTAAAAACCGTGTTTGACATGCAGTTAATATGTCGCACGTCCGGTGGTCCACAGAAACGAGCGAGAGTGTCGGAAGTTTTTACGACTTGACAGATTTTTTCCCAAAGTCTTGCTTCCGGAAGAAATCAGTTTTTCTTTTGCGACGAATTTAATAAAAATTAAGTTCCCTCTTTGCAGAAATAGGCATATACTGTGCAATAATAATTAACATGAATCGTTGAGAAAAATCTAACTGAATACATTATATAAAAGAAACGAAGATTTGATTAATTATATTTCGTAACACTTTCCGCATGATAATGTCGAAACAATAATTAATCATCCAATGGTTGCTCTGAAAAAAAGATGCCTAAAAATTTATTTGCCAAAAAATATATTTATTTCGCTGAAATAAATATTTATTTAAATACGGACAAAATAAAATTTTATTTCTAGCAAATAAGCCATCTATTTTATTTTTTTGCAATTAATGAGATATATTTATATTTTTCACAGAAATAAGATATATTGGGTCGAGGAAAAAGTTCTTCGTATTAAAAAAAATTTTTTTGCAAAAAGTTTTTCATTTGTTGCGAAATTTTTACAATTATATTATTCGTTAGAACAAAGTTTCAGTTTTAAGAATCTTTTTTAAATTGTGATATGATAATTTTTATCAGAATTATGAACAATCAAAGAATGCTCCTTTATTTAATTCGCGAATAACTCAGGAATAAAAAAATCATAGGAATATTTTTTAAGATTTTGTAGGAAAAGCTTTAAACTTTCACAAACACAGGTAGTCGAAAATTTTTGTAAATTTTTTTGGGTACGTAAGAGACCCTCAAAGTGAAAAGAAAGTTTTTCAGCTCGTGATTTTTTAAATATAAAAATTATCAAACTCACAGAAACTTAAAAAATATAGTAACCTTTCAAAAGTAGAGATTACAAGCTTTAAAATCCTTTTTTAAAATTTAAATTTCATTTTTGACAAAGCTATTATATATACAATTTTGAATTAACAAATACGAAGAAATTTTTTTCCCGACTCAATATTTTACAAAAATGTATATTTTATCATCACAATCAAATTTCGTAAGTAACAGTTGCAATACTTTGACATTTTTCTCTCAGTGTGAGATTAAAAATCTCACAATAGTTTATATTTTATTTTATTTATTTAAGAATGATTAATTCAAAAAAATTTTCATAAATTCACATCTATTAACTATTTAATAATATTAGAAAAAATTAGATGTACTTTGCACGTAGTTCCTTGTAAAGAAATTTCTCCAGCTTTATCTATTCTTTTTTTACAGTCTCTCTTGTATTCAAAATTCTTTTCCGACAAAGCTATGCATTCGATATAAAGTTTTTCAAAAGAAAAGTACTGTCCTTGCTCGGTCATTTCGTATGAATGCATTGTCCAATTTATTCTGTTGCCTAGGTATCTTTTAAAAGAATGAACCTGAACGAACCCTTAGGTATATTCATTCAGTCATTTCCGGATAAACGCATAGCTATTAGGCTTTTTCTGATTTTTCTCATCGCTCTTGTCTTTCTTGTTCTGTCGGTTGTGTTGAAAGAAAATGAACATTGGACTAAACGTGCGAGAAAAAATGAAATCGAAGAGAAACCTCAGTTATGATTTGTAAAACAAGCATATGGATACCGATACACTCACTTTTTTAACATTAGATAAATATCGTTTTTCCTTTCGAGAGAGAGAGAGACGCGTGCCAGATGACTCAACAAATAATATCACCCCTGGTCATTGTGGCGTTTTTCTTCTCTTTTTTTTACCGTTAATCTCGATCAGGTACATCCCCGATCACAAGTTGGTCTTCCATGATATTTTTACTCTCGGTCACCCTCAGGTGTATCTACTTCTCCTCCTTCTCTTCTTCTTTTGCCAGTTTTTTCTTGTCGGACGGTGGTATAATGAAACAGGCTTACTCGTTATATTTCCTGCAACGGTCTGCGTCTGTTTCAGTGCGTTAAGGTCGCTGAGTTCGAATCTCCTTTACTTTAATCATCCCTCGGGTTTCTTTGCGCTTTCGAGAGGGTGAACAGGTACTCTCGGATTAAAATATTTATCAATCGACGGCGCTGTTGAATTTCTTGAAATCGCGTCGGCATTTCTTGTTGCATTTCTGTGAGCGAATATTGTAACTCGTAGATCCATTCTTCCTAGATATGCTTTGTTTCCTTATTATCTCTCCAATTGAGTTTATTCTTGATATACACTTATTTGTTTTGCAATGTAGAAGGAAGTACAAAATCAACTCTCTTTTTTCTTACGAATTACAATATTATAAAGATGATCACGAGGGATAAACCGTTGATCGAAATGTGTACACCAATGTCTATTAATAATGCTCGTTATTATCCAATTTTTATGTCCACTAATACCTAGTAATAATAATTATTATTAAAGTGTTAATAATGCCATTATAATGTCCTAGTGTATAATCTCATACTGCTTATTATAATACCCAATTCTCTTAAGTAATGTTCAGTAATACCCCAGATTTGTACACCGCAATGCCCTCAGCGGTTTATCTCTTGAATGACCCATATACCGTTAGAATATTGAGTACATTGCTGTGATTAGGGAAATGGCATTGATAAAGGTATTCCAAAATTATGTACTGTTAATTAATATTATTTGGTTATTAATATCTCTACTTGAAAATAAATATTTATAATAGATAAAAAAATGTCTTTCTCGTATCGTTTAAATTCCTTTCAAGTTAACAAATTACTTGTAAACAGATTAATTACGCAAATTACGGAAAATAAAAATTATTAAGTTACTAAAGTGTTTAATTATTATAATATATGATAATGTACTGTGGTGTAGACGAATAAAGTTTAGCGCACACGAATCCAGGATAAACCGGTTATCTGATCGTACAAAGACATGCTATCGCTTTCAAAATAAAAACGTGATACACTAATATAGCTAACGAGCTGGTATTCTGGGAATTGATTTATGAATAGTATTATCGGTACCAGAGTAGATAAATATTATACTTAGAGATTGCAGACTTAGAAAGCGGTGTACATCGATTAATCGCTCAAACGTGAATTGATTTTAAACAGCTCGCTCGCATCGAGCCATTAAATAACGTTTTTTTATTGATATAATAGATCTCTTTATGGAATTATTACCAAGATAAACTTGATAATAATTCGTGCTAAAAGATAGACATGTGTATTCTTTCATATAATACTGTGCAGTATTTTCGGCGGTATGCTGTGAAGTCTACTTTCCTGCGAGTGACATAATGGATACTGCTCAGCGTGTTGTTGGAAACAAATGATCAAAATTTGGCGAAAGCTTGAAGGACCCCTAGTGTTCACGCTGTGGTACACTTTTACATGTCATCGAGTGAAAGAATAATAAATTGCTGCATGCGTAGAAAATTTAATGGACGACTCAGGTATTCGGAATAAGTTTACATTAGTGCCTCTGTTTATATTAGATTTATACCTATAATAAAATTTTCGAGATCTTTGAGAACATAAAGATCCAAAACAGTACGCTTTGAAGTACTAATATCTGTGCTAATAGTCTTCAAATTTTTATTTATATTGAAGAGGTTTTTATATTGAATTACAGTTAAGTTGACTTTCATTTAAATGCTTCAATATAACAATGAAATTCGCTCTCACTTACATTGAATGCACATTAAAGCTTTATATAAATTATCTATATGCAGTGAATAAATAATATCGTCATTGAGCGTTCGATCGTTTAAAATATTTATATGCTTTTACATTTAATTTAACTTTATAGCAGTTTCTTCTATTAGATATCAAAGGAGCAATTATAACTCAATCGCTTGAGTTAAACAACATTTTTTAACTTTCGTGTGTTGTTAAAACATAAATTAATCCATTTGTTAATTTAAACATTATCTATGTTAGTAAGCATTTAGTAAATAATAAATTAAATTTAAGTCAAATTAAATCCTTATTCTCGATTTAAATTGTTTTAATCAAATTATTACTGATATACTGGATAAGAGCAGTGACGATCTATATATCTATATAGAAATGATTAAAAATTTCTCAAATTGGATATAATTTAACATTATGAATTTAATAACAATGCAAATGACCGAATTTGCTTAAATAAGTAACTAAAAGTTCAAAACGTTCTCAATTATCTGCTCTCATTCTGGTAAACGATATTATGAATTCCGAAAGAAAAAAAAAACAAAAAAAAAAAGAAAGCCTTTGTAGAAGCAAATTTACGATCGTTCGCTGCAGTCGCTTTCTTTAAAAAATCGCGTCTTTCCTTTGCGCGATTACGAGAGGGGACCAAGGCGAAGGGTGAAGGATCGGTCTCGAAATGGAAAAGAGATTTAAGCTCGAGCGACTGCCACGGACAGGAAGTTTATTATGGGCAATCGGATACATTTTCTTGGGAAGGCTTTCGATCGTGTCGTTGTGCGCGCGCGCCGGTAAGGAATGCAGAATGCAACCTTTTCATGGAGAGATATCCAGGCCGTGGCAGAATGCAGCCGGTCGGAGCAGCGGCGGGCTTAATGGTCGCTGTTATAAGTTATAACTTTTAAATAACCAGCACCAGCGAGGAGGGGCTCTCCTCGGCTGGCACTGGAAACCAGCTCACCTTGCTTCATTCGATGCGATGAGTTTCGCTCCATGTAGCAGTTCTATATGACTGTCCGCTTTGTACACGTACGTATACGTGATACACCCGTGTCTCGAATGCGTAACGGCGTATATAACGTTGAGAGATTTCGCGGACGCGATGCATAACACCGGGTACCTACGTCGCCTTGCACCCGCGTTTGCTAGTAGCCGGTCCCTTTCGGTGCATGTAATTCCTACCGCTGGATTAATTACCGCAGTTGCTTGACGGAGTTACATTATATAGTCGCATCGTGATGCTCTCGCGGTGACTGATTGTGAATGCAAAGTCAAGAATGCGTCTCTCGGAACACGAATTAATTAGATTATATGTGAAACCGCGATCGTTATATAAATCTGGGGAACTTTGTATGATCAATCCAAATTGTTCGCAAATAAAGGATACTTACTCTGTAAAACTTTTAGAATGAATATTACTCTAAAAAGTGAAGCTTAATCTTAAAGATTGAAAAGATTGAAAAGATTAATTCTTTTTTAAAACTCAATTTTTATTGTTTAGAGTGAGATTCAATTTTGAAGAATTTAGAGAGAAATATATATATAAATCAGGTGAAAGACAATCATTCTTTTTGTAAACATTAGAATGTTACTATATAATATTGAAGTACTTTGCAAAAGAAGAAAAATTTCAGGATATTTTATTGATCGGAGTTTTTATTGATTGCTAAACATTTGAATTGAAAATTAATTAAAGAGATTTTTCTCGGCACAACTAACGAAAATTACCATTGCCAGAAAAAAGTCGGATATTTATGTTCACTATGTATTGCAGCGAGTATCTTATCTTGTAATAGCTTTAATTTTTGAGAATTTTGTTACAATATTATCGTGATTATTTTCTGGCATGCAATTTACAAATACCGATCGAGATATGATGCTGCTCTCAGTAATGAGATGTCGTTTAATATAATTCTTATATGAAGATTACTACGACGCTTTTTGTACGTCGATATAGTAATCTCGTGGTTAGTTATAGTTGTTGATTTATATTCGGCATTTTCTGAAGAAACTCTGCCTGTGATATATACATGCAAACCTGATTACAGTGCGAGATAGGATCCTTTAATAAGATTCATCTCTCTAGATTGGCGATGGTCTGACGACAAGTTGCACAAAATAATCGTGTCATGTCTGCGACGTCATGTACAGCCAAGCTCGTAATTTCATTTGATGCTTGGATAATGCAAGCTTATGACAGAGTCAGATCTTTATCTGATGCTCAAGATTGTTCGATCAAATTAATCTGATAAAGTAAATTTCGCGAATTAAAATGTGAAAATTCCTCTAGCGTTTATTAAATATATTTTTGACTGCAAATCAATAATATATTATATGTTTTAAATTTTAAAATACATCACCAATATTCTAGATAATCTGAGAATATTTTTATTAATCAGATTTTTAATAATATATTCATAATCTCTTATTTCATACTGATTCTTTAATTTAAAAAGCAATTTTTAATACTTAAACTAAATAATAATTTAATATAATCAAGCTACGTTTTTATTCAGTTTTTGTTGAATAATTTTTCATTACAAGGAATTATTTATTTTTTAATTTAATTAGTTAATTTTTAAATAATTTTTAAATAAATGCGAATCTATATTTTTTGTAATAAATTCTAAAATCTCTCTTACTAAATTATAAAACTGTCTTTTAGTTATTTTACGAGATGAATGTAGCTTACACAGAGCTTTTTGGAGAATAATTTTTTACATCAAACAAATATCTGACAAATACTGGCACGTTTCAAAATACGGTTTGTTTGACATTTTATCTCCGAGATAAATGCTCCGTTGCATTTCCTACAACAGTCGAGTAGAATTACGAACACGCGCGCATTGTTTATCATAGTCGCGCGGTAGTTTGTTGATCATACATAAATAAAATTTAGGGAGAATTAAATAAGCCTACTCGCCTTTATTTATCTATTTATCCGGACGTACATAAATATGGTCGGTCCTGGTAGGGTTTGTCGACCCTGTGATTGATGGGAAATACTATTTTTACTCTCGCTATGCGCTACGTATCGTGAAAAGGAGAGAGAAAAAAAGCGGGGGGTAAGAAACGAGGTGAAGAAGACACACTCGTTCGGCCGTCTACAAGGCGCCCTCAGCTTTGGCAATGAGAGAGAGAGAGAGAGAGAGAGAGAGAGAGAGAGAGAGAGAGAAGGAAAAGGGGAGACTCTTCTGAGTGATTTATCTTGATTTTATTTTTATTGTACCCAGCCATGCGAAGGTGACGATTTATCGATTTTTCTTTGAAGCGCCCTCCATGATGCAGTTCCGATATAACAAACGTTACATGCCGTGTTCGTTCTAGTTTTTGCGTTTTACGGCGCGACGAGAAAAGGTTTGACGACAATACACGAGAGATATCGTTGTCGGTGCTTTGACAGAAGTCATTTCACTCTGAAACTGTGACGAAATCGATTCTATCTCTGACCTTTTGGGCAAAATGTGTTCCACGGGAGACAAAATTTCGTGAAATTCGAGAGTTTAAATGGTAATAGTATGGCGATTGATAAACGTCAACGACTAATTGAATTTTTCGTCGACAAGTTACCGCTTTGTCAATGCGAGCACATTCCAATTTGAGCACATTTCAATTTTGATCTCTCGCGACCGGGCTTTTTTTCACGCCGGATATGCTGAAACAATTACTTCGCGGTCGCGAATTCAATTTTTTCGTCGTACAGTAATATCTTCTCTATGCCGACAGCATGTAAAAATCCGAGAGCGACTGGTTCATTATATTTCAAATGCATTGGTTTTGTCAGTGATGTCGAAAATTATCCATTTCATTTAATCAAGAGCAGTGATTCTCGATAATTAGTGGTAAATGACAAGTTTTGTTTTTGGTTTATTGACTATTTAATGGACCTTCGCACAGAGAATTACACAAAATATGTTGCGGGTATTTCAAAATTTGCTGATTAAATGCATAAAATAAATCGATACAAAATGAAAGATAAGTATTTGATGTATACGTTTATCAAGAATGATGAAAAATGTGAAAAATTATTCTTTAAACTTTACCGCTGTGCATTTATTTATTGGTAATTAACGAGGAAACTCGATAAGTTAATTAGTTAATTATATTTAATATTACATTGCCGAAATAAATATTTACACGCGCCTGTATTAAGTTTCATATTTTCAATATTAATTAAATATAATGCGATAATGAATTTTTCTATCATCTTGACAGAGAGAGATTTTGAAGTGCTCGGTTAAAATACATAGGTAAATGTCTGCAGAAAGTAGAGATAAATTATAGAAACAGGAAGCTACCGGCAAGCTGTTGCACTCACAATGTAGCCCCATACTTCCCTTCCGGCTTCATATTTACTTCAATATGGCTGAGTACTTTTATCTTCTCTTATCTACCCTTTGCGATTAAATATTTAAATCCGTTTGTAACTGCAACGGTAGAAAAATTTTAATTTTTATGTACAAGATTTCGTACTTTACATTGCAGAAAGCATATTTTTCTACACATATAAAATTATTAACAATTATTTTTCGCAACAAAATTATTTATAGGTTTTAAGATGCTTATCAGCATCAAATTAAGATTTTTCTAAGATATGAGCAATATTTTTAAATTGCTTGTCAATTTAATTTGTGATATTAATTTTAGTTCTATGAGAATTATTTCAAGACAAAATTAAATTCGGTGCGCAGTCTGCAGGATTGGATCTGAGTTACCTATATAAATTTA
>Ga0157364_1002868_pt1 | contig 16445 bp, 11 predicted proteins | sample AttsexASBM2_FD_111476 | JGI IMG/M metagenome (GOLD analysis project Ga0157364, IMG submission 111476) | Fungus gardens microbial communities from leaf cutter ant in Ribeirão Preto, State of São Paulo, Brazil - Atta sexdens ASBM2 | ecosystem: Host-associated > Fungi > Mycelium > Unclassified ...
TATATATATATATATATATATATATATGTAAGCGATATTACGATTCACGTTTCGGACAATGTGTTAAAAATAATCGAGAAAGTTCAATCACGATGATCATTGACAGTTCGTTACATATAAAATCAATACGAAATGAATACGAGAGGCAGTAGGTCAATGGACATTGACGATTGATCGCCTATGATTGTATCGTATCTTCTTTACGTTTCCTCAATTCCAGAATATCGCGATAGAGATTATAGAATATTGCAAAAGTTGCAATATTCTATTTCTCGTGAGATTTACGAGAAACTTCATTGAATCGACTAACACAAATGTGAATATGAATGCAAATAATATGCACATAATTGCATTATTTGACAAATTTATACGATTCAGCCGCGAAATTTCACGAGAGCATAAATTCACACCTCGCAATGTGTCATGGTTGTTTAGAAGCGGGAGACAAGAGACCGCTATTTATCATAGGAGTTGAAAATCCACTGCTTTCGCTTCAAGCATTAAATTTGTACACCACTTTCATCTGCGGATTATTTTTCACTTCAGATTGCAGAAGTATAAAATTGATAAACAGATATAATAGCATGCGATCGGGAATTACATAAGTAAGTCCATACATCGAAATTTTACAAACTGATAAAATACGATAATCGTATCGAAATATCGATCCAATAATTGTAATTCCAAATCGGAGTTCCATCCCATAATAAGAATAAGTTGTATTTTATTATTTATTATAATGTGTAATTTTAAAATCACAAGATGATAATAGCTCTTATAATGTTGAAATAGACGAATGTGTGTGAATAGATGAAAATCTCGGCACGATAGCATGTAGTTAAATTTATTTTACATTAGACGTATTATGCAAAAGCTAACACGCGCCTGGGATTGAGCTGAAGACTAATAATTGGCGCTACATTTTTTATAATAAATAAGATAATACAAAAATTCTGGATAACTGAACAAAATATGGGCGCAATGATTAATAGAGCACACACTAACACAAGCGTACGTACACCAGCAAAACATCCTTTCGACAAGCACACAGCGCATATTAAATTTTTGATGGACGGTGACGTGGGTAGAGAGTAGACGTCCACGCTCGGCGCGCGGAATGTGGAACAAATACCGATTTCATCAAAAACCGATATTGAGCTCTCACTCTTTCTCTCTCTCTCTCTCTCTCTCTCTCTCTCTCTCTCTCTTCTCCTCCTCTCTTCCTGTGCAAGCAGTACCACACGAATTCCAAACGTTACGCCCATCATTGGCCTGTTGTTCTTCCCTCACGTGGACTATGCAGACAGAAAAAACAGAGCAAATCCAAAATAACAAATACGCTATTTTACCATGATCCGAATTCCGATGTACATACCTAAATTTAGCTACAATTAGGTATCTTATTCATGAAACAATTTTTTTGATTTTTCGATCGAAAACTCTTTATTCTCATTATAACATACAGTATTTTATGATATATATATCAATTTCTCTGTATTCCAAAAATATCTTCCCTATTATAAAATTCATTAGAATGATTTTTATTAGTAATTAAATAGCTTTGTAAAATCCGAATGTTTTATTTTATCCAACAGAGAAGATATAGGAGATACTCAGTATTCTACTCTGTATTTTAGAGTATGCAACTGTAATGCTTGAGGTGAGACCTGGTGTGTTTTCTAACGTTTGTCTTGTAAACATCGGCGCTTAATCAAGATCATATCATCGTATAACCTCGCTCATAGCTATCCATCATCCCTGTGAGAGAATCACAACTCGCTAGAATACACTAACGCATTATATATCGGCAAATATACGAATGGGGATAAGCAATTGATTACGTCACGCGTCATTGGTCACGTACTTGCAAAGATAAATGCTATGTGTCATTTTGACAGACTCTATGGTATCGTTTACATCCTGGTGGATTAGCTGAATAAGAAGAAACGCAGGTGACGACGCTTCACTTTCACACGCGAAAGGTGTACCGACCAGGTCGTTTCTTCTTGATTAACAATTTTACTTTCTGACAAAGCAAATTATTCGAAAATGAGAATGACAAATCACTGCGTCAGTGTGGCATTTCGTATGTGCGCGTGATATAAAAAAAACTCACGGAGTAATCAGACTCGGTCATTGTCGGATTAACGCTACGGGACAGCCACGGCAAATACCATCACGCCGACTAAAAGCGTTGTAATCTCTACGACGATAATGAAGTTTCACCAAACATTTTTCCTCTATGCAAAAACGGAGCGCAACCATCTGCCCAGAAAACTCTCGCCTCAATCGCTGGACGCAAAAACGTAGAGCGTCACAAACGATCTCCTTCGTCGAGAGCCGGCGTAAGAGCCTCCACGCTCGTACGTTAAACGATTTTTCGTCGTTTTTGTGTACGCAACAAAAATGAACACCCTATCTACTCTTTCATATACAAAGGTTTATCTGGTATACACGATACTTCAACATAGGGAAACATGGGAACATGACCGGTCATTCCGAGCACTCAGTCGCGCTGTTATACGCGTCGTTTGCGTATCACGCTCTCATTAAGCAGACTAGCCTTTCCATTTCCACCGCGTTTCTTTCGGCGAGCGCGAAAAAGAAAGGAACGATGAGTTGTATGCTTTGCACGCGAAGTCAATGAATGCTTCGTCGTCCGAAAAGCGTCATCGAAAGATAACGCGCTGTCTCCTTTTGACGATGCTCGATTAGTTTGAAAGCAGCTCGTCGGCGGCTACGACAGCACCCTAACATCGTTCGTAGACTCACCCTCGTTCGGCCGGTAGCGTCAGCGCGCCGCTGATGAAGCTATCGTCCATTGTTGTGCAACCAGCAGAAGAGAATCCCCGCGGTAACACATGTAAACGAGCCGTGTAGACGTGGTGTAGAGCTGTGTACCGCTTCGCCACATCCACGTAAACGTACACATTTCCCGCGGTATATACGTGCACTCTTGCCGAACATATAGAGTGTCCCTGACTAACCGCGCTTTGTGTTAACGCACAAATATTACAGCCGCGCGAAATCGCGCCGTTGATCTCCTTGCGAATTCAACACCACCGGTGATAGAGTATTGTCCAATTTTATTATAAATAAAAGATACTGATGAATATGAGATATATATAGAAAGCTCGTAATTCAGAGAAAAGTTCATCCACATCCCGTGATATGCCAGAATAAACATTTCATATAATTAGAAGTAGGTAATTAATATAATAAAAGCGCCCACATGGAATGTGTGTGTGAGATACAAATTCCAATCCCGTGGTAATATTTTTTGTAAACTTTTTACAATGTTTTAAAGATGCTCATTAACATCAATATACGTATTTCTTTGAATAGTACTAAGTAAAAATTTACTTACAATAATAAATACTTACAATAATAAATAATATTTACTCAATTAAAAAATGATAGTTAAATAAAATTAATAATTTTTGTATCAAATAAAAATATTATTTACATTTAATAAATATTTACTTAAAACTATTCAAATAAATATTTATTAAAATTTAGCTTTTTTGGCATTTTATTTGTATTAAAAATTTCTCAGTCAATTTTCACCTAATATTGATATAACAAAATCAAAGCGTTTTTTAAAATAGATTTTACGTATATCGATTTTTTCGTTGCCTCCTTATGAGAAACAATTATCTGCATGTAATGAAGGTGAATGCAGTTAGTTAGAGACACCTTATGTACATATACATTTTACGTGGAAGACGAAGTCACAAGGAACAAAAGAAGCAGGATGGGGGCAAGGCAAACGAGATAGCGTCGAGTAGTGCCCAGAAGAGAAACTATACTGAAGGGTAGATATAGAGAATACCCAACAGTGGCATAATATGCAATCGCGGTGACAACGTCGGTGACAACCATGACTACGAGTTTATCGACTAGGAGGGTTGTGCAAACAACCACGTGACATGTACTTGCGGTCTTTTATGCTTGGTCCATTCTTTCATATTCGCTCCGTTGACTTCCGTCGCGGTTTCGCTTCCTTCTAGCTCGCCCTTCTTTGACCAAGACTATGTAATACGCCCACATTCTTAGACATTTGAATAGACACGTACACAGACGCACATGTACACGTGCCCAACTTCATTGGCACTTCCGGTATCACCTGTATAGGTAAAGTGACAAGACGCTGACGTCAGCTTGGGGTGCAGCGACACAACGGTAGATTATGTGGTGCCGACGTAGAAGTTGTTTGCGCGGGTAAGAGGAGTCAAGTCCAGTGTCGTCCATTTTTCACAACTTTCCTCTTGCTCTCGTATCTATCTCATTCTATTGGTCGTTACCTTTTCGCCCGCTTGTTCGCTCACTTCCCCTATCCCTTGTTTATTCCTGTTCCTTTCTCTCTCTCTGTCTTGCGGATCTATTAGTGAACAGTTGCGTTGCGGTTTCCGTCCTCCCAGTGTGCGGGAACTCGTGGTCTCTGGAGATGATCGATATCTCGACCATGTGACCACGACCGAAAGTGTCCACTAGCCATTATTCTTCGTGAGCTCGCTCGTTACTGTCCGTAAAAATTTTTACGTGATAAAAACAAGTTTTACCGATAGAAGCGGCGCGATGGTAAAATGAGTCTCCGTAATCTGACGCGGCGATAATTCTTGTCGATATCACGAGAACGAGTATGATATGTACGATGTATCCATCCATGAAGTTGCACATGGTAACAACATCTACCGAACTCGCGAGTTTCGACGTGTGTTTCCACGCGGACGATGCAACTTTTACCCAGCAATGACGCGAACTTTTCCTAGGACGATTCTCCGTCGGCAGAGCTCGCAGGCGCAACTTCATACCAAAGTTCCAACGATATTATTTCCCTGATAAAAGTTTCTCAAGGTGTCAGTGGAATCGAGGCCAATATACAACCGGATATTACGTTTCTTAGAAGCTATATGAAACGGTACTCATTCCGGAGAATGATAGAGGAAGGTTACGCTGTTTAGGGAAATGTAGACGTGCGCGAAGCACATCTATATTTGATCCAGTAGCATACTTATACATAAAATAGTTTTAAAATAATCTCTTATAAAAGAGAATCAAAGAAAACTTATAAAACAGTATTATTTGCGATCATAAAATAATTTATAATTTATCTTTTTTTTAAATTTGAATAATTAACTCACTTTAAATACAGATTTTATAAATAGAGTCATACTTTAGTATATTCTCTTAATAAACTAAGTCACTTAATATTTATGATAATAGTAATTTGATACAAATTATATTATCGATTCAGAAATAAACAATTCCTTTACATTCATAATAGAAGAGGAACGAAAAAAAAAACATTTTTTTATTGCAAATCAAACCATATATATCATGATAAAATTATTAATTATCAAAGGGAAGATAAAATAAATTTCAAAGTTGTTAGAAAAAATAACGAAAATAGTCGATTTTAAATAATTCGTTAAAGGGAAAGGAAAACATCTTAAAATCGATTTTTCTTACGTAATGCTTTCTTAAGGAAAATAGAAAGATATTTTTAAATGCAAAATTACAAATTTGAATGATAAAGTAGAATAAATAAGCCAAGCACTAAGCAACGATGTTGTTTTGCCATCGCGAGATCCTGTTGAGTTCGCCGGCGGCCCTTGTAGACAAGGCAAATTAAATATTTTTCTCTCATTCCACGCGGTACGCGCAAGACAATTTTCGTATTCCAACACAACTATACGGAGCTCGTTCAAACGTATACTGTATGCACGGTGTAGATGATTTGAGTGACTCGAGAGACATTTTTTTCAAAGGAGAATTGTTGAAGATGTAATTCCTTTCATCTGTCGGAATTTAATTATACTTAAAGTCGTGTGCGATAAAACGTGGAATATCTATCAATTATGGCTTCGTTTCTTTTATAAGATAATACTAATCGATAATACTTCCGATCAATATATTGCTCCTATACTTCAGAAGCGACAACTAAAAAATTAAGTTTTCTAGAAAACATGAAAAACTAGTATTCAACTTGACAGAAAATTATTGACAAATCTAATAATATCGATAAAAAATATTAAATTCTTAGCATGATCAAAAAGGTCATTTTTTTTCACAACTTTTTGAGTTGTATCATTTTGACAATATTTTTTTTAACTGTCCTTTTTGAGTTTGAGAATTTTTTTTTAATGAATAATTTGCCTTTTATGATTGATAAAATAATATTTACTTAACTGACTCATGATAATGTTAATGATAAATTCATGTTCATGATAATACTCGAAAATCATTTCTTTTTAATTTTGTGTTATTTTTGATGTGAGGGAGTAATATGCCTATACCTACAAGTTACGAGTGTCATTTTGCGCTTTTACGATGCGACTGGCGTCGGTGAGCCACTTTAAGTCACAATTTATTAGAGATAGAGGTAATTTCGTGATTCTTCCATGCGAACTAAGGTGGATGCGTATAACGTTTTATTGTAAAGAACGAATGATGGGGGATTGAATATCACATATAAGAAACGAGACATAATTAAGTCGACCTGAATGAACAAAACTAACCCTCTTGCTCATAAATATCATAATATAACAGGGCAAATACAATATATCTTTTTATGTTAGGGATGCCTGAAATGAAGCAAGAAAAGTTGCGTTGAGCGACAGTCGAGCATTTCGAACAATCATGATTTTCTTTCTTTTTTTTGCTGTATCTTCCACTTGTTACAGTCTTATTAAAATCACAAAGATATAATACGTCTTTTTTGCATAAAACATTCGTAGTCAGCCAGTTATATCGAAAACAAATTGTAGACACCAAAGTTTATCTTCAAGTTTCATTCCTCGTACATTGCACTCCGTGTGTTGTCATATTCGTATATTCGTGGCATTTCGGAAAAAAAATAAAATAAAATAAAATAATCGGCAAAAATTTATAACGAATGAGTCCCGCAGTTTTCGGCTGCAAAACTTTGCTTCCTCGTGTAACGGAATACGCAAAACGATAACCTGCAGCCCACGCCACCGTTTCGTATGGATTCTCCGCGGTTATGTAGAAACGCGCGACGCAATTTATGTGAATTCACGAATGGTTACGTGCAACAATGCATAAGTACGTATCTGTATGCGCGTGTACACTCGATCCATTAATTTTCGTCCAAGCTGCTTCCTCGCCCGCGTCAGAAGCAGCCATATAACCGTAAACGGCAGAAAAGTTGGTCGATTAAACCGGCGCGACGATAGCGGTGTCCCTTCGCCCTGTACGTAACATTTATAATAAAGCACCGGTGCTCCAACTACGTAACGTGTAAATTAAGATAATTTAAGACTTACGTGCACGATTACGCTTCTATTTATCATCCCCTATGTTTAAACTCACCAATATTATAACAACAAATCGATTGAAGCCCTCAATTATTCTAATCTATTGTATGCGATTGTCACAATAGCAGGCGTTCATTAGAGAGATATCGTTTGTGTATATTATACATGAGCTATTGCATTAACAGAAATTTCATTGTCATTAGTGCGTTATGAGTATTAATTTTCCTCACTATCGAAATGATGTTTCGTGAAGCGCAAATGCGCATTTACAACACTTAAAACTCGCTTATCCTGTAATCATAATCTTCGAGTTAGCACATTAGGCGAATATAAATTACGAACGTTTGATAGTGGTTTTAATCTCACTTATGATTTCATGGGGCGCCAGAAAGAGCATATTTCAGTTAGTACCCTATAAGCCTCGCGTGGCAGTGCCAACATTATGTATATGTAACTGCATCTATAAATTTAAATGTGGACGCTCTTGCGAGCCTCGGAGTGTTCAGATGGTAACAACATACACGTACAATTAGATACGCCTATAAAATTCTTTTAGAATATCCCTTGCGATGTAGCGAGCGAATAGTGATTCATTAATATACGTCGTTATCGCGACCGTCCTGTCCATTAGCACGCGTTCATCACGCATTACTGTGCGCTAAAATGCATTATGACGATAACTTGCATGCGTGCAACAATAAATATTAAATACATTCTTATAATATTAACTCGATGCGATAACAGCGTGTCTCTCTTTCAATAATTAATAATAAATTTGCATAAGTATATAGAAAGAAGTTTTAGAAATGTCTCACCGTCCGATTATTAATTAATTGATATTCATAGCGTGGATCGTGGAAGAAGCAATTAGTTTTTTATCATTATATTATACGAATATTTTTTGTCTCCTTCTCGAAATTCTACTCTCTAAAATCTTAGAGTAGAATCTAATTCGAAAGAGTGACAGAATGACAATTGAGCCAATATAATTGATAAAGAGTGACTTAATTGTTAATTTTCAAGAATGAGATTTCACTCTTTGGAGTTAGATTCTATTCTAAAGATTTTAGAGAATATATTCGTTTGAAATGGGAAGATCAGAAATCTAGATTGAGTATAATCCCCGTACTAGTGTTAATATCTCTGTTGACTGCTTTTGCACGCAACAATGTTATAAGTTTTCCTCGAACACTGTGTGGTAATCGCGACCGGAAGCCGACTGGAGCACGTGTACTATACACGCACGGAATCGCGTGAACGAACAGAGCGCGAAAAAAAGGGACTTCTCTACGGTACTGCATTGTACACGTAGATGCATTCGGATACATGTTATGTGTACGACCGAACACGATCTCTTGCGCGAGTTTACAGTCCTCGTTGCTGGTGCCAGCCATAGGCACAAACGTAATCCGTGTTTCGGATCTACTGATCGGCGACAAAGAGTCGGGTTGTGCTGGTGAGAAATATCGAGAGAGCGACCTATTCATAACGCCTCGATTGCAATCGACGTTCGCGAGTTCAGCTAAGATCACGGAAGTAACATCACGAAATAATGCGCACAGTGCCACGACTAAGACTGGTTTTATAAGCAAAGATTCCACTAACTGCGAAAATTACGAATTTCCAAAGTCTTAATTAAGCTTCTTAGTTCGGGGCATTCTTATTTATGCAAATCGGATTTTGTTTTCAAAAGCTGTTTTGCAAGAGGCTCCACGTCTAAAAGTAATACAAAAGACGTTCCAGACAAACTATCTTCGCTCCCTTTCTTACAAACCGGCTCGGAAACAAGATTTACCTTAGAAAAATTTAATTACACGCTACTCTTCGTACAGTTTTCTAATCTTCAATATTAAATAGCTTTTAACATTATGATAACTAAGTCTTCAATTAGAATTCTGTTAAAATAAAATCAAGAACTAGCTGAAATCAAGACGAGAAGAAAGAATTAAAAAAATGTAACTGAATATCTGTATAAACATTAGCATATTGCATCTGCGTATACAACATGTACACACGTGCATCTAAACGCACTAGTGTAATCTCGTCTTTTTTCTCATTGGACTAATATCGCGCCTTTGGATACACAATCGGGAATATCAACCGGTCTTTCAGCTCGACAATCTACATATACGTGTAGTACCGGTTCGCGTTGCTCTGGGCTCTGGGAAAACCGGTTGATAGCACTGCCACTACTTATTTTTTTTCAACGTTGGCGGTGCGACATTAATGATCGCCGATCGCATTCTCGTTTTATTGTAATTTTTATATCGTATCGCATAGGTCTATGAATGCGCTAAACGAAAAGTTTAGCAATGTAGCACGATCGTTTTGTTTCGCAATCTCATTCTGTGAGGCTTCAATCGTTCTTCGCGCTCTGTGCTCCTTCTTTTGTGAATCCACCTGGTCATAACCCGTTTCTATGTGACGCGGTTGTGGGTTAGTAACGATGTTATCTACATGGACACAATCATTGATGCAATAAGAACGTTTACGGCAATCAAATAGATTACGCGCGTTTTATCGCGGTGTAAATTATTCCGGCGTTATGACTTCAGATAGCACACTTTGCTGACTTCACATATAACAATGAATTATATCTGTATGTAAACGAGCTGATATAAGCTTAAGTTGTGATCTTCGAATGTCTTATTGCAGCATATAAATTGCACAATTTAATACCAGATTAAACATTTAATCGATATGAGCTTTTTAGATTTGTAATCAAATTTCCACATCCAATATATATGTAATAATAATAACTTACAAGTTGCAATTTGTTCATTTCCAAAGTAATAAATTTCCAGAGTAATTAATGTAATTAAATACTATGAGAATATAAATTAAATACATATTTCATAAAGTTTAACAGTTAAAAAAAAATAGGATCTACTTTATAGATTAGAGTATTTTATGGAATAATTTGAACGAACTGTTCTGCCAAAGGTCTCGGACGGGTCACGGTCTAACGGAACGAGAGCTGATCACGGTGGGATTTAGGGTATATCACACCGATTTTTCATGCAAACGATAGCGCGAGCACGTCCGGGCGCGTCGCGAAGCACGATTTCTTCGGCCGGTGCATCCGTCAACGTCGTGCCGTCGAGTCGTAGAAATTTAACCCGCCGGAAAAATAGACGACTTCGTGGCGCGTTTCGTTCACGATCGGGGAAGGGAAGGAGAGGAGGAGTTGACCTACCATCACGGGAACATCACCGGGTATCCATGAAAAAAACCTCGATTTGTATTCACGTCACAACGGTGCGACATTGTGGGCACGAGGGAACGACGTTTCTTGCAGTTTACCGCCTTTTACTGGAACTCTGCAACTTTTCGTTGATATAATAATTTTCGCTGTCGTGACATTCATTCAATAAATCCAATACGCAAGATCAAATGTTACTTGTGTTACATTATGAATATTGGATTTTTACAGTCATCATACAGAATGAAAAGAATTCAAAATCAATACTGGATATTTGAAATATGCAGACAATGCGCAAAAAGCATGAGCGTGTGCATGTGAACGGTCCAAACGGAAATCGAGAAGCTGTCATTTCAATATTTCAACAGTTACGATAAAATCGCCCGCAATGTTTTTTATCCGAATGAAATCAACGAATAATTTCTTTTCTGTTTAGTAATAGAAAGACAAAATAGTTAAAGTAATTTTCATTACAGTTTTACTTTTAATATAATAGTAACAGAGCTGTCTGTATATGTAATTATGTAAAAAATAAAATATATTATATATTATTTCACACACAAACACAATCTCCATAATCAAAATCAGAATTCGTAACATATAAGTATCCATTTATTAATGTAATTTAATTGACCCGTTGTTAATTTAATGTTCCCCGAAATTGCGGTATTACATGGCGAAATGTGCTCCATAAACTGAAAATGACATTACTCTCATTTTATGAGAGTGATTGAAAAATGATACTCAGTATTTAATTACCAGCATATCTATTACATCACGCAAAATATGTCGAATAATTTCTCGGTCAGAGTGAGATAATTACACGAAGTAATGAAATCTCGATTCGCCATTCCATCACTCGTGGCCACATAATACGGACATATCCCTGCTTTTATCCGCGATAAAGTGATGGCTACTAAAACGTTATGGAAACGCACGATTCAACGTTGGTGTGTCCAACGTTCGGTCCTTTAGCAACGCTTCTCAATGGATACAATTAAAAGTTGCTTCGAACGCTCACAGCGGGGAGAGTTGTATCGCGTTTCGTAATTTCGTGTCTGAAAATAAGGCTGTTGTAGCATGCAAGGCGTGTGTGCACTTGTCTGATCCTCGTGACATACTCTCACGGTCGCTCTTTCCGCCGGCTTTAATTTCGTTTCAACGAGCAAGGAATGTCGGCTTGAGACCAAAAGAACGGGAGGGGAAAAAGCAGGGAAAAGCAGGGAAAATCGAGGACGCTCTTCGCCTGACGTCCTCGACGGTTTCGTTACTTGCACTACCGCGACGATGGTGGTGACTCTAAAGGTCGAATTAGATTACCACCCCGACTCGATTAAACCACCGTCGTCCGAGAGTCCGTGCGAGATAATCTGGGATGTTGCATTTCGCGACATACATGTTCTGGGTCGCGCTTCCAACGGAGATATGGTGCGATTTTATGCATTAAAATGTACCCTAATAATGTGAAATTCAATAAATGAGAAAGGCTGTGACATCTCGCAGAATGATGCTTTTGACATTAAAAGTACATTACGCAACAAAACGAATAATAGCATTTTATTTTTTTGCTATTATACAAAATTTTTATTGAGATAATTTTTAGGCTGAGATAATTTTATAGAATTATGCGATACGTTACTCATTTCATTCGAAATGCTATAATACAGCGATTGAACTGCTGATCGGTAAATATAATCTTTGCGCGATTTGATCTAATACACAGGTTGAACCACAGCGAAGTCGCACGTACGACCTGCCATCGAGATAAAATATATCGATGGCTCTTAGATGTGCACCAATTTCTTCGGCTGTATCGTGCCAAAATGCGGTACGTGCCGCATTCCCAACAGAGGAAATCTCATGAAATAAGTCTTAGAGCACGGGGCTATTGCATCGGCAATTCAGGAGTCCGACGCGAGAACGTGACATGATATCGAGTCGCCGATAAGTTGCGTGCACGTCGCATTGACAGGTCTTGAAATCCCTTACTGCTTTCGTGCTCTCACTATTGCGCTCATCCGGCTATTTCGCGCATTATATCGTACCGAATTGCAATACGCGTGATATGCCAAGCCGCCAGGACAAATCGTGAAATAGGTGCATGCCGGCGGGTGCATGCGGTACTCCATCGCACCATTTCATTGCTCCGCGCGATCGTAACTGTTAATTGAATGCGTTAATTCACTCTGTAATCTTGTGTATTCGTATTTACGCGTAATGATACAAAATACACGATATATACAGTCGCTATATTGCTTGTGTAGATTTGTGATACACTTATGCATATGCACGTTCGCGAAAATCAAACACGATATCGGTATGAGAGCCGTGTAAGACGGTATGACGCGATTATTTAGAAGTACGTACAGAAATATTAATTTGCGCCGTAATGCCATTGTGGTAAATGCCCATTAACCGAACATCAAACACGAGCAAAACGCGATCCGGTGAGTTTCGATTAATCCAGCGATAAAGAAGATCTTGCACGTCACGCAATGTAACTTTCGTGGAGTAAAGCTAAAGGTGGAGTAAGGCAGTCAGAAACTTTTTCCAACGTGATAGACGACTTAAGTCGGCGACACACACGAAACACCAATGCTCGAATGTTTCTATCTCGCATGTGGATTAAGCGTTTCTCTACTTCGGTTTCGTGGTCGCTAGAAAACTTTCGATTTATTTCGAATGATTTATAACGTAAGACTTGTCAAAGTTTGAAAAATATTAAGCGCTAATTCATTTTGTTAAATTTTCTTTGAAGTAATTTCCTTTGTTATTATATATTTCACAAAGTATATAAAACATTATAAAGCATATTTATTTATTTATTTATTTATTTATTTATTATATTAAGTATATACGGATGTGTTAAAATATAATATAATATGGCAATAAAAGTGAAAGAAATGCATGAGATTAATATTTGCATATAATATTAAGTTTAATATTCAATAACGCAATGCAATTTTAAACAATCTCATCACACCTTTGATATTGACTTGATGTATAAATAAAACTGAGGAATATTTTACAAATAAAAGTTTTTGCTCATAAATTTATATATTTTATGCGTATATGCACAGGATTATCCGTTATTTTTCGTCCATGCACTTTTAAAGAATTGAGAGACTATGTTGTTTCGAATTCAGTTCGAATGGGATATGAAATTTTCATTTGTTAAGTTAATTATATCGTTTACAGAAGAGAGAGTAATATAAAAAAAAAGGGAATTCACCTATGCGTCCCAAATTCAAATTGGCGATTAATAGTAAAAGCGATGATAAAACCAAACCGTTTCACCGAAATTGATCCATAATGGCTCGGGTGTGAGAGCCGTGCGTAACAGAGGTTTCGATTTAAATCGCACGCTAATTGAACACGAACCCTCGGGATCGTTCGCGTTTCAGTTTAATGGAAGTCATTCACTCACAAGTATTTCGAAGTATTTCGAAGTATTAATTTTTTTCGCGAATAAACTTACAGCGCCCGAGGTAAGTTGGATTATTAGCGTTCATCTTCGTTGCACCTAGAATGCGATAACCGAAGCGAAAGGGTCGAAAGGGGATGGGGGAAATTTCGACGAAAGCAGTCGACGACCTGGACGGACGAGCAAGAAAGGTTGATTAATACCCGAGGTATTGTTTTATGGAAATTTCCGGCCGTCACAGGACGCTTTTTATCTTACGCTCTCCCCTCCCTCGCTACCACTGTGTAACCCATTAAGGGCGAACCTGTCGTATTGTCATGCTAAGACGTTGATTTTCCTTCGGTCCTCATTATCAGTGCTCAGTTCTGGGAGAAGTTCGTGAGAAAGTGAGAGATCCTCCTTCGTGAAGAATAGTTACTACATCTCAGGGAATTGAGGATGAATTGGACGTCCGTGAGGATCGTGGAAAAACTCTCAGGCCGCAGTCTGAATATTATGAGGGGAGATGGAGGGCACATTTTATAGACAGAAGTGCATTCGGTTGAGTAGGATGAAAGATCGTTCTTTTGAAAATGTGTATTATCCATCGTATAATAATTGACAGCGTTAAAAACGAATTATTTTCGGTACAATCACTTAAAAAAAAATTAAATAAATGGATAAAAAGAGATAAAGTAGATTTGTTCAAATTTCATATTTTCTTCTCTCTATTTTATCACTAATGAAAGAAGAGAAATAAAAAAAAATATATCATCATTTAGCATAAATTGGCATATATCATGTAAATGATTATGGATAGAAATAAAAGATTTATAATGATTTTATGATAGTTTTAAAACAGATTAAAACCAGTTTCATAGACAACAGATAACAGATAAAACAATTCGATACATAATATAAAAAATATTAAAATAAAAACAAGGAATTTTAATCGTTTTTTAAATGATATCATATACATTAATATTCAAGTAATTTTGCAACGAGAGAGATAATGTGAAGTAATTAATCTTTGATGAATTATATGAATTCCAAATTTAGAAATGTACTTGCAAGAACATACGATGATATATACAGAAGGAAAAAAAGATAGGGTAGAATAGAATGGAGGGAATGAAGTGTGCGCAGAGAAACAATACCATATAAGTAAGAATGGGCTATTAGAAGATAGTAATCGCTCTTTGCGTATGTCCGTGTTTCTTGTATGTTCCTTCTGCACTATCCATATTTCCTTTCATCTATCATATAACCAAATCGCGTTGATTATTGCTTTTTCGTAGCAAGTTTTCAACAGATGTCTTTTAGCATTTCTACGGTTAATTTAATGATTTAATCTATTTTAGTATTGATTCATGTTTATCCACGTGATAATTATTTTCCACATTTGCAATAATTTTATCATATGTTATTATATATTCCATGTATATTCAGTCTTATTTAATTATATTCTCTATTTTTAATTTGCATTTCGCAGCATTATATCTTCGTTCTATATTTTTTAATCATAAATGAAATTTTACGTAATATAAATATTCGCGACCTATGAACTGCGTTTATGCAAAACGTGCCTTATCCTTTTCTACTGTCATCTCGATCGCATTGATATCGAGATTTGCCTAAGTGATAGAATAACGAGCAGCACGAGCAATAAACCGAGATCGATTTCGTATTGCTGTATCTCGCGGTGGATGAAGGTCTATGGAAAACTGTCACCGCGATAAATCGTAACGCCGACTCGTTGGTGGAAATCCGTGACGCCATTAGGCGCGCGCGATAAACGCGACTACCGATGCGAGTCCGATAAAGCTCGTTTCGGTCATCTATGGCAAGAAAATCCAGCAGCCTCGGTAGACCGAACAAGAAATTATAGCACGGCGACGTCGAAGCCAGCGTGATCGAACGATCGCTATTCCGGATAATCTTGCTGCACTAATGAGATACATGGCCTGATTAATCCCCCCGATGCGAATCGAGAGAAATGAGCATAAAACGTCGGAATGATGTTTTAGGCAGATATCAGGCGTTGATATCAGGCAGATTACATGCGTTGAAATTAACAACAAATAACATACATAATATGTATAGAAATAAATGTTATATAACGCGTGAGAAAATGTGTAATCTACCTACTTCCTGCTAGAAAAGAAACTGCGTGATAAAATGGTAAAACTAGTCTACACGGTATGTAGACAGACGTGAATACCCGTGATGTTTTTGAAAAAAGTGTGAATGCTATTAAGTTTATCTGGAGAAAACGGAGTCTTTTTATGATCGAAATCGTCTTAATCACTGCATGGAAAAAACAATTTTATTAAAGTATCTAAAAATTTAGGTAAATATAGATCTGAAAATAATTTTATTGGATTCAAATAATTGTAAAAAATATATAAACTGCTCAAGCTGTTGCTAAAATATTAAGATTTTTATTACATTTACTACATTTGCTGATTTTTACATTTTCTGAACGAACATAATTATTTTGATGATCCAATAAAATCATTTTTAAATCTATCTACTTAAATTTTTAGATATTTCAGTAAAA
>Ga0157364_1002869_pt1 | contig 16440 bp, 9 predicted proteins | sample AttsexASBM2_FD_111476 | JGI IMG/M metagenome (GOLD analysis project Ga0157364, IMG submission 111476) | Fungus gardens microbial communities from leaf cutter ant in Ribeirão Preto, State of São Paulo, Brazil - Atta sexdens ASBM2 | ecosystem: Host-associated > Fungi > Mycelium > Unclassified ...
ACACACACATACACACACACACACACACACACACACACACACACACACACACACACACACACACACACACACACACACACACACACACACACACACACACACACCACATTTATATTGTGAGGTCTAGTTTTTCATTATTAATTGTGCTTTAGATTTAATCTCGTTTCTTGATGATAAAAAATGTGTTTTTCTATGATCAGTAAATTAATGATTTTATAATGTTATCCTAAAACTATCAGTTTAGTAACATTAGTAATTATAGATAAAAAAATATCATTTTTATATCATCAGGTTCAATCCGATCACAATTTAACCAGCTAATGAAAAATCGGGTCTGAGTGTGAAATTATAATATTTACGTTATGTTACTTTCAATTAGTATTTGTTCTCCTTAAACTCATACAAAAGATAAATTTGGAAAAAATGATTCAGGAGATCCAAAGACCTTCAGAATACACCGCCTTATTTATTTATTATATTCTTAATAACAGCCATGCGTCATCCTCTTCTTCTACGTAGGTTAACACATAATATATATATATATATATATATATATATATATATATATATATATATATATACTTGATTTAACCAAGTAGAGCGTGTCACGTGCGCGCGCACAATCAATGTTTTTACCTAACGAGAAATGATAGAAAATATAAATAAATAAATAAATACATAAGGCTGCAAAGGCGCCATTACAATATTATGGTTATTCGAATCGAATCACCGTCATTCTTTCGCGGCCAGCCGTTACCTTTTACGTCGTTTTATCAAGGCGATCGTCGCGACGTCCGGAGATATGCTCCCCGGAATGTTTTACGGTAATTTCGGTGAATGTTTCAGGAATTTCAGCGCGTTTCGAGTCTCTCCCTGGACGTCGCACGCGCTCGCGTTAAAGTAAATCGAGATTATCTCCTGGACGGAGCTAAAAAGAGATGAAGCCGAGAATCGAAATCCCAGTTAACTTGAATTTAAAATATTTATAGAAATGGCCCTATATTACGGATCTTCATGGATACAGAATCGAACTCGTGAGAGTGACAAGACACCGGTTGCAATCGGATGCAACGTTCGGAAAGGCAAAGGGAAGAGGAGGCACAGATAGAGACGGAGAGAAAGAGACAGAAAGAGAAAAAAGAGAGAGAGAGAGAGAGAGAGAGATATGGAGAGATGGAGAAAGACGGAGCGAGAAAATGCAATCTCCCAGACATAAAAGCGCGATCTCATGCCGCTGTGACGCGCGATTCTCCGTCACTGATCGGTCGGTCAATCAGCTCGTCGAAGTGGAAATGAATCATACGCTTCCTGGAAACAACGGCAAGTCCGTGCAAGCTGTCGCAAGAATCGTCACCGTCGCCGTTGCCGCGGTAATCCGCGTGGGAGGCTAAATAATGAGGTCTGCGATGAAGATAGATGAGAGCGGAGCGATGATACGTGGTCGAGACGAGGCGAGAAGACGCCGCGCGGGCGATTCGCGAGATTCTTCCGGGCGGCCGCCGTTGCGAGAAAGGAGGCGTATCTCGGAGCCGGGCAACAATGGCCGACCGGCGCGTCTGCTGCGGCCATAACCACAAAAAGGTTGTCGTCGGCTGCCGAGCCGGGTCGAACCTCGCCCGTCGCCATAGATAGATGCCGCGATTTCGATGTCCGCGTTTATGGAACGTTTTTTTCTCTCGCCGGGATGATTAATATCCACGAATTGTGGATTTGCAAAACGACAGTAGCGATGACGATGACGACGACGACGACGGCGGCGGCGGTGGCCGCCGCCGTCGTGTCCAGATATTTACCATTTTCCGTAGCGAGCGATGTAGCCGGTGGGCAGAGTCACGAGCACTTTAACCGACACTTTCCCGGTGTATCTCGGCCGTGATGGAACTGGATAGCGGCGTAGTGTCCAGTCGAAGAGATCGCGCGGCTGGCTCACACGGGCGAACGGGAAGGGAGGCTCCTCTCTCACGACCAGCCGGCTATCTCTCTCTCTCTCTCTCTCTCTCTCTCTCTCTCTCTCTCTCTTCTTTCTCTTTCTCTCTCCGCGAATCCTGTATCCCTACGCCTGCGCGCGCAGCGCCGCCACGGCCCGTCGTTCTGATTGGCTCGCGACGGAATGCCCGCGCCCCGTCAAGCGTCGTCAAAAATTCGCGATTGCGCGCCACCGCGCGTTACAATAGGCGCGCGAGATAGAAAAATCACGCGAATCGGAAATCTATCCGATATTCGGAACGAAATATGCTAGTCGATACTGTAAAAGACTGAATGGATAATTAATGCGTCGCGCCCGACGATTCGTGAATCGGATAATTAATGCGTAATTGCCGGCATTCACGTGAAACGAAGCGGCGGGTAAAACGAGAATGCGCGACAAATACGAATTGAAATCAGCGGCGGGGATAGTAAACGCGGTAACGGCGCGAATAATTTCCCGATAGGACGACCAAGGCCGATTCGACGTGTACATACACGATTTACGTAAGATCGATTCGCGGACACGCGACTTTCGGGAGGAATCAGTCATCGACGCGGGACGTGCCGGTCACGCGGTCCAATCGCCGCCAGGGACGTGGGGAAATTGCCTTATATGGGCAGCGGTGTGCGAACGATCTGTCCGGCGCACACGCGTCGCGACTGCGCGCCGAGTCCTCGCGATGCGCATTGAAACACGCGACTGCGAAATGTCGCGATTGGTAAAACAGAGCCAAGAACGTATCGAGACTTTCAGTTTCGGCGCCTATGCGCGTGAAGAAATTTTCAATCCACATTTATACGGGGTAGTAGCGGTCATAGGGTCGTAGTAGAAAATTGACCAATCATAGTCGATCATTCTTCTCATATTCAACAGTAATTGGTTAATTTTCTACGACAAGAGCTTGCGCTACTATAACTCCCATTGTAGACCTCGCGTTAGGGATTTCGAAAATATTTGTCGATATTTATTCATCAGATTACAATTACCTTAGTTAATTATTAATTTCAAGTAATATCAAGTAACGTTAATCAGCTGTTAGTGTACTATTAACATAGATATAATTATTAATTTTTTTATTGTTATATAACATTTAATAAAAACGACTGACAGTTATGTTTAACATATGAAAAAAAGAGATGAGATTAATTAAAAATATTACTTTAAGTGATTTTATCGACTGAATTTTAATCGATAAATTAAATTAGTTAAAATTTATTGTTAGTCGAAGCCGCTATTAGATTTTCTGTTAGGATAGATTTCGTGGAAGTATAATGAAAAGTAAAGATGATGCTCGATACAGAAATTATATGCGAAACATACCGTAACAAAATACAGAATTTGTTGATAAACATGATAATGCGCTTAGTCGATCTAAAAAATATATATGAGATCGTCTAGTAGAATAAATATAAAACATCCTAATAGAATAAACACCCATCCACGCACGCACGTACATACATGTATATATTTTGTTAAATACTGTTAGCAGTTACATAATTTACAATATTATTAATTTTGTACATAAGAAAGTGGCATCATTACACATTTATTATAAAAAGATCAATATATCTTGAGCAGTCAATATATACTTTAATTTGCAATAAATTATATAATTGCTGGTAATAAAAACTATTGTATGTGAAAAATATGTATTAATAAAAGAAACACATAGTGCAATGATAAAAAGACATTAGTACATATAAACATAAAGTATCTTATATGCATGTGTGATGTTGTGTATCTCGAACATTAATAGCAAATTATATATATGTATATAAGTAAATAAAAATTATATACAAATAATATATATAATATATATTATTACATATAAATGTATATATAATTTGCTATAATATAATATATACTAATTTATAATCTTATCCACTTCTTATCGCTTCTGAGTATTATAAGTATAAATATTGCATCTATTTTATGCCATTACTTGGCACGATAATCCTTATATGGCGATCATGATGTAGAGAATTACGTGGCTGCTCACTGTACCAAAGATCCAGATTTAAATTCATGCCCAGAATACATATACCTCAGATTTTGTTTAATCATCACCTCTCGGAAGGCAATGGCAAATCACTGAAAGTATTAATTTGCCATAACAATCTTCTAATAGGCCATTTGAAATCCAGCGTTAAAAAACTGTAGCTTTCATATATTAATGGATATATAGTAAGTTATGTAGAAGAGGTAATCTTATCTCTAATAAGAATACTTTTCGTTTTCGCGTTGTGAGCATCAGTTTATCAGTGTCTACTAAATATTGAACAAGGACAAATGATGCTTACGAGTGCTGCAAGCGCAAAACGGAATGCATCCTTAAAAACGATGGAGATGATAAATATCGAAAAAAAATTCATCATTTTCTTGAATGCAAATTTCATTATTATTACATTAACAATAACAGCGAAAACTTATTTCTGTGTAACAGAATTGACAACTTGATTTTTCAGCTAAAACTGAAAGACAAGAGTGTCCATTAAGTCGAAGAAAGATAACACTCTTTCATCTTTTAGTTTTAATTGGAAAACTAAATTGTCAATTCAAGGCTGTGTTCCAAAATTGACTACTAAAAATCTGTAGTGCACATAACGTAAATTGTAGCATTTTCAATGCTAGCAGTAAATTTGAAACACGGCTCTAGTATGCACAGAATACGTTTTTTGTTATTGTTGTTAATGCAAACAATACTGAAATTAATATATTCAAGAATATGATATTTTTACAAACAACATTGTTCAGATTTCTCTCTCTCTCTCTCTCTCTCTCTCTCTCTCTCAAATCCATCGTCTCTTATCAGTGGCGACCTGATGATCTCTTTTGTATATATAATTTCTGGATTATGGGACCTACAATTTTTTCAAATATATATTACATAAAAATAAGAATCGTTTTCTACAGTTTTATAGTATTTAGCAATAGGGCTATACACAGTTACAATTTCTTGACAATATTTCCTAGATCAGGAAAATAATAATTTATTACATGGTTAGAAGAAAGATTCTGAAGTTTCTTGTGCTTAAATATGCCTCCCCCTCTCCTCTCCCTCCGCCCCTAAATACATGTATGTACAATTTCGATAAAAGAAATGCAGAGACAATGAAGACGCCTTATTATAATTTATAATATAATGTAATACGATGCAAACATTCATTTTGTACATATTTTCTACATGTCATATGTTATAAATACAATTATAAAATCATAATACATTTCGTACGTTTGACACAATCTTTTTCAGCAATATTAAAATAATAAAAAAGTAAATAAGTGATGAGGCAGTACATTAACTTATTTTTAAATAAATTTAGTTTGTTTCTTTTTCAATAAGAGAATCAGTATTGCTAAAAAAAAATTTTTTTTATCATTGCATTAATATTGTAGGATCTCAAATGATAAAAATTATAATTCAAAAACGTTGAAATATTTATATACAGTTTTGCTTTTCCTCAATAGAAAATATTGAAGATATATGAATAAATTGAGAAAGATGTCAAAATGATAATATACTGTACGTAAATGAATAATACAAACAGTGTAACGTACACTACGTACAGAATACGTGAATTAAAAGATATAAGTTTATCTAATTGATATTGATATACTATTGTAGTAGTTATGTTAATTATATATATATATATCTTCCATTTTCTGATAAAATGATCTTTTAACAAGATTTTTATTCTATTGCATACAACGTAAAATCTTATATCATTTACTGTAATCAAAATTGATTTTTATATAAACGATTTGTAAGAAATTTAGTTATTTGGCAAATAACTTGATCAGTATAAATATATCTTCCTTTTTTTTCTATTTTTCATTTAAGTATTATACGATATCCCAAGTAGCAAAGCAGCACTTGTAAAGCGCTAAAAAGTGATTATATGCACTTTTTTTTACCGCCTTATAAGAATTGTATGTTACTTGAGATATGGTTGACTCCCATGTGCATTGGAAGATGTGTAATAAAACGTAAAATTATATTTTTCGCAGCATCTAAGTAATATATCTCAGTAATCTTATTCCTTAAGTACTGTCATTATCAATCAAACAATTGTTCTATATACGCAATTATTGCATGTGTACAAAATTATATTTTCCGTCCAGCAATGACAATGTCGCTATTTGGAATACATAATAGGAACCGATTCGTTGAAATCTTTTTGAAGAATAAAATCTTAATTAAAATCTCTTTAATACATTGAGTATGATGAATGATGGTAGTGATTATCGATTCTTTTTATAGATCTTAATGGCGAATAAAGAGTGCGTAATGAAATTTTGGTTAAGTTATATACACACAGTGTGATCTCCAATATAATTCCTACATAAATATGTATGCGTCACATATCCATATGTAGATATAATCATTAATCTGACATTATGTTATAAAATTCTAAAAAATTTTATAACAAAATTTCCATTAGATATTATATAGTTCGTATCATTAATATTCCTTTATTTATTATGTAACTGTAATATTACATAACTGTAATACAGTATTTATCCTTCGTGTATAGGGAACCACTACTACTCAACGTATTAAACAGATAAATTCTTCATTAGTAGTAACATTGCAAGTATAATCATAAATAATCTAATCTCTCAGTCAATCATTATAAGAACGCATTCTCCCTTCTTGTTATTAAACAGAGCATTCGATAAATGAGGTGATATCTTTAATTACAAGATAACCTCAACAACTTAGCCTTATCGTATTTTTAGGATGTTTAAGACATATGAACTGTTAGATAAGACCGCGTTTCTTTTTGTAATCTTCTAGATTTAATGATCGGCGAGGTCCTGTATCCTTGATATTATTAATGGGCTTCGGTAAAACGCTAACAGGATTGTCTAGAAATAAAATTGTATAAATTATATAAATATTTGTATTCTATGTATATCTCGTTTTGTTTTAATTGCTGGGTAAAAATTTATAATTTCTTACAATACTTCTTGCAAAACTTACTTGGAATAGGAACTTCCAAATCGATTGTTATATCAAAGTCATGTGCGTCAAATAGATCTTCTGTACTTTGCTTCTTCTTAGATTCCTGTCCATTCTCTTTATCAACTGCCGACACTGAATCTCCAGTAGGATGAGGATTCGATTTATCATTTACTGGAACTGCTACCACTTCAGACTCATCTTCCGGCTTATACACCATCCTTGGCTTAGTACTTCGCCTGGTGAATGGGTCATCGACTTTCTTACCCTTATTAGCTTTCAGTTCTTCCTGTTATAACAAATTCGAAGTTGGAATTGAAATATCATTAATCAATTGAAATATTATAATAAAAATTATATCCTAAATATTACCATTATAGCTTTTTCAGCTTCCTCTACATTTTTCTTTCGGTTGCGATCATTTATGTATGATATACTAGAAATTGTTGCCGTACGCATTTTATCCAATTCTGATGCACGCTCTTCTAATTCACTCAATTCTTGATTAAGTCGACTAGCTGTCTCGTCATCTCCTCTACAATTAGCTGCATCACGTTCTCTCATCAGCTGTGCTTTCTTCATTGCGTAATTGTAAGGAGTCTGTTTGAATCTCTCCTTTTCACGTACTATTTTTTCTATATCCTCTTCTTTGAATTCGTATACCAGCGCTTCCTTAATGTCCTTTAATTTTTGTTCTACTTCATCAAATGTAGGCGTCGATATTCCTTGTAGCGCACAAGTTTCTTTCCACTTAAAGAATTCGGAATCTGTGAATTCTTGATTTGAAACAAACTCCAACCTGAATACACGTTCCTGTGCACCATGTCGTAATTTCAATCCCTTATTCGTCCTTGTACCACCGAGTTGATAAATCTTTCCTGTCTCACACACACCGCTTATCTCAGCTACTCTATAGACAGGTTTGCCATTATTATTGCCGATTCCTATTCTGACAAAGCAACCCTGTACTACTCTGTCAAAGAAAGGTAAATGTACGAATCTCTCCATCTTATGACGGGATAATCGAATTTTATTTAGATCTTCTTTAGTACTGATGTATACTGGTTTCTTAGGTCTAGCTTTGTTGCTAGTAATCGATCTAAAATAATTATATCGAATAAAAATATAACTGAATAAGAGAGATACAAAAGATATCATTGAATAAAAAATAGCCTAAAAACTTACTTTTTATCGTTGTCGGAATCCGAATCGCGACTTTCACTCGAAGATGATCTACGTAGAGGTGCTGATTTAGTTACTTCTTCCTCTTCTCCACTATCTGATGAACCACTGTCATCGGAATATATATCAGATGCCTTAAGTTTTGTTTTGTTTGCAGCCGCTTTATGATCATCTTCCAATTCTTCTTCCTCCATATCCTTTGATTGCTGTTGTTGCTGCTCTATCCTCTGTTTTTCTTTTTCCTCTATTAATAAAAGAATGGGATTAGAAATATTTGTAATATTTCTAATACAAAGAAGGCAACAATATATGAGAAACCTACCTCGTTCCTTCTTCTCTTCGCGTCTAGCTTTGAGCAACGACATTGCATGAAACTTCTTGTCCTGCTTTTCTTCTATTGTCTTCTTGCGATCTTTACTCCTCTCTTTAGGATCTGGAGCTCGATCTATTTTCTGCTTCTCTTCAATACCCTTCTCCTTCTTTTTCGATTCCTTTTGTTTTTTCAATTCTTGTTTCTTGGCCATTCTTAATTTCTTCTCAATCTCAAATCTTGTTTTCATAATTTCACGTTGTTCAATTCGTTTAAAGATTTCTTGTTCACGTTCTTTCTCAGTCATTTGTGCAAGTCTAGCTTGATCCTCTGCATCTCCCATAAGTTTGTCATCGTAGCCATCATTGAATTCTTCTTGGCTGGAACTGGAACCACTCGGATCTGAATCTGATACCTCACCTGTTACAATAAAGTGATTGTTATTTATAATAGCAAAAAATTTAAAAGATCATATTCACATATTTAAGAAAAAACAAAGTATACATTTGTAAAAGATTTAATTTTCATATACCTTCTTCTGGCTCCGAAAGTTGCTTAGCTGGTTCTTTCTCACTGGCACTGTCTTCTGAGCTGGACTTTGTCATCTTTCGTTTACTTCTCTTTGATGGCGACTTTTTCTTCTTTGTTTTTCCAGCTTTGTTATTCCAATCATCAGAATCTGATATATCTGAATCATGTTTAATGTCCTTCTTAATGGATCCATTATCCTCATTCGATTGAGAATCATCTTGGGACTTTCCTTTCTTTTTCTTTGCCAATGACAATAGGTCCTAAAATTTAGTGAAGAGATACGTGCTCAATTACTAATGCTAAAATCATGAAAAAAATTATAACAGCTCAGTTCCATATTACATTGTGCTCCATGAGTTTTGACAAGCAATCACATTATTATATGTTACTAACATTATATGTGTTGTAAAAAATTATATATTACATTTTATATTTTATATTACATGTAATATATTTCTTGCAACTGTTCCACATTCTTCATTTTTAAATAAAATATACAATCAAGCATTAAAAAGAAAAAACCAGATAATTTAAAAATAAAAAGCTAAAAATACATATTGTTTTATCTTAAAACATTCATAATTCAGAAATTAATAATTCACTGAATTATTTAAGCATTGAAGATCCAGCTTGACCATTTAAGACTTTTATTACCTAGTTGTTGTGTATTCACATTACAGTCTTAAAAAAATACTCGATTTAATATTGCATAAAATTCGTACATATATGTTTATGCACTTGTATTGGATATTACCGTAAATTATGCAAAGTCGCTTAGAACGTGATCGCAGTTTGCACTTTGCAATTCGTGAACGGAGATAAACATACGGTATGATAATGGACGCGGAAGTGAATGGCACAGGACTTTTACATAAAGGCTAAGCTATTTACATTGTCCAAGTCCGAACCGCTTTCCGACGCACTCCCGCTACTGTCGGAATCTATGAGGGCCTGATGCTTCCTTTTGGGCATCCTGAAGACGTGTGCCCGATGGAGAATGTAAACGATAAAATTTCACCGTGCCTCATACGATGCGAGCACGGGGAATCAACCGAAGTAGCTTTCAGAAGCGTGTAGACTAGAGACTCAATACAGAGAGAGTAAAAATGGAAACCACAACGGTAGAAAGATTGTAACAACACCGATAGAAGCCGCGAAACGACAAGCTGTACGCTGCGAGATGGAGGGATGGAGTCTCGCGCAAACGCAGTAGTGCCAGTGCTAGCAGACGCCGTTATGCAGGCTTCACACTACCAATAGGAAAATTTTCCATTGGGAAAATAAGCGCAATCGACGCACAGAATGCACTTAAATTAATTCACATATTTTCAGTATTGATAAATAATTTAATCCTTGTAAATTACGTATTTTTTTATGTCACGATAACCTCATAAGCTTAAAAGGATTAAATTATTTATTATCATTAATTATTTATTAACATTGGAAATATATAAGCCAATTTGCATTCAATTGCACCAGTGTTACACTAGTTTTTCCAATGAAAAGCGCCATTTTTTCTCGAGACAAAAATATTACTAGCTAGAAATTCTAGAAAGTGAATTTTCTTATTGGATATTGTATCGTCATAAGTCACAAGAACCAATCAGAAGCGTCAACAGTTGATATTACGGTTTCTGATTAGTTGACTTCAAATAAGTTATGATTTAAAGTGAGTTTGCAATCGTAGATATCCGCATGCGACCTTCATGAAATCGTATGAAATACGAAAGGTTAAGAGAAGTAAGCGACTGTTAATATTGTAAATTTATAAATTTAGATTTATGTTTAAGCACTAGTAATTAACGTAATTCTCTTTATATTTTAGTCGTAATTCAATTGAAAGGAATCTGTGATTCACTAGTATCCTGAATATGGAGAATCGTTCAATATCGAAGAAGAGGAAGGTTAGTATTATTTTCAAGAATTTATAATAAATATAAAATATATAATAAATTTGAGCAAGCATAGAAATATATTTGTTGCAGTGCTGAAAATTTTTGGAATAATATTTCATCAAAATAAAGCAAGATATTGCTAGAATCATAAATCATAATGGAATGCTTTCAGTGTCACATGTGAATTCTTTCACATATGGCCTTCACGATTCCATGTATCTCGTTACAAAATTATTTAAAATATATAAAATTTTATAGATTGGCACATATTAGTTATTTTGCAACATTCTTTTATTCTATATTTGATATTTAATTTTGATATTTGATATTTGATAGTTTTTTCAAACAAATTTTCATACTTATATATAATAAAGATAAGTTAAATTCAGTATTAATATTCACTTTTTTTTTATCTTCAGTTTGTGGGAGACGGTGTATTCAGGGCTGAGCTAAACGAGTTTTTGACTCGCGAACTCGCTGAGGATGGCTATTCTGGTGTGGAAGTTCGTGTTACACCAAATCGAACAGAAATTATCTTGTTGGCTACTCATACACAAAGCGTACTTGGTGAAAAGGGACGTAGGATCAGAGAGCTTACTTCTGTAGTACAGAAACGTTTTAATTTTAAAGAACCGCAGAATGTTGAGTTGTATGCCGAAAAAGTCGCCACACGTGGCTTATGTGCAATTGCACAGGCAGAATCTCTTCGATATAAACTGATCGGTGGCCTCGCTGTACGAAGGTAAAGTTTAGAGCTTTATTCTATGTAGTCTGTTAATCTTATTTTTTATCACATTTTTTTCTATTGAAAATTTTGTTTTTAATCAGAGCATGTTATGGTGTCCTCCGTTTCATCATGGAGTCAGGAGCTAAAGGTTGCGAGGTGGTTGTCAGTGGTAAACTGCGTGGTCAGAGAGCGAAATCAATGAAATTTGTTGATGGTCTTATGATACACTCAGGCGAGCCGACTAATGAGTATGTGAACACTGCCACTCGGCATGTGCTTCTTCGACAAGGTATCAATCATTGTATTATCATGATTATTTAATTCGTAATATAATAATGTACTTATAAAATTTGGTTCGAAATATATATTCAGTTTATAATATATAATAAAAAATTTGTGTTATATTTGGTATTATATTTGTATTTTTTATTTTGTATTTTATTTTAAATATATTTTAGGGGTATTAGGAATCAAGGTTAAAATTATGCTTCCTTGGGATCCTAATGGCAAGAGTGGCCCAAAAAAACCTCTTCCCGATTATGTATCTATCGTGGAGCCGAAAGAAGAGGTGCCACCGTCAGTTCCGATTTCCGAGGTGAAGCCATCCAAAGATCTACCTCCACCCACTCCTATTGCCGTGTAATAAATTGTAATAATCATTTGAAATACATTTGGAAAGAAAATACAAAAAGTGTTCCACTAAAAAATATTTCAAATGTTTTTAATTGAAAGAATTTGTCGACTATCTTGATAGTTCAACACATATTTTTATTTATAAAATTATTCATTATTTTAAACATGATAAATATAAAATAAAAATCGCTTGATCGCGAAAATGGTTTGATCCATTTTAATTGTTCTATAATATAGAAACGATTAGATAAGCGATATCTCTATTGCTTCTATAGGATGCATTCCATGGTTTTTTACTATACATTTGCAACGTCAAGTGAAATCCTTGTTTGACACTTGATTGATAAACGACATGAATGAATGGTTATGTATAAACAAGGTATTGCAAACACCAAATGGAATGTATCCATAGTATAAGAATATTATATTTTTATATCATGATCTATAAATAATGTCCACGAACATGGGTCTCTCTAAATCTTTCTCTAGCGTATCTTCAGGATAAAATTCCCCTAGCGACTCCGCAGTGTTTTCAATCGCAGCAATTACTACGGAATGTGGTAGCCCGGCTGCTTGGAGCCGGACAGAGGGGGTGGGAATAATAAAACGTTAGGCGTGTCGGCGTCTGTTTTTTACGCGTTTAACGCCGAGAATTGTGGTTTTATCGATCATTCCGGTATCGATCTCACATCGTACCGATGACAGCGGTAACCTGTTCCCTACAAATCGTCTCGACCGGATAACGGAATGTCAAGAGTGCACGTGACCGCGACGCCGCGACGCTTCGAGAATGTCTGGATCGTGGATGCGCGGCGATAGCGTACCGTAGTTGACGAAGTAAAGCGGAACATTGGAGCTGACTGAGACTACGTCGTGCGGCGTCGCGATACATGTGTCCGTCGTTCGTCAGCGTGCGAGGGAGGGTATGTTCTTATGGGGTAGCGAGCGGGCGGTAGCCTTTGTCGTGGAATGGAGACGGAGAGCGTAAAGTCCGGGGCTAGCGAGCATAGCCATAGCCACCACAGCAGGAGCTCCCAGAAGCATCATAGATCTCACAGTTCGAAACAGCATCACAGGCAGCATTCTCACCGCACCACTAGGTATATCCCAATTTCATCTAATCATCCTAAAGAAATGGGAGTTTTAATTCTCCAAATGTAGTGTCTTATGGAGTTGTATCACAATAGAAATCATAAAAGCTCTTTAGCAGTCGTTATTTTAGTATTGACGGAATAAGCCGCTGGTTTTAGTTGCATAACTGAATGAAAAAGGTAAGTACTTCTTTCAGTTCCATAATACATAATCTAGAAGAGGTTCTTTAACTCATTCTTATTATTAAGAAACCAAAGAAGCATGATATTATATAACTAAAACGAGTTATTTTAATACTAAAATTATGATTGTTAAAGATCTCTTATGATTTAGACTTCATTAATTTTTTGTAATCTTTTGTGACAGGAGCAATCGAAGTCAAAGAAAGGAGAGACAGAATTTGGATACTAGTGAAATGGCTCCGTTTCAAACAACAGTCAACGTACGAGGAGATAGTGTGGATAACATGGGCCAAGAAGTGATCGAGGTGCAGATACTGCCTCAGGATGAGAATTGGGGAGAGAATACTACAGCCGTTACTGGCAATACCTCGGATAGATCAGAATCGACTGAGGATGTAAGCCACTGGCCAAACGAAACTGATAGCACATTTGGTTCTAGCTGCAATCGCTATGTTGGTCCAATCGTGGCAATGATACTCGGGATAAGCGCCTTTCTTAGTCCTATAGCCATGGTTATTTTGCCTAAATTGGGATTCTTTCCCGACTCAACAACGGTACTGACGATGCAACAGAAATTGCATCTACTGTCATGTAACGCCGAATGCAAAGGTGAACTGCTAGGATTGGCCTTCAAACTAGTGCTACTGATCATCGGTAGCTGGGCAGTGTTCCTGCGTCCGCGAACTGCTACCATGCCACGCATATTTTTATTCAAGGCAGGAGTGCTGCTGCTCACCACCCTGTGCATTTGTACTTATTGGCTTTTTTATGTTGTACAGGTAATCATCCCAGATATGATTATATGCGTTTTCCAGCAAGAAACAAGTATAATGTTTTTGCTCGCAATGAATTTGGATTGATCTGAGATCAATTAACAAAAGCATCATGATTTTATGCAATCAAAAATCAAAATAGAATATGTGATCATTATTAATTAATAATCTCAAATCGATTCAAATTCACTATGGATAAAAATAGATGTAGTATCAATAGATGATACTTTATAACATTATTTTATAATTTTCATCTCGTTTCAAAATATAGAATTAGAGTAATAATTTACTATATTATACTATGTTAATCTTTTACTGAAAAATACTATCTTTATAAATATATAGTTACTAAATATATAGTTACTAAAGTATTCGATATTTTTCAGGTCACCGAGAGTGCTAAGACTGTTGCCAATGGCGAAATAACAGAGTACAAAAGTTTAGTAAATTATGCAGGTACCCTTGCCAATACACTCCTGTTTATACATTACACCGCAGTGCTCCTTATCGAAGTTCGTCATTTACAACCTACATTTTATCTTAAGGTGTTTATCTTAAATGTTCTTCATATTATTCAATGATACCTAATTACAACATGCATTTTGAAATATATACATTATTTTCGTTCACAGGTCGTTAGATCGCCGGATGGTGAATCGAGATCTTATGCGATTGGCCAGTTATCGATACAGAGAGCAGCCGTATGGGTTCTAGAAAAATACTATACAGAATTTCCAATTTACAATCCATATTTGGAAAGGTTGCCAGTCTCTAAGTCTGGTAGAAAACAATCAAGTTTCAAGTTTTACGAGGTTGATGGTGGAATGACCGGTGGTATGCAATCACGCGCCGGAAGCGGAGACCGGGCAGTCCTGACAGCACAAGCGCGTCGTCGTGATTCGAGTCACAATGAGCGCTTCTACGAGGAGCATGATTACGAGCGGCGAGTGCGGAAACGTCGCGCAAGACTCATCACTGCCGCCGAAGAGGCATTTGCGCATATCAAACGTTTGCATTCCGAGGTAGAATCTACGCCAAATCCTGGACCGATGGACCCTATGGAAGCTGCGCAAGCGGTGTTTCCCTCTATGGCAAGAGCTTTACAGAAATATTTAAGAATCACCCGGCAACAGCCGCGTCATTCCGTAGAATCTATTTTGAATCGTCTCGCTCGATGTTTGGCTCAAGATGCGGCGCCGCGCGCCTTCCTAGAACCATTCTTCGCTGCAAACCCAGTGCTATCGAATGAGAAAGAGAGACAAAAACGGTCACATCACTGGGCCTTGGTATGCGAAGGAGAGCTACCCTCTCGCCCGATCGCTAATGGTTGTGAGTTTCAATTGAGACAGGGCGAAGTGGCACTCTTGTGTACAGCACATAGATTACCGCATTTTAATCTCACTGAACAATTGGCACATCCTAAATCGAACAAATTTCTTTTGCGTTTGAATTCTGAAACTTCAGTTTAAGATACTCGATAAAGTTTATCCTCTGACATTTATGAAATTAAATAAAATTATTCTAAATACTTGAAAAGATTTTTGGCCCAAATGATATTTTAATCGAAATAATGTTTAATATAAAATCTTTTTTGTGACGAGAGAAAGAATTGTTGAAGATTGTTTTTTACTAAAGATATGACATGATAAATATTAGATTTTATCTCGCGCGGAAAACATTTTTAAATATTATTTCGATTAAATCTTACTTGCGCTAAAATTTTTTTAGACCGAAATGTTTATAAGATTAAAGATTTTAGAATATTATTTTAAACCTCTGTTTATTGAAACGTGGATTGTTGAACAACAATATAATAGTACTTAGATATTCTAATACAATAGAGAGACTGAGAGAAGATAGGAGAATTTGCCATCATTTTCTTAACAACATTATGACATCATTTCTTTTCTTCGAAAACAATAACTACACATTAATAAGTGATCCATACTTCTGAACATACCTTCAAGTAATTATTACGTATAAAGTAATTAATTTTTACTATAACAAAATACTCAGTTCTTTGTTTTTTTTTAAGTTACGTGCATACATATTTATTTATTCCATTATGCATATCATGAATTATACAATATATATATATATATATATATATATATATATATATATATTTTTTTATATATATATATTTATATTTTTTTTATATATATATACACTTTTTTTTTAGA
>Ga0157364_1002870_pt1 | contig 16436 bp, 7 predicted proteins | sample AttsexASBM2_FD_111476 | JGI IMG/M metagenome (GOLD analysis project Ga0157364, IMG submission 111476) | Fungus gardens microbial communities from leaf cutter ant in Ribeirão Preto, State of São Paulo, Brazil - Atta sexdens ASBM2 | ecosystem: Host-associated > Fungi > Mycelium > Unclassified ...
TCTCTCACATCAATACATCATTATGGGGTGGGCGGAACGTACTATCCCCATACATACCCTGCTCCATATTGCGCATTATTGCATGGCTGTGACAGATTTTCTAACCTAAACAATTAACTTTAATGCTTAATATTTTGGTTCGGGCAGAGCAATACTTTTTTCTGTCAGATTCGTTTATTTTGTACAAAAACGCATCGAATGAACTTAATTTCATCAAAATCGATGAGTAAGCCCGTCTTCTTCATAATAACCGAATGTTAATTAAATTAGTGCAATTGACCTACAAAATACAATAAAACCGGCCTAAATACAATACATACGCGATCGTGTTACATTTAATTCCCGATTCGAAAAGGAAGATCTTCCTTTGTTGCTCACAATACCTTGTTAGAGAATACCTAACGATACGACACGAAATACATACGCTGCTTACCTACTATTAAATTTTATACACTTCCACGATTACATGAATTACGATCTACGCGCGTATGTACAAGTCACTTTTTACAACTGTTGCTGTTTATACCATGGTATTGTAAAAAAAAATCAAAACGAGTTTATATAAGGAACACATTTAAGTACCCTTCGAAGAAAAATGGAAAAGAATTGTTCAGATCATGGTGATCGAATGATTTAGGGTGAAATCACACGTTACGGGAATTAGTATGCGGGGTAGAGAATGCGTGATTCGAACAGCCAATCGTGAGAAAGACATGCGGGATAGAAAAAGAGCGCTGATTGGCTGTTCGAATCACGCATCTTCTATCCCGCTGATTCCCGTATCGTGTGATTTCACTCTTAGAAAGCGTTTATATTGGCCGTAATCGTATGCCGTATGCCATAATCTATGGTCAAAAATTGATCAATCATTTTCGATTATTCCCTTCTTAAGCCGGGTTCACATCTTGACGGAAAAGCGCAAAGTGGAAAAGCGGAAGCCCATCGGAACTCGCAGTAGTAGTAGATGATACATTTTGCTTGTCTACTTCTATCTTTCCGCGAGTTCTGATTGGCTTCCACTTTTCCGCTTTCCTTTTTTCCATCAAGATGTGAATCCGGCCTTATTGTCGAATGAGAAGGGAATATCTGACTGTGATTAATCAATTATATAGATTACGACCAATATAAACGCTCCCTTATGAATTAAACAGAGCTATCATCTTGATAGGCATGAGTGCATTATATTCCTTAGATTCCTCGAATTTTGTCATCATAGGAGGCGTTCAAAGCGGCTAGCCTGCTTGCTGAGCAAATAAATATGATTGGTTGTTATTTATAGATCCAGCCAATCACATTTAATTGGTCGGCTAGCAGCTTTGTCCGGCTTGAAAGTGTTTGACTACGTTTAGGGAGAGTTTATATTGGCCGTAATCTATAAAAATTAACTAATCATCTTCGAGTATTTCCTTCTTATCGTTAAATGAAAGGAGAACTTGATTGTGATTAGTCAATTCTTACAGATTGTGGCCAATAAAATGCTCCCTTTAAGCCTATTCTACAATAGGCATAAGGCCGGAATCAGACTACGCATTGAAGAGTGAGATTGAAGATTGATAGATTGAAGTTTGACCAATCAAAATAAAAAGAGCCAGAATTTCTTTGTCTTTATTGATGAAATTTCAATCTTTAATTTTCAATCTCAATCTTCAATGCATAGTCTGATTTCGTCCTAAGCGTAGTTGTAAGTGGTTGTTGTAAGAGGCTCCATACAATAAAAGGAACAGAGAACAGAGAATAAGAATTTTAACCTATTAGAAATCATGTATTGTGGAATGCACAGTTTCTGATAGGTTGAAATTCATATTCTCTATTCTCTGTTCCTTTTATTGTTCAGAGCCCCTAAGAATTGATCAATCAGTCAAATATTCTCCTTACATTCACTCGATTTGATTGATGAGTCACATTGACTTGATTAGTCAATTCTTACAACTACAATCGCTTACAACAACGCTTACGACTATTGTAATCGGATTTAATAACATCCAAAGTTATAAAATTACTAATCACAATTGTTCCATTCTTCTGATAAACAGTTATGATTCTTCTGACAAACAGTTATGACAATTTCATAACTACGGATGTTATGAAAGCAGATTAATAAAGCATGCCGTGTAAATGACTACATTTACAGTTAGAGACGAATTTTGCGAATATTTTAACAACGAAGGAACAGTATCGTGGCAAGAGAATCATTTTTAAGATAATTTAATAAAAATATTACGATAAAAATATTAGGTATGGGAAAAAGTTCGTGGCGTTTTTGCCATCTAATGAGAAAAACGTTCGTGGCGTTTTTCCCATTAGATGGCATTAAAAAAATGCCACGAACTTTTTCCCACACCTAATATTACGAAATAATACGATATAATACGACATCGATGATTATAGAGTTAATTTGTCAAGATTATTGTCAAATTCAGTTGAGATTTAAATAAATAAAGATTATCTTCGTATACCTAAAATAAATATTATTGTCCACAGATTACTAGATTAATTTCGAGAGATTTCATGTTGGAAATGTTTTCGTGTTCTCGTGTTCTGCATGTACGAAAGCTGGAGTCATTTATACGGAATTGCAAATTACATTTTATAAATTATTATAAAAATTTATTTTTTAAATTTAATAAACATAAAATTGCAAAACTTATTAAAAAAGCTTTTTAAAAATTAAAAAACTTAAAATTAAAATTCCCAGCAAATACATATATAAATAGAATATAGATGCATCATTATAGCAACATTTATTGTAATATTTTTACAATATAGCAGGAATGTTACAATATAATAATGCTGCAATACAATTATTATATTCTGTGATTACTGGATTATTCATAAAATTAGTTATGTTTGAATTTATTTGCAAGTTCGTGTTTAGTGTCGAAAAATTTGAATAGATTATGTATAATTTCGTTTCGTGCATCTTCGTTCTGGATTCTTCATAGCTCTGTTTCCTGTAAAAATTAAGATATATAATTGTATTCTTGTTTTATGCATTGAAATATCTATAAGGAACTTGATAAGTTACTGGCACATCTATCGGTTGAATTGTCATCGTTCACTGTCCTATCCGTTGCTTTAGTGTCCGATGGGTTCGTTATCGTACTGTGTGAAAAGATATCATATAATATTAGTAACATTACAGAATATTGCCAAAATATCCCACAAATATTTATACTATAAATTTTTGCGAATATTTAGGCTATGGTTCAGCTTGACACTACAAATCATTTTTTGATTGATCAGTTAATAAAATTCTTTCTTACGATTGGTTAATCAAATATTTCGAAGCATTTGTAGTTAAGCAAACCGCACCTTTAATATTGTAGCAATATTTATACAACATTACTTATATATTGATATATTATTGCCATATATTATGAAAAAATTATGAAAATATTGTGTGATGTATTACGTACAAGCTTTGTAATTGAACATCTGAAATAAATTTCATGCTCTCATAATGGACCCACGGACTACAGATCGTAGATTTACTCGGCAACATCTTCTTTCTATAATGATGTACTCTGAAGGAGTCACAGAGAGACCTCCACATCTTCTTGAGCTTCTTGGTTGATCCTTCTCCTATAGAAAAAAACATGCAATTAATATTAATTAAAATGTGTAATTAATATCAAAGAATGATGTGTCATATATAATGTAAAAGAAATTAGTACTATTAAGTTTTATGGAAACTTCTTCCCATAGTCTCTCTCTCCTATGAATTCTGCGCTTTGCTAGTGGAAGTTTGAAATTCCAAAGAGGAGGTCTCTTTCGAATTTCTGCGATAAGATGCTCCCTCAGACGAATTTTATCAGTCCAGGCGCTACTTTGAGCATCTTCATCGTGACTATAATTGTCGGCCACCATCTGCTCGGACTCGTCGGTCATCACATGCTCGGATTCATCGGTCATTACTTGTTCGGACTTGTCGATCACCATCTGCTCGGTCTTGTCGGCCACTACCTGCTCGGACTTGTCGGTCACCACTTGCTTGGACTTGTCGGCCACCACTTGCTCGGACTTGTCGGCTACTATCTGCTTGGACTTGTTGGTCACCACCTGCTCGGATTTGTCGGTCATCATCTGCTCGGACTTGTTAGCCATTACTTGCTTGGACTTGTCGGCCACCACCTGCTCGGACTTGTCGTCCAAATTTCTGGGTTGAATGTTACCGTCATCTATAAATAGGAAAGATAATAGTTAAATAAAATTTTAATTTGCACTCAATTTCTTATTTTTTATGATAATTATTTAGAATATGGTCTTCACCTTTGATTTTGATAAAATTAGGCTTATTCGACACGTTTTTGCATGAAACAAAAGAATTTGTAAGAAAAAACGTTATGTCGGTTTCGCGAACCGAAATATTAAGTGTTAAAGTTCACTAATAAGATTAGGAAATCTAGTCATATAGCGACGAGATGCAGCGACACGTCTATCCGTCTGCGCCCGGTCATGCACAATATGTAATTAAGGCTAGAATAAGTACTTTTTGCTTTGATTACACAAATTCTCTTCTTTAAAAACACATTCTCTGCTTTAAAAGCAAATTCTCTGCTTTATAAAAATGCATTCTATGCTTTAAAAATACAAATTATTTTCTATATAATTTTTATTTCAGTAGAAAATTTGTATTGAAAGCAGAGAACTTATGTCACAAATTATCTGTTGTGAAAATAAACATTACGTAGAAAATAATTTATATTCTTAAAGCAGAGAATATGTTTTTGAAGAAAAGAATTTGTGTAATTAAAAGTTTTAGTTTAACATTTGGCTCTCAGATTCATTAACATTAATTATAAAGTGAAATGAGAGTAATTGAGAGTAGTTGACTTTAGCGTATATCTATATATATATTATTACATAAATATAATTATTTTATACATAGTTTCTTGGTTATCACTACATACGAATGTTTCGACTTATTTAAGTCATCTTCAGCGCAACAGTAAATTGAAAGAATCATGAATTCTTGGTGATTCTGAGTTGATTGTACAATTTGAGCATTGAGAAAGAACTCTTTAATCAGCTGTGAAAGTTAAGATCAAACCATACAAGATTTATCGTACAGAAAAATTGATGAATTAAGAATAACATTCATTTTTAAATTATAAAATTTGTTAGAAATGGTTTCTTATATAATGTTAAAAATTCAAATCAAGTGAACTTTGTTTTTACCAGTAATCACAGTATTTATCACAGTATTTATCTGGTAAAAACCAGAGCTTTTTTCAAAAGAAAGTCCTTTAATTCGTATTTTTCCATCGGAGCGGATGGAGCTTGAGCCAGAAATTCGTCAGCAGGGATCTATAATTCGTGCGACAAATCGTCTAACTGCTCTTTCTTTAGCTTCAATTTAGTAGTGGAATTGCCTGGAACGTGTCACTTTACCTTCGATTGTAGTACAGACTGGAAAATGGTCGCTGCTGCTCTGCGGATTCGAATCAGTTTGTGAATCAGCGATTAGTGCCAGATTTGGAGAGGCCAAGACCAGATCCGGCGGTTGCATTAGTGTGGGAGCGTCCTTGTTTAAGATTACCAAGTTGCTTCTGTCAATTTCGCTGCATAGAATCTGCCCAGCTTTATTCGTGTAATCACAATACCAGAACGTGGGGTGCGCGTTCATGTTTCCTACGATAAGAATATAGTCAAAAATGTTGCCAAAGTATTTATTTATCACTAATAAAGGTCCGAGCTTTTTCCAAAAGAAAGTCCTTAAAGTATTCATATTTTTCCACCGGAGCGGATAGAGCTTGAGCCAGAAATTCGTCAGCAAAGATCTGTAGTTTGTGCGACAAGTCGTCCAATTACTCTTTCTTTAGTTTCAATTTCAAGTTTCAGTGGAACTGCCTAAAACATATCACTTTACCTCCGATCGTAGTACAGACTGGAAAATGGTTGCTGCCCTGTGGGTCCGAATCAGTTTGTGAATCAGGAATCAGTGCCAGATTTGGAGAGGCCAAGACCAGGTTCGGCGGTTGCATAAGCGTGGGAGCGTCCTTGTTTAAGATTATCAAGTTGCTTCTGTCAATTTCGTTGCATAGAATCGGGCCGACTTTATCGGTGTAGTTGCAATACCAGAACGTGTTCTGGTGCGCGTTCATGTCTCCTACGATAAGAATATAATCAAAAGTGTTGCCAAAGTCAAATAAAGCCTTACATACTTGAGAAGGCGTAAAGCTATTGGTGATGTATAAATGTTAATGATTGCAAATGAAGATGATAATAAATCGAGTTTTACTTCTTGTATTTTCCATGTAGAATGTAAGAAAGGAGAAAGGTCCAAGGGATCGTAGCATAAATTTTTGTTTATAAGAATAGCCACGCCCCTATCTCCTTTATTTGATATATTCTTTCTAAATTGAACATGACTAAAAATGCCGAAACTTATTGCCCTGTTTAAAGAGTGTTTCTTGTAGGCATATGATGTCATGCTGCGCTAGTAGAATCTGGATCTGAGGTAGATTACTGAGTAGCCCTCAACAATTCCACTGTAATATGGAAAATGTCTCTTAGCCAACCTATTCATAATAATCATCTCTGTTTCGGTAAGAAGCGTAAAATTGCGAGTTGGGAGGATCAATCAGGCCCCCATTGACATCGGAATAATGATTTGTAGACGCTGAGGCGGACGTAAGTGACCCAATGAACAGATTAACCAGTTGTGTTACGAACAACCCTAAGTTGTTGTGCCTGCCTTGATCGGCCAGAAGTTCTTCTAAAAATGAGATGAGGTTATTTAAGAGTGAAGACGAAGGTTTGGTGCTGTTATCAAAGCGTGAATTAGAAAGGGTAAAGGAAGGAGAGGGGGGGCGCGGATGTAAGTGCGCCCGAAAAACTCTGCTCGAATTGCTGGGACGATGGTTCAAAAGTAGGCGGGTGTTCGGTTCTGTAAAGCAACGTCTGCTCCGGACAATGATTCTGCTGTTAGGGCAATTGAGATTCAAAGCATGGATGCGGGCGAAATTGCTCTGGGCTTTTGTTACAGTCTCGTGATCTCTTTGAGCCTTCTGTTAATTGGATTATTTTTGGTGAGTGATCCCCCGAAAGTGTATAAGTGATACCTTTATGAGACGCTTTACGAGGAGAATTAATTATTTGTAATTTTAGAGCATTAGCTCTAAATCTAGGAAACAACAGAAGACTCCATTGAGTGTGCAAAGGAAAAACGGCATTCAAACACGCAGCCGTTGAGCATGGATGAGTAATTAGACAGGAAGATGACCTAAACAACACGAAGTCGACTAAAAGTTGACTGGAGTAAAGAGATAAATCAAGAGTCGACTTCAAAGTCAGCCCGAATGTCGACTAATACTTGACAAATGTCTCAAAAAAAGTTGACTAATAGTCGATATTCTAAGTCGACTGAAAGTAATTTGACTGGAAAAGTAAAAAGTCGACTTTTTAATCAAATCTGAATGTCGACTAATAGTCTACAAATGTCTCGAAAATAATCGACTATTATTAATCCAGCTATTGACAATAAATTATCGAATAATCAATCTCTGGATGGTTAATGTTTTCACTTTTTCTACTTCAGTGCCACTTATTGGGCACTGATAACTATAAGATATTTTTTATCAATGCCCAATAACTTAACAAAGAAGTGGAATATTAATCATACCGAAGTTGACTATTCGACAATATCAAACTTGTCAATTTTAGTTAGCTGGAAGGTCTTATTATAATAAATTTTATTTTCCAGAGAAGCACAATATATTCATGTAAACTCTTAATGTCATAAAAAACAACATAATTAATTATACAGAAATGAACAATTTCAAAAACTTTATATAATAAATACTTTAATACAATTATAGTATTTATCCACAAAATTATAGTATTAATCCACAAAAAAAGTACTTTGTGCTGAGATAGAGATCTAGCTATTTTTATATATTTTAAGTTATATATTTTCGCTGAATACGAATTTGACATCAAAATAAGACCATCTAAGGTAAATTTTCAATCTAGAATGAAAAAATGATTTTTTTCCCGTTTTTTCGCTCTAGATTGAAAATTTTCCCTGGATGGTCCTATTTCTACTCTTTTATATATTTCACATAACATATATTTTATTTCATAACGTTTAATAATAATCTCACAAATTAATTTTCGATTGTCAATTTGCTACAATTAAAGCGTTTTTTAAATCGTGAATAGTGAAAATTATTACCTCCGCTGGCAGAAATTTCAACAGGATTAAACATAAGTGTTCCTAACAACGTTCTTGCATCCTTCGGTAAATCGGCATGTCCACACATGCGCAATTGGTTCAAAAGTTCAGATATAGCATCATGTGAAATGTTATGTTTCAATTTCCATGAACATAACCAAGTCGAAAGTTCTTGATTTTTATACGTATCTTTGGGAAAGTTTCCTCTGTGCTCATTTTCAGAGTTTTCTTGGATATGGGACATTGAAACATCATCACTGAATCCATGATCATCATTACTGTTTAAATTATCAGCAGTAGCAGTAGACTGGTGAAAATTGGAGACCAATTGTACATTAGTACGATCGCTAGCTACAATAATCTTCGGAGAATATGCCATTGTTGTCTGTTTCTGTTCCCTCTTGTACACTTGCAGTAGGCGACGATTTTATTGCCTCTTTGTCAAATCACGAAAATATTTCCGCATCTGTTTTAATGTTATTATTATTAATAATAGTGAAAACTTCAAATAAGAATGATTGACAGTTGCATTGACCGTATTATAACGTTATTTTTCGTACTTTAATTTTATTAATTATTTCAATGGATTTATATGCTTCTTAACTGATTTTAATTTTCATAGGATATATTGAAAGATCCAGATGTGTTAAATAAATTCCTGGAGCAACATTAAACACACAAAATGATTGACATACCTAAGAAAGTAATGAAATATAAGCTGTATATTATTTATTCTTCTATAGCTTTCGCTCAAGACAAAACAGCTCTAACAAATAATTAAAATTAAGACAAATCTAATTATATTGAATATAAAGATCAAACTTCTTTTTTTATTGTTAATGTATTATTAGAAAATAATTTTTTATTCTGTAAGATTAAGTATGATGAGAAAAGTACAGCCTCTAATTTTATACAATCAAACATATTTTAATGTTTGCTATTTTTGTTAGCTACATTTCGAGCGAAAATTCAAAGAGTAAATGTACTATATTTTATATATAATTATTTTTTTGTATGTTAATTCAATAAATTTAAGGTTTATTTAGAAAGAAGGTCTAATAATGTAATTAATGATTAATACCATGTTCTCAACATCTATGAGATATCGTGGAATCTATGTCAAAGCGTATTATAATATTTGTTACTATACATATATAATTTTCATTGTCATGTGAATGGTTAGATTTATATCCACTATTAATTGCTTCTGCTGGTTTGATTCAATAATAGCAAAATATATAAATTGTAAATAAATTAAAAGATTAAACAAATCTGAAACTTATGAAATTAATGTACAACAAAATAATTGGATATAAACTGTACATTATACTGTACCAAATTTTTATACCATTATACTACCTTCTAACTTTCACTTGCAAAGATATAGCAACTTTGACAAAAATAGCAAAAATTGAAGATATTTGTTAATAAATTACATACACCACTCAAATTAAATAAAACAATTAAAATAAACTAAACGGCTAAGAACCGTTAGGACAAGATATTAATTGTTAATATTTAATAAATGTCCCAGGCAACAAAAAGTGTTTAAAAAAGTCATAAGATGATTGTCTAAAAGACTTATATCATAATTTTAAATTTTGTATTGGGAAGTTATAATCTAAAATATATTTAAGCAAATGTTACGATCACTAATGAGATCATTTTCAACGTAACAAAAATAAATAATACAAAATAATATCTTAATAATTTTTAATTTTCTACTTATGATATAAAACAAAAGTACATCATTAATTATTCATATTTAAAAACGTAGACAGTATAAATTTTTAGTCATATTGTAAAACCGTGCCTTATTTCGTAAACAAAATGAATAGAACTTGATTCATGTTAAGATGTACCATTGCTTGTAATTACAATCCTTTGATCATATTTTATAAAATAAAAGAATACTGTAGATTTAACAATGACAATTAGACAACTAAGTTGGTCATTGTCTTTTGAAAGTTCAGTTAGTGTAGTGACATTGTCGAATCTACAGCATTGTTGGCCGAAACGTTTGCTTAAATGTATTTGAAATTATAATGTTTATTAAATATTAGCAAATAACATCTTGTCTATGCTCTTAGTTTTTTAATTTACTTTAATTGAATATGTTTGATTGTATCAAATTAAAAGCTACTTTTTTCATCATCCATAATTTATATCAAATTCGTAAATGCACATGCACCTTACCTAAAATATACATGCATATACAACATCGAACAATAGGCCTCTTTTTAGCTGAACTTTTGCACCAGTTCATCTTTCTTCCTCTTCTTTCCTCCTGAAGAGAAGAAAGGCCTAATATGTACACAAAATATCATTTCTTGCGACTTACTTTGACGAATTAACTGTTCATGAAACCTCGAACTTTCTGCAAAAAAAGTTATATTGCACCGATTGAAATTTCGGAACGGCTCAGATCTTCGGAGATGGAACTTCAGACGGACACACACCAACCACACACACACACACACACACACACACACACACACACACACACACACACACACACGCGCGCGCGCGCGCGCGCGCACGCACACAGCCACACATTACGATAAGCTCATATCCGTATGAGTGCGTTCTTTAGGTATCGGATACAGCAATTTTTGTAGTAATTCGTTCTTTTAGCACGACTGCGCAGTCAACTAAACGCAGATTTTCGTTCTTAATAACGAATGCGCAGTGGATACGCAAATAATTGGAATTAGCTGCGCAGCCATTTCGGGTCTGCGTGATTATAAAATCTATCTTTTCGTTGACTGAATCCTCAATTATAATCGGTAAAACGTTAAATAATAGTATATCAATTATAGTATTCATTTGATTTTTTTATATGATTTTTCTTCAATTTTAAATCTCGCACGTTTTAAGAATATATGAACACAAAACTCCGTTCTCTTAAATCAATTGCTCAGCCGGCAGATCCGATGCGCAGCGGCTGTCAAATCTGATGCTAAATTTTCGCCATTAACAGTCAACTTTGTCAAGTTTGTTAATTATGCTAATATTATTTTTATTTATGCTATTATATTAATTGCATAAATAAACTGCCTGATGAAAATAAAAATCGGAGCGAAAGTAAACAAAACTTTTAGAAGGCGATACTGATTGGAACATCAAAATGTAAAAGAAGCGTAAATGCTTCTTTTACATTTTGGTGTTCCAATTTTCGCCTTCTAGAAGTTACGTTCACGCTTCAGTTACTCTTACATCCGATTTACGCTCTAATTTTTATTTTCATAAGGGCTTAATATATTTTCGATTTTCTTTCATAACAGTTTTTTAAATTTCAGGTCAAAATATCAAACTCTCTTCGGCTGCCAAAATAGATATTTAGCAGCAGTGAGATTCTCTAATGTCCGTTTCCATCAATGTAAATTAACTTTAATCTCGGTCCAACTTACTCCTTGTCTTTTTCTAGTTCTAAGATTAGAAAAAGACAAAGAATAAATTGAACCGAAATTAAAGTTAATCTACGTTGGTGGAAATGGACATAAGTATCTTATCGATGATTGACGCTATTGTTAATTAGCGACAACCAATGGCAGAATAATTCTGAAAGAAAGCACGGCTCTTATTGGCTGTTACTAGTTATTGTGCTACATATGACATGATTATGTGAACCAAATATTCGATTTCAGCCTTGAAAAGTGGATGATGTACTCTAAGAAAAGTGAACATTGCTATGTAGTTACATCCACTTTGTTAGAAGGTAGTAGTGCGCGACAGCATTTTGCGATTACAGGTTTTAGGTTGTCATGTCCTCTTTCAGGTTTCTCTCTCCTCTTACATTCAATTTTGAAAATAATACTCAAAGATTTAAGCCGTTTAAAATTTATACTTATCTATAGAGTGTCATATACAAATATTGAGAGTAAACCGCGCTTGGGTATTACGGTGTATGTACATACAATAAATACTAAGCGCTTATTGGATTACAGACAGAATTAGGTCCAAGATGGCAGTGAAATAGCGAATAGGAAAGCTATCGGCTAGATAAAAGAAATGCGCTATTTTAGTAATAGGGTATAGTCAACGCGATGTTGCAAATGCTTTGAAGCATTTTTTAATTGGTCAGTTTGTAAAATTCTTTCTTCTAATTGAATCTATCAAATGCTTCAAAGCATTTGTAGCGAGATTTTGACCATAGCTATAGAGCTTTAATCTGAAGTACTAGCAAGTCCATGGGTGCTTTGCAACGCGTGTAACACTGTGTCTTACACAAGTGTTTCAACTATAGCTTAGTTTCCACCGAGAATTTAATCCGGATCAGAATGTAAGAAACAACCAACTATAATCGAGTATTTCCCTGTCGTTCGACTGTAATTCTGATCCGGATAAACTCTCGGTGGAAACTAGGCCTATGACACAGTGTTACACGCATTGCAAAACACCTATGGACTTGCAGTAACTTCAGATTAAAGCTCTCGATAGTATAAGTGAGCAGTAAAGTGCATTCAGTACTATGATCGCTCACTGAGTTCTTATATCTGTTTGGTCTATATTTGTAGATCTAACGGAATATGCCAATCAACTGCAAAAGCTCAGTGAGTGGTGTAGTGCTGAATGCACCTAATAAAAAGTACAAGCGTGTAAAATATGTCAATATTATCAACTTTTCAAAAAATTATTTGGCCGTACTTATTTTGCAATAAAATCTTCAAAAATCGCTAATTCTGAAAAAATTATAACTTAAGTAAAAATCATAAATCTATTATTGATATGCTAAATATAATTATAAGAATAGAATGAAAGACTGCAATGCATTCTGATATTATATTATAAAACTAAATTGCATTCCAACAAGTACTTTACACAGTGGAACACACAGTGTAATGTCTCTGTGTCCTAGCTGGAAAACAGCCCATGTTATGTAGTCAAAGGCTGCATTCCCATTTTATTTCAGTATCCAATAGTCGCCATTTTGTTGAATACTGGAGAACATTCCAAAATGACTGGATATTGGCAAGTGACGTTATACATTGTAGCCTCGCATGTATTGGCTCATAATCTAAAACTCTTCTGATAAACGAGGTACGATTACAGTATAACTAATAGAAACATTCAGCGAAAAAATACGAGTTCGCGCAGGTATGCTTTTGCAGGTGCAGCTTTTGTTTTGGATGAAATGCAAGATAACAAGAACGTATTGTACATATTGTATAGATTTCATGAGCAGATCTGTGGCAAAAGAAGATAATTTAAGAGCTGCGTCATAAATATTTCTATAAAATGGATAAAAAAAAGAAAAGTTATGTTACATGCATTATTAAATAATGCAGTAATAATAATAAAAATTCACATTGCATTTTTTTTCTTTATCCCAAGATATTGTAAGGTAAGTTTTTATAATTTATAAAAAGTAAGTAGTTTATGCTAGGTTAACTTAATTAAATATAATCAAATGAAATGTTTTGTGAAAAAAGATAATATTTTTACATTGATTATGTTTACACAGCATCCTTAATTATGTTTTTTAGAACAAAGCAATGGACTATCGCATGGGGCATTATATCCTCTTTCGATTCTGGATTTTTTAAACGTTAACATGGCGGATGCTCATGACTGCGATGCGAAGATCAAAGGTGCCGACACGGAATATCCCTACTGATTATACATACGATGTCACTAGTCAGTATCCAAATCATTTGGGAACGCTTCTTCAGTACAGTATCCAGCAAAATGGCGGTTATTGAATACTGCATTGAATTGAAATAGGAACGCAACTAAAGGTTTTCCCTCTAAAGAAGTCGTTGACAAAATGTCAACTGCTAAAGTTCCACTACCTTTTCATGGAGCAAATCGCTAGCTGCTGGATTATAATTAGTTGATATAAAATCGTTTTTTTTTATACATTTAATTCCTATTTGAAACTGAATTAATTAAGAATGAGTTTCAAAGTGTGTTTAAACTGCTCAAATACTATTTTGTTAGCAACATTGCGAAATAGATTGCTGTCAGTAGTAGCTAAAAAGGTTAGGAAACGATGAATGCTAGTATTGTGTAATTATACAAAAATTGCAAGAAAATAAGAAGAGATCACAGATTCATCGCCGATCATCGCCCTGTCTCATACATCTTTGCTCAGGATATTAAGCTTGTATGTGATGCAGAATCCAATAGACTCTGAGCATTCTGTTGTATGTCGATATTTATGGCCCTCTTGCATCAACTCTCGTATTTCGTCCATAAAATTGTCGTCTCTATTTCTTTTTTAACTTGGACCAATACCTAAAAGAATAAAGGCATTTAGTTCCTTTTCATAAAATAAAAAAGTCTGATTAGTTGGTACAGATTCACAATTGGTCCGTTTTTTATCAAAGGAATATTATAGATGATCCATAATGCAAATAATCATGAATATAAAAATTTTACGTGGTATTTGTGACACACTGCTCATGTTGTCTTCCATGCTATCAGCATCGGTTGAAGTGTTTTGATGTATGGAGATGTTTGACATCGTACTGAAACTGCAAGAAATATTTTTCATGTAGGTGCATTATTTTTATGATACTTATTTCTATTATGCATATACATACGTATGTTTTGAAGATTTATATCTTGAAGGAAGTTCATTTTCTCAAAGTAAACCCACTTTGATATCTTCTGAGCTGCTGAGCCACTTGGCAACAATAACTTTCTCATGCCTCCTGAATGTATCCAAGAGAAACTTCCACTTCTTTTTGGCTTCAGCTACAGTAAAACATCTACGAAACAGAATGTACATATAGAGATATAATAATGTATATATGGTTTATTTAGTTTATATCATGCACTTGATATTGGTACTAACTTTCCATTGAATGATCTTAATTTCAACGATACATTGAAAAATATATATGATATATGTATTTAATTAATCATTATGATATATACTGTATCAATTTAGTACATCATTCTTTAAATACATTGCTGAAATAAAAATAATTTAATAGAAAGTTTCTAATTAGTATGTGTATCAAGTGCACGATATAAACTTATATATAATAAACTTCATTACACATAATATTGAAAATTGTACTTTTATAACTGCGGCCACAACTTTGCTCCAAACGTCTTTTTTTGCAAATGGAAACTTGAAATTCCAGAAAGGCGGTCGTCTCCGAATTGTCTCAATGATGCTCTTCTATAAATCTTCCGTATATTTTCATTCTCTGGAAGATTTTCTACATCAAAGTCCTCCTCATTTCGAATTTCTGTTTCTTGAATGTTCTCTTCTGTATCCTCTGGTATCTCCAAAATATTCTGTTCAATCTATCAGGATTCTACGCAAAATTTTTCCGTTGCTGCACATAAAAACTTAATAGTACTAACACATGTATTAAATTTTTAATAATAGTATGCATTTCATCGGAAAATACTTAGTACACTGTGGATAAAATAATGCTGCTTGTCCACATAACGTGTAAAAGATTCTAGGCATGGGTAATTTTGCATTTCATTGGCATTGCAAATCATCTCGCACAGCTCACACGTGTACACAATTTCCTGTAAAGCATAAAATACAATATTAATTCCAAGTAAATTTATAATTTTATATTTTATTGCATTTGACCATATTATTTAATTTAAATATAATAATTTGGGAGTACAAATAAGTTTCCGCCGTTTTTTATTAAAAATTAAGCATTTATTGTGAAAGAACGGTACATAATGTTTTATTCAAAATAAAATGTGGCCATCGCTAGCCACTACTTTTTCCCATTTTTCATATGGATACCGCGTCGGAAGAAGGCTTCATCTTTTGAGACTATCCAATCATCGATACAATTTTTGATATCTTCATATGATGTGAAGTGCTGCTCAGACAGGCCATGCGTCATCGATCAGAACAAGTGGTAGTCGGAAGGAGTAATGTCTGGAGAATATGGCGGGTGGGATAGAATTTCTAAGTAGGTTTTGACCGGCGCCGCAACATGTAGCATTACATTAACATTAACATCGAGCATTATCATGAAGGAGAATAATTTTGTTATGCCTGGAGTAGTGGGCGCGTTTTTCCTTGAGTGCTCGGCTCAATCTCATCAATTGTGTTCAGTAGAGAGCCCCAGTAATAGTCTCATTCGATTTGAGCAACTCATAATACACGACACCAAGCTGATCCCACCAAATATACAACATGAGTTTTTTTCCATGAATATTCGGCTTGGCTGTCGATGTTGAAGCATAGCCAGGTGGTCCTCATGATTTTCTCTTCTTTGGGTTATCGTAGTGGATCCATTTTTCATCACCAGTGACTATACGATGCAAAAAA